>Ga0247841_10009541_pt1 | contig 13557 bp, 15 predicted proteins | sample LaCruzMarch2015__2_FD_192410 | JGI IMG/M metagenome (GOLD analysis project Ga0247841, IMG submission 192410) | Freshwater microbial communities from meromictic Lake La Cruz, Castile-La Mancha, Spain - LaCruzMarch2015_18m | ecosystem: Environmental > Aquatic > Freshwater > Lake | place: Spain...
CGTAAGTTCATCGTGCCCGGGCTCGGTGATTTCGGAGATCGCTATTTCGGGACTTAAGGACTTTTTTGAGATATCCGAATGGCTCAAAATTGGAATAACTTGTAGACTGATCGCGTCGCCCAGGTGGTGAAATTGGTAGACACGCCAGATTTAGGTTCTGGTGCCGCAAGGTATGAAGGTTCGAGTCCTTTCCTGGGCAAATCATTTTTAATGGAGGCGTCTGATGGTAACGAAAAAATGGTTAAGCGCCGGTATCGTACTGGCTGCGTTAGTCGGTTTTATCCCCGCACAATTGCAAAGCATGGAACCCACAGCTAATGAACTCGTGGACATTCAGTCGATCATTCCTCAAGCCCAAATTGATTTGAAATATGCAACAGCGGATAACTTTACAGGAGAAATTGTATACAATTTCCATCACTGTTTATTGCTCAAGGAAGCCGCTTTACAGTTGCAAAATGTTCAAGAAGAACTTGAAACCATGGGGCTGGGGTTAAAAATTTGGGACGGATTTCGTCCGAGCGCAGCGCAGTGGAAATTTTGGGAGCTGGTACCGGATGAACGCTATGTTGCGGATCCTAGAAAGGGTGGACGCCACACCCGAGGTACTGCGGTCGATGTGACTTTGATTACAAAAGATGGCTGTGAATTAGCAATGCCTACCGCTTTTGATGATATGTCGGAAAAAGCTCATAGAGACTACATGGGAGCGACTGCTGAAGAAATCGGAAATCGCGAAATTTTAGAGAAAGTGATGGAAAAGCATGGATTTATCGGAATTCCCACAGAGTGGTGGCATTTCGATCTAATCGGATGGGAAAATCATCCTCCCATTGAAATTGATCCTGCGATTTGCCAATAACTTCACTAACAGTATAGACGGTTCTGTTAGGAACCGTCTATATTGAGCGGGATGAGAAAACTACTCCCCGCCGGACGTCGCCGGTTTCCAGTACATAGTTAACAAATTTTTTACCATTTGGGCTGCGTCAAAGCCCTGGGGTTTGCCTATCGTAAACGGGCCTGTATTAAGTTAATACTAGCCCGTTTACGATCGACGAACCGCAGGAGCTTTCACGTCAGCCAAAACGGAAAAAACTTTGTTAACTGTGTACTAATTTTGCAAGAAATTCTTTTTGGTATAAATCGTTTGTTTTTTCGCGGTACTTCCCAAAGATCGAAGCAATTTTCTTTTCAATATCACTTGTCGGTTTTTTGATAATTTGATGCAAAAGATTTAAATCCCAATTACGTGCCTGCCAGGTATCAAATCCGGCAACAGCCAACTCAACTTTTTTCTGTAATGCCGAGTCTTTAAATGATTTTGCCGCTTCATTCATTTGACGCAGCGAGTCCATATTGATAACGACATGTTTTTCGTATCGATCTTCGAAGGGCTTTTGTGCGTACTGCGCATCGAGATGAACGATTTTGAACTCGGAGGCGAGATCAATTTCGATTAGCTTTCTTTCATCATCATTCACGGCATTTGCAGGAGTTTTGAATCGCAATGCGCTGATATAATGCAAAGCGTCTTTTTGATCCGCCGGCAAAGAAGAGATAACGGAATGAATACGTTTAAATATGAGCTGATCGGTTTGCTCAGAGACGGCGCCTTTTAGCTCTTCATTGCGCTCGGCAAGGATCTTTTGATGAAGATTTTCCCAGTGAGCCGCTATCTGTTGGAGATTTTTATCCGCAGGAGAAACATCCCTCATTTTCACAAATTCATCAAACTTGCCGCTTTGAACCATCTGCTGATAATCGGAGTTAAGATTAGCGAGAAATGCGTCGTAAGCATTTGATTCATAGCCTTTTCTAAGAGACTCTACCATCTCGTTACCCATGCGGCTTTGGGAGATTGTTTGAGATGACTCATTTGTTACACCTAAACCATTTTGAGCGAGTAAGCCGGATGCACCAAAAATGATCAGAGCAACCATCGAATATATAGATCTCATGAATATCCTCCCGGAAATCATTATTTGATACTATAATAACCGAATCGCTAATTAAACTGAATTACAAGGCTTATTTAGAATTAACTAAATAATTGATTGGTAGGTAACATTTTAAAAGCAGTTTCTGGGATGATTAAAAATAAATATTTACACCTGTGACCCAGCTAGCGAACGAATCGCTATTGCGTCCCGCAATTGAAAACCAAGTTCCCGTAACAATACCTATGTTGCGACTCCAGTTATATTCAATAGCCGGAGCTAACTCAAAAGAAAGAGCAGATCCTTTTGATAAATCGGCAAGCTCCCCCGTCACCAACCTACCCGGATATCCTTTAAATTTTCTCGACTTACCATAGCCGGCGACACCATCGCATGCAATGACCCAATTTTTATTCAGTGTCAATTCGAATGAAAAATTCAGAGCGAAGAGTTGCGGAGGGTAAACATACGCGTCCGTATCTGCAGAGCCCCCATATATATTGAAGCCGCGAACGTGGAGTCGCGACGAAACGGAATAAGCGACTGCCAGACGCAGATTCAGCCAATGATCATCCCGCAACTGAATCAAACGCCCTGCGCATAAAAAGATTTCCGTTCTATAAGATCCAATTCCTCTTGAATCCGTTTTAAACTTTTTAGGATCGAGATGGTTATATTTGGTAATCGGGAAAATCTCTCGAACACCCAATTTGATTGCAGGCAAATAACTATCAGGATGTTCCTCGAGAAGCTGGAAATCGAATCCCATATGAACGTTGTCGGAAATGAACTCCCCTGCTCCTCTGCAATGTTGATATGCCCCTCCGGGGTCAATCGCAAAATCCATCCATTCTGTCAGACCAATCGTAGTATAAAATTTCAACTCGCTGATCCAAAAGGAAGGTTCGGAAATTTTATGCCAATCTGAATCGTATTGACCATTTATATTGATCAATAAAAAATATGGTTCCTCATTCACATGTCCTACAGTCGTAACATGTGCAGAGGGAGCGAGCAACGGCCCTGTAAGCCACGGACCATTGGGATTTTGAGCTTGAGGATTGTGCTTCGCCAGCGCAGAGCCGGCAAGAGAGACAAAGACAAAAAAATAAAGACTTTTGCGCATAATATATAAGATATATCCTTAATCCAAGAGTCAGGTCAAATCATTTATATGATTTTCAAATATCTGCGTGTCAAATCCCGAGCCGCTCTCTATGGACCGTTTCTTCTATTGTTGACCCTGATACCGAACCATAATAGTTCGGCCTCTAACAGTGATGGGTTTACCCGCATCCGCATCAACGATACTGAGCTCACAATCGAGGTGGCTGCTACAGAAGAACAACGAATGCAAGGACTTATGGGTCGGTCCACCCTATCCGAAGGAACCGGTATGTTATTTATCTTTGAGCGGCCTCAAATCCTCTCTTTTTGGATGAAAAATACAATCATTCCACTGAGCATCGGTTTTTTTGATAAAAATCACTGCCTCATCAACATCGAAGATATGGACCCACCCAAAAACGGCGAGCTTCGTTTATACAAAAGCAAAAAACCGGCCCTTTATGCGCTTGAGGTGCCGCAAGGGTGGTTTGAACGTCATCAAATCCACTTCCCCATGAGATTTTTGGAGGTTCAATGAGTTCTAAATTCCTATCCTTCAAACATCAAAAATCGTACAATTTACAATTATTTAAACCGGATTTTACATGCAAAAGAAAGCCAAAGCTCCCTGGAAAATTATCATTGCGATCATTCTTGCCATCTTCTTTGGTGCTTGGGCCGGAGAAGATAAAGGATTATTTGGCGTCACCTACTTTTCTCTATTAAATATTTTTGGAACAATTTTTCTAAATGCCCTGACCCTCATCGTTGTCCCTCTCGTTTCTTCTTCAATTATTACAGGCGTCGCTCGCATCGGAAACGAAAAATCATTCGGGCGTCTCGGCGGGAAAATATTCGCATTTTATCTAGGCACCAGCCTGTTCGCCATTCTCATCGGACTTTTCTTTGTCAATTTAATCTCTCCCGGAGCTTCGATTGCCGCTCATACTCTCAACGCATCGAATCAAGAAGCCTCTCTATCGTTAATGCAAAGTCAGACAGAGGGCCAAACAATCGTTAATTTCCTGATACAAATCATCCCGCCCAATATCGTAGATGTTTTTTCGCAGGGGCATATGCTGGGATTGATTTTCTTCAGTCTGGCCTTCGGTTACGCACTCGCAAAAATTGACCCGCAGCCCTCAGCGATCTTGCAGGGATTTTGGCAGGGAATTTTTCAAACGACGATTCGAATTACCCAAATGATCATGAAGTTTCTTCCCTATGGAGTATTTTGTCTCGTCGCTAAAACCTTTGCGACAACCGGATTTCAATCGCTTCAATCCCTTGCCCTCTTTTTTGCGACAACGATGCTCGGTTTAATCGTGTTCATGTTCATCGGACTTCCTCTGCTTTTGAAAATCGTTGGACGAGTGAATCCTCTCCGTCATCTTAAAGCCATGTCGCCGGCGCTAATCACCGCTTTTTCAACAAGTTCTTCATCTGCAACACTGCCCGTTACCATCGATTGCGTTGAAAAGCGCTCCGGCGTTTCAAACCGCATTTGCTCTCTGGTCGTGCCGTTGGGTACGTCAATCAACATGTCAGGATCCGCACTATATGAATGCGTCGCCGCGATGTTTGTCGCTCAGGCATATGGCATTGAAATCTCTTTTGCCACTCAATTTTTAGTTGTATTCCTGGCCCTTGTCACATCCATCGGCGTTGCAGGAATTCCAAGCGCAAGCCTCGTCGCCATCATTGTCATCTTAAAAGTGATCGGCCTTCCGGCTGAAGGTATCGGACTCTTTATTGCCGTCGATCGTCTTCTCGATATGTGCCGCACTACCGTCAATGTCTTCAGCGATAGTTGCTGCGCAGTCCTCGTTGCCCGCTCAGAGGGAGAAAATGTATTAGCGTCCGATCCCGAGCCGCTTTCATAGAATGACTATCGGCGGTCAAAATAACTTGTAAAATCCCGTTAGAAATATGGATTGAGAGACCCCGCCCCCTTAAGGGAGCGGGGAGGCCTAGAAGATTAAAAATGCTGCGTATTATTTAGAGTTCCAATCACATATTTTGGATTGAATCATTTGTATGAGTTGTTTGTCATCTTTTCCCTCAAAATCTTGAGATTTGAGTACTGAAAATAACGAAGGAGAAAACGCCGTTGGGTGAACCCACCAATCCTCAAACACTAATCCTGTATATGAAACATTCGAACAGAGTAAAAAATAACCCAGCGACGTTAAAATCTCCCGTTCTTTTTCCCTATATATATCACCCAACCTATAGAAATCGTGCTCAATGGTTATGATTTTAAAAACATGATCATTGAATGGAATTTTTTGTAGAGCAACATCATAACTGCCGTCAATATCAAGGGAAAGATAGTCAATCACTCGGGGAAATGATTGCAAAATTGTTGCATAATCCGATTGTGTGGCATCTTCTACCAGCAAAGGGTTTTTTCGAATTGACAGCCATCGACTTTGCGAATTATTCGAAATATCAATGCTCACCCCTTTCCATTGAAAATTTTTCTCAAAAAAATATGAATTGTTAGTTTTTATTGGATCTCCAGCACCGATTTCAAGATAATAGCCGGTGTCTTGCTTATCAAGCAGACCATAAAGAATAGTATAAACAAACTCATCCTGAGAAGCTTGAGAATAAAATCCCAGTTGTCTTGAATTCTGAAAAGAAGCAAAACCATCATAAGAATTGCATTCTTCGAAGAAGGGAAAAGCGGCCTGAAGCGGCAATGTAAATCCTAAAAACAAGAAACCTAAACACTTCCAACGCAAAAAAAACATTTTCAACTCCTTTTTCAAGTTTTTCGTAAAAAAATTACTTTAATAAGTTGCAGATGCGCAATGTTTTTATAAAGGAATTTCTTCCTAAACGGAGATCATTGACTCGAGCCACACAAGCTGATATATACAGAAGTTACTTGAAAAAGAGGATTTTATGCCTCGGGGCATAATTCGTTGGTACAATAAAGAACAAGGGTTTGGCTTTATCATTCCCGATGAGGGGGGGAAAGATGTATATGTCCAAAGCTCAAACATTCAGACTCCTGACCACGATTTAACAGATTTTCAAAGAGTTGAATATGAGACGGCGCTTGGCCGCAAAGGTCCCGAAGCGATCCGTGTCCGCCCGCTCTGAAAATTGACTTTTGTTAGATCAAATGAAATAGATCCCGCATGAGACCTAACACGACCTCGATGATAATTAAAACGATAATGGTCCATTCCAGACGTGAAGAATGCTGATGGTTCAGTCCGTCGCTTAAGATCTCAAACAGCTCATGCAAAAGAGTCAGTCGGCGATTTAAAAGATCGACCCGTTTGGTGATGTCGAGATAGAAAGCCATTTTTCGATAAATAGGCTCCAAATCCGCATGTTCCCAAAACAGTTCGGGCGTATCGAGAATTTCCGAGTGAAGGTTAATATAATTCCTTTCAAGATACAATTCCCCCATCTTGCGCGAGGTCTCTTTTCGAGAGAGCGTGATTTTGCCCTTCTCGGCGAGATCTCTGGGAATCTGCTTGGAACGCTCAATCGTACGGCTAATCACCTCTTCAAACACGGTGAGCTTGACCGATTGTCCAATAGCATAAGATATGGCAAGCTTGGTCAAAACATCTTTTTTTTGTAAAAAGATCTCATCATCCTCGATCTTCATCTTGTCCCCGTAGGAAAAGCTAAATTCATCGAGTTCGTATTTATGAAGAGAAACTTTTTCGAAATCTTTTAAAGCTGCGACCAGAGGCTTTTCCTCTTCTTCGGAAAATCCCCAAAAAACAACAACGCCATATGAAAAATAGAAGATATCGCGTTTTACACCTTTTTCATCCTTGGGCTGAGTATGCACCGCATCGCGATACATCTGAGATGTGCCGTTCGCCTGAAGAAATTGAAATAGCCGCGCGATATCATAGTTCGCCGCGGTACAGTAACCGGTACAACGCATAATAATTTATTGAATAGACTAATTGAGAAATAATTGCAAGAATCTTGCGATTCCGGGCATTATTTAAATTAAATGAAACAGACGATTTTTCAACGAACTTTTTTCCTATTTTTGAGCGCGGCAAGCGTTTATGCATCCGAGCCGACTCAATATGAGCTCATGGGAGACGCTTATTTTTCTCCATATGCCGGCGCTGAGAACCTTTTATATACTACACGCCTAATGGAAAGAGCCGATGCCTATTTTTTTCGCAAAATCATCTTCGAAAACCCAAAGAGCAGCAAGGCGCGTTCACTACGTCTGAGCGAACTGATCACTATTTGGCTTCCACTCAACTACGAGGCCATGCTGATACAACACGAAGTGTTTGGCCACGGCTATCGAATTCGCAGTCTCGGATCCGCCATTGCATGCGTAGACGGATATCGTCTCGGAGTTCCCCCGCCATATGGTCATGGGGGCGGAGCAACCTCATATCGATATTCTTCAAAGCTGACATCGACAGAAGAAATGGCAATTTCTATCGCCGGTGTCGAAGCGACAGCGATCTTGGCAAATGAAACAAAATGGAAATGGCTAACAGGACGATCTCTCGACCCAAAACAGAGCGCTTTATACATCCTTTGCCAACAAGATTTAAGCGAGTATATCAGCTCCATGAAAACTGTGCGATCGCACCACGGATCTGAATCTGAAGGACATGACATTCATTCCTATCTTCTTTGGCTCAACAGAACCTATCAAGAGAGCCATCTGAGCAGCAGCCGCCTTCGTTCGCTTTCATGGATCAACATATTGGATCCATTCACTTTTTATAGTATTTGGGCATGGTTTCATTACATCCATTCGGGGCGAGAGACAAAGATTCCAATGATCAAGATGGGGTCAGTCGGTTATTTATTTGGCGCCCGCCTAGGCCTGACCCCCTTCGGCCCCGAAGTATTCTGGGAAAATTATTTTTCGTCTCATGGCAAGAGCTTTTATGGATACTTAAAGGCAGGCAGCCATGCAAACAATTCTTATATTGGCGCAGGTCTCTTTTTGCCCGTTTTATGGAGTTTTGGAAAATGGGATTTCGGCACCCGACTCGATCTCTGGCGGCAACCTAAACTGTTACTGAAAGAGGGTTCTCTTCCACTTACAGAGATCGACGAACATGAGACATTGAACACACCCTTGTATCCATCAACAGAACTCCATGCAATGCATTACGGAGCAGCGCTTACATGCACCACACATTACCACTGGAATGAAACCTTTGGATTCGAGGGAGAATTTGGTGCGAAATCGAACGGCTTTTTACCGGGCAATGATCTTTTAGGAACCGCTATTTTCCGAATCGGGTTTTCAACGGCTTTCTAATTCATTCACTAACGACGTCAAAATAGAGCAAAGATTTCGTCGAATCTTATCGCTTAAAAAATAACGCACGGGCCAAGCAAAAAATCCGCGAACCTGCACGCGATAGGAAATTTGAGAACCTTTGGCTTTAGGAATAACAGAGTGGGTGAAAATCAATCGCACAAACATACTTTTCCAGAGAATGGAAAAACTTTCTCCCTCTCGAACATCGAGGATACGATAGGAAAATTTCCCACCCCCTTGCGTCCTCAACACACCCTTTTGCTTGGGCTCAAAACCTTTTTCCATGGCATGAGCAGAGCTCCATGCCTGCCAAACTTTTTGGGGAGAAACCTTTGTTTGAATGATTGACTCGATCATCTCTTTACAGTAACGCGTCAAAGCGTATATAGCGAAGGAAAATGATGCATATCAAATTCGCCCTCATTTTCTTATCGGCGACTCTGCTAGGGGACTCAAATAAATCGTTTTTGCAAAACATTGACACTGTAGTAACTCAAATCGAAGATTTAACAAAAACCAATGCCAAGGTTTTGTTGAAACAATGTACAAGCCGCGTGACCCACAGCGATGACGAATGGCGTGCAATACTCGGTATCGATCGATATTGCGTCATGCGGCGCAAAGCGACAGAAAAGCCCTATTCGGGCCGTTATCTATTTTGGACCACGGAAGGCACTTATCACTGTGCAGGATGTGGACTTGCGCTTTTTTCCTCTGCATCAAAGTATGATGCCAATACGGCATGGCCTAGTTTTCGAGAGCCCATTATTCAAAAGCATGTATGGATTAAAGAAGATTTCAGCCTTCCATTTCGTCGATATGAAGTTCTCTGCCGTGGCTGCGACAGCCATTTAGGCCACGTTTTTAGAGAATCAAACAATTTGTTGCGCTATACAATTAATTCAATTGCACTGGACTTTCATAACAGCTACGAACCCGAGTAATCCCTAAAAAAAATTCATGCGATAATTTCGACATCAAAGCGCATATGATAAAAACTTTATTAATTCAGTACATGATTTTTTTTACCCAACAAATGTATAAACATTTTTTCAGGATGACTTTTTTCACCGCGAGGGGTTACTATCCTTAAGGAATCAGATGTAAGATTTGATGGCGCTTGACGCGAAACCACAATTTAGTAAATGGCGCGAACGGTTTTGGCCGATTCACGCATTCGAACTCAAGAAGATCCTCCCGTTATTATTCATGAAATTTTTTATGTCTTTCACATATGGCATACTTTTTGTCATGAAGGATTCATTTGTCGTTACAGCCAAGGGTGGGGGTGCTGAGGTTATTCCCGTTTTAAAAGGGTGGATTGTCCTTCCCATTGCTTTGGGCGCTACCTTACTCTACTCAAAACTCACCAACGTCTTCCGCCGTACAACGCTCTTTTACAGCATCATACTAATTTTCGTCTCCTTTGTGGTCCTCTACGGTTTTGTATTATATCCGAATTTGGACACCCTTTCTCCGCACAAATCGGCCGACTGGCTGCTCGGCATCCTCGGGTCTGAAAACGCCCATTGGCTTGCCTTCTACCGCAACTGGATGCAGTCGCTCTTTTTTGTTGTTGCAGAATTGTGGGGAGGGGTCGTGTTCTTTCTCCTCTTTTGGGGCTTTGTCAACCATATTTCAAATTTTTATGACGCAAAACGATACTACAACCTACTCGTCGCCGGCGGCGATTTGGCCCAAATCTTCACAGGCCCTCTCGTTTGTTTTTATACCCGCAAGTTCGTCGGAGACCAGTTTCCCATCGCGCTGAAATTCTTAGTATGTCATGTTTTCGTCTTCGGTCTAATGATCATACTGCTATATTGGTGGCTCAATCGCTACATCTTGACCGACAAGAGATTCTATAATCCGGAGCAACAAGATGTTCCTCTGGAAGGAGAAAAGACAAAACTATCGCTGTTTGACAGTATAAAATTTATCGCTCGTTCGAAATATTTACGCTATATAGCGGTGATGGTCATCTCCTACGGCCTTACGATGACTCTGGTCGAAGTCTCCTGGAAAGCCAACCTCAAGCTCGCTTACCCCGATATAGGTGCATATCAATCATTTATGGCCTCAATTACCTCTTCGGTGGGTATATGTTCACTATGTATTACAACTTTATTGAGCGGCGTGATCATTCGCTCTCTGGGCTGGCGTTTCTGCGCACAAGTACCGCCAATTATCGTGGGCGGCGGGGCTGTGATATTCCTCACTCTCTATCTCAACCAAGATTGGCTGGGGCCTTATTTAACACCCCTCGGCTTAACACCCCTCATGTTAGTTGTTTTGGTTGGTGCATTTCATAATGTCTCCAGCAAGGTAAGTAAATACGCCTTTTTTGATGCAACGAAAGAAATGTCTTATATTCCTCTTGATCAAGAATCAAAGATCAAGGGTAAAGCGGCAATCGATGTCGTAGGCGCCCGCTTAGGAAAGTCTGGGGCATCCTGGATTCAAGTCGCATTGATCCAAATCGTGGGCACCGGTTCTGTCTTATCGATAACCAAGTTTCTTTTGCCGCTCATCGCTTGTACGGCGATCTTCTGGATTGTATCTGTGCGATCTCTCAATAGGGAATTTAACAAACAAAAAGCGCCGCAGCTCTCAGTGTAAAGTCATAAAATTCGAGATCCATTCTACGAGAAGCGTATCGAGCCAATAAAGTCCGTTTTTATCCGTGGGATTGCCAAGATAGCCCATATGCCCCCCTCTTTTGGTTTTAAACACCTCGACATGGGACGGCAATTCAAATCCATCAAGAGCTGTTGACACGACGATCGGATCATCTTCGGCAAGTAAGATTTTGCAAGGAACGCAAATATCTCCAACCAGAGGCGCTGCACTGCATTTATTATAATAATCTTGAGCATTTCGAAATCCATATTGAGGCGCCGTATATATCTGATCAAACTCGAAAATCGTTAGGTTGCTCGGTAATTTAACTCGAGGAAGATCCTTGAATTTCCGATGCCGATAACGAACATCGGCGCACATCAAGCGGATAAAATACTTTTCATAGATCGCATTATCCGCTTTTCCCAGTCTGATCACGCTGGAATATAGATCGACCGGAGGGCTGATTGCGATGATTCCCGCTAAAAAATTCTTGCCCAAGGAACCTAATTCGCCCCCCATTTTCAAAGCGATATTTCCCCCGAGAGAAAATCCAATCAACACAAACGGTGAATTAGGGGTCTCGACTTTCAACTGCTTAATCACTTCAAAAACATCTTCGCTGCGGCCGCAATGATACATATACTTAGCAAGCCCTTTACCTGAGCCGCATCCGCGTAAATTGATTCGAACGACCCGAACACAAAGAGATCCAAGCCGCTTTGCCATCCTCACGAGATAGGGCGATCGATGCGACCCGCAAAGACCATGAACCATAACAACAGTCAAATCGGTCAGCTTCCAACCATCGGGAGTTGAAATTTCCAGACTCAGTTTATCTCCATCGGAAAGATCGACGATCCGTCGATCGGCAGCCGGATCTAAGAAAAAATTAATGAAAGAACTTAAGATTGTTTGATGATGAGGGCCGCTTAATAAAAAAAAAGGTTCAAAAGGTAATTCGTGATTCATTGATCCACTTACCTATCTATAACCTCATAATATCAAAATTATAATTAGTAATCAACATTACTGAATAATTTATTTAAAAACTGACCTTTAGTTTTGTCTTGAAAAAGGAAATCCGCTTCTAATAGGGATATCGTATAAAAAAACAATCGATTCTGAGCCGGGGTTCTTACTACCTAAGCTTGCGTTAGATAGATGATAAAAATAAAAACCAAAACGGGTTTGGTCATCCAATTGCCAAGAGATCGACACACCGGATCGGAATTCGATGGGATACCCAAGGTTTTTTCCATCGCCTTTGTTATACCATCCCGCAGCAAAGCCGGGAGCGATCACAAGATGCTCAGTTGGAAAAAGATCGAAATTGATACCTCCATACACATAAGTACTCATTTTCACATTGGTCATTACACCGAACAAAGGGCGAAATTCAAGAAAATCAAGAGGAGATCTCCATCCGGGATAAAACTTATATTCCATCCCCAACTCAAAAGTCCGATGTCTCGTTCGCATAATGTCGAATGCTCCGCCGTAAACAGAGAATTGATCCAGTTTATGAGAAGCACTCAAAGAAGCGGGCAAGAAAATCAGAGCCACGATATTCCAGGCAATAGATCTCATTACTCTCCTTCAGTATACAAAAAAACCTGTGACTGATAATCTTTTCTATCTTTTAACAAAAAGCAGAAACTTTATGAAGAATTTAATCTTCTCATTATTCCTTTTAGTGTCCGGATTGGCCATAGCCAACGACAATGCGCCCGTTGCCATTCGTCCCATGTCGAATGAAGTTCTTAAGGAATTAAGCGATGCTAAAAATATGGAAGAGGCTCCGGATTCGGAAGCTGCCGTTTCTCCTGGTGAAGAACAATCGCTTGGCTGTGTCTGCGATTGTCCTCCAATTTATTATCCGAAATCAGCTCACTGGATCGTTGCCCTCTCCGCATTCGGAGACTCTATCGCAATTGAGGATGGCTCAGTTTGGCAGGTGAATGGCTACGATACCGATCTCATTCATTACTGGTTCCCAGACGATCCTGTAACTATAACTCAAAACCGCGATTGGTTCTCTTCCTATAAGTACCTGATTGTCAATCAAAACAATGGATCATCGGTAGCAGCTAACCTCTCTTTAGGCCCGATCATCGACGAAGAACACAGCCTGCAAATTGCCTATATCGATCATTACAATGACCTTCTCGAACTCTCCGATCATTCGCACTGGAAGATTTCATCCCGCGATCATTATCTGTTTTTGGAATGGGCTCTCGGAGATTACATCATTGTGGGAGTGAATAATGGCTGCGATTCGTCCAGCCCTTTCATCCTGATCAATTCAAACATGGATAACTGCGTTCGCGCAAAACAATACTGAGAGGTAGTTTCAATGACTCAATCGATTCATCCAGGTACTGCAGCAATACCAGATTATCAGTTGTTGCAAAACACGCAAAGGCAGAGAAATCTACAAATTACGCTGCTTGTGGTAGCGACTCTTTCATCGCTTGTTTCACTAGCGGTGCTTCCATGGCAAATCTCGGTTCCACTGACTATGGCATTAATGGTGGGCACTGCCGGACTATTGATTGCTCTCGATCAACCAAATCAAGATTTTCAACCCCCCTCTTATATCATTCA
>Ga0247841_10009543_pt1 | contig 13553 bp, 14 predicted proteins | sample LaCruzMarch2015__2_FD_192410 | JGI IMG/M metagenome (GOLD analysis project Ga0247841, IMG submission 192410) | Freshwater microbial communities from meromictic Lake La Cruz, Castile-La Mancha, Spain - LaCruzMarch2015_18m | ecosystem: Environmental > Aquatic > Freshwater > Lake | place: Spain...
CCCGCCCACGATATCCGTGTTGAAGGAACTATGGGATTTTCCCTCGGAAACATGGATCGTGCCTTCCACGAACCTTAAAGACTTGGTAGGGGTTTCTTCCGCAAAAACATATGCCGGGAAAGAGAAAGATAAAGCGAAGATCAAAAAATAAACAGCCCTACAAGAAAAAGATTTCGAGATCTTCATGGAAGGCCTCCTTGTGGCGAAACCGCAGAAAAAGTTTTAAACCAATAAAACTACATCAACCGGTCGTAATGGGAACCGAGCCGATAGGAAATGACAGTCACACGCTGCGTTTCGTAGTTTACACCGATCACAAACGAATAACCACGGAGCGATGTGGATCTAAAAAGGGACATAACGGCTTCTTTTCTTCCGTGCGTTGGCTTTCTGCCAAGACGCGGACTCGCAGGCCATTTTTGTTTTCCATTAAGCTCGGTATGAAGCTGGTCTACATCTGACTCGTCAAGTAACTGACGTACTACATACACCAGTTTATTCTCCTCCACCTCCCCGTCAATGCGCGGAGGCTGCTCGCCGATATCTTCCACAAGTTTGACATCCTTAAAGAGCCCTTTTAAAACAGGCCGGATCAGTTTATCGATGTCCTGAGGCACGCCGGGCTCCGGAGTTTTGTCCTGGGCCATAAAAAAACCGGGATTATCCGAAATATCCGTCATCCCAGGATGGGCGAACATGCCGGGTTTTGCCGTTGCTGTTGTCGTTACCACTGCGCCCGTCAAAGGACCGTCGCGCGTCGGTTCATAATCAGACGGTATCTGCTGCGAATTTGTTTTGACGGATTGGGAAGATGTTTTTTTAGAAGTAGCCGCGGTTTTCTCTTTGGACGGCTTGGAGGCGGCCGCCTCTGCGTTTTTTACGGAATAGCTCAGAACCATGACTAGGATAAAACTTGGTATCAAAAAAAGTTGACCGCATCGTATTTGCCGGCATCCATGAAAGAACATGTTCCCCTCCTGGGAAAATTGGTAGCCTATACTTTTTCGGACTTTTTAAAAAAGGCCTTTTTACTTATCCGGAAATGTCGATCAGGCGCTGGATCACTTCTTCGACCAGACGGTTGGGCGTAGACGCCCCGGCCGTAATGCCTATTTTAATCTCTCCCGCTGGAAGCCAGCCTGAAGTTTCAAGAACCTCCTGGGATCCGATCTTTTTGTGCCGGATTTTTTCGCTTGAGAGAATTGATGATGCATCTTCTACGTGATAGGCCGGACAAAATTCGGAGGCGATCTCCGCCAAGTGACCTGTATTGCTCGACTTATAACCTCCGATCACAAGGATGACATCCATTTTTTTCTCGCCAAGCTCACGGATCGCGTCCTGCCGGTCCTGTGTCGCAGAGCAGATCGTGTCAAAATGGCGAAAACGGTTCGGAAGGTCACCGTCACCATAACGGACCCGGAGTGTCTCGCGAAGCATTTCTGAAATCCCTATCGATTCACGCGACAACATGGTCGTTTGATTCGCAAACCCTATCTTTCCAAGATCCTTGTCTGGATCAAACCTCTTCGAACACGCATCCTTAAAAATTTCAAGAAACGAATCCCGCTTCCCGGCCCCCTTGATGTACTCACAAACTTGTTCCGCCTGGCCTCTGTCCTTAACCACTAGATATTTCGCGGCCCGCGAACAAGTTGCGCGCGTCTCCTCGTGGTCGTATTTGCCGTGGATCACCGACGTGAAACCATCCTGGCTGTAGGATTCCACACGACGCCACACACTCATGACAGACCCGCAGGTCGTATCCACGATCACACAGTTTTTCTTCTGAAATTCTCTCAATGCTTCAACCGGTACTCCGAAAGCCGGCATGATCACTACATCTCTCTCGGTGATCTCGGAACGTGAAGCGTCATCGGTGAGGATCTTCACCCCCATCCCCTGAAGTTCCGCGTTCACACGCGGATTATGGATAATTTCATTGGTCAGAAAGATACGCCTGTCCGGAAAGCGGGCCCGAGTTTCGTAGGCATATTCCACGGCACGTTCGACCCCGTAGCAAAAACCGAATTCTTTCGCGAGATGGATCTCAAGACGCCCTGTTTTCAGGGCGAATCCGGAAGCGCGGACTTTATCGATGAGGGGGCTGTGATAACTTTGATCGAGTTGGTGCTGAACAATACCTTTAAGCCCGAAACTTGTACGGAAGGTTTTTCCAATTTCGGTCATAAGAACTCCGATCAGGAGGAGGTGATCTTGCGGACCGTCACACCGGCTTGCTCAAGCAGTTTGAGAGAAGTCTCTAGAAACGGATAATTCCCCTGGTAGACGACTTCGCTTATCCCGGAATTGATGATCATCTTGGTGCACATAAGACAAGGAGAAAAAGTCGTGTAAAGCGTCGCGCCTTTGACACTCACACCATGGTAAGCTGCCTGCACGATCGCATTCTCTTCTCCATGCGAACAGAGGCATTCTCCGAGATCTTTTCCGGAAGCATCGATCGCATTGCAACGTGGGCAACCACCCTCGCTGCAATTCTTAATCCCCCGGGGGGTTCCGTTGTAACCGGTCGAAATAATGCGCTTGTCCTTGACGATCACGGCGGCGATCTTCCGTTTCATACAATTGGCTCGCATCGCTACGACCTTGGCGATATTCATGAAATATTCATCCCAACCCGGCCGCGTGGCCTTTTGTGCAAGACTGAGAAGAACCGACTTTACCTTCTCATGCATTTCCTTCAGCGGTCCGTTGTTATCAATTTGAAGATCTGCCAAAGCGACTGTTTGATCGAGTTGTTGGTCGGTCTTGCTTGAACTTTTTGCTTCCTTGGCCTCAAGCGCCTGAAAATCCTCCCACACCCGGGGATCGTTCTCCCGACCACGCTGTTTGAGGCGTTCGAAACGGAGCCGTTCCGGGGCATGGATGCGGACAAGAGTAAAATCATTACGCCGGCGGAAAACCTGGACTTCGGAAGGATGGCGGATGGAATCGATCACATAATTCTTCTCCGGATCAAGTTTCGCGAAGATCCGTTCGGCAAGACAGCCCGGCCCTTCTTTTTCGCGCAATTCATTACCGAGTGCGACAAGCACATCCCGCGCGATCTCCTGACCGCGTTTCTTGGCTTCTTCACGAAGTGCATCGGAAAGCGAATAGTAGTGGAAACTCCGGTCTTTCAGAAAATTCGCCGCTTCCCCCTTCCCTGCTCCGTTTTTGCCCGTAAGCCCAATGATCATAGGATTTCCTTTTATGAATGGATCCAGAAATCTGGCGAGTAGAAACGCCGATCGTCTGCGTGCCGCTCCACCAAAATAAGATGATGCGCATTCTTGCCGTCCTTCACTTCAGGCAGTGCGGCAATCTCACGAAGATTTTCCCCGTGTTTTCCGGCCGGAGGTCTTATGAAACCCACAGATTGCTTTTCGAGACGGAAAGCAGCTTCTTCAATATCATCCACGCGAAACGCCATGGCATAAGGTTTCTTATCCCCGAAATGCACGACCCAATCCAGACCGGCCTTTTCGTGGGGATGTTCGACCAAAATCGCCGGAGCGGCCCCCTTGCGAAGGACTTCCACACCATGTCCTTTGTGATCAAGGACCTTGGCGGAGGGATCTTTTTCATACCCCATTTCAAGGAATTCGTTCGTTCTTTCTTTCAGGTGAACCGTGCGAAAAATGAAATGGTCCAGGATGGGACGAATACCGATTCCGACAAGCGATAAACCGCGCGTCACGACCCGGGCCGCGGTATTTTCGAGGGCAAGATCCGCGGCATATTGTTTCAGGATCTGTTCCAAAAGGGCGGGGTCCTTGCAGCCACCAATCAATGACATCTTGGGTTCCTTTATGTTGCCTACAAAGACAAAGTTGCCCCCGCTGCTTCACTTTGCGAAGCAAAACGGCGGGGGCAAGCCCAATTCTCTATCAAAAAATTCAAAGGCTAATTGGACTAGCCCTGGCAACCTTCCATCAAAAAAAAATAGATGCCAGGACAAGCTAATGAAAAATCCGACGGGCTTAGGATCACTCTTTTTATTTCAGCTTGTTCCCCGGCTTTTTCGGGGCTTCATCTTTTGAACGGGGCGTTGCCTTGGGGTTCGCCTTAAATTGGGACACAAGATCCGCGTTGATCTTGGCATAGGTCGGATCCATATCTTCGGATTCGACGATCGAACCGACCGGACACTCCGCCGCACAAGCGCCGCATGAAATACAGATAGCCGGATCGATCACCATGAAATCTTTGCCCTGATATGTTCCGGGAAAGATCGCTTCGGTAGGGCAGACCCCGGCACAAAGACCATAGCGTTCGCCGTGACATTTCTCAGTAATAACATAAGCCATTCTGTAATTCTCCTTAATGGGTGTTGGTTTTGAAAGAGGCCGTATTTTAACCGCTGCCACTCTCATCGTCAATCCTTCATAAAACGGGATAAACCATGCCTTCAAGGCGGGCTATACGATCCTCGATCGCAGGATGGGTGCTGAAAAGAGCAGACCACCCCCTGCCGGAAAGCGGATTTACAATAAAAAGATGTGCGGTTGCGGGGCCGGCATCACGAAGCGGAAACCGTTTGGAGGCGGCATCGATCTTTTTAAGCGCGCTCGCAAGATAAAGAGGTTCTTCACAGAGCCGGGCACCGCGAAAATCGGCTTCGTATTCCCTGGAGCGTGAGATAGCAAGTTGGATAAGCATTGCGACAAAAGGCATCACAATCGATACCAGGACCAAAGCCAGTGGATGATCCTTCTCACGCTCATCCCGTTCTCCGCCCCAGAAAAACGACCAGCGGAACATAGAAGTAATCATACCGAGCGTACCGGCCAGAGTCGCCACGATCGAAGAAAGCAGGATATCGTAATTCAGGATATGTGACAACTCGTGCCCGAGCACACCGGAAAGCTCCTCTTCATTAAGAAGACCGACGATCCCGTGCGTCACCGCGATCGCCGCATGTTTTGGATCGCGGCCTGTGGCAAAGGCGTTCGCCGAGGCTGACGGAAGCATGTAAAGCCGGGGTGCAGGAATCCCGGCTTTCGCCGAAAGTTTTCTTACAATCTCAAAAACCTCAGGAGCTTCTTTTTCAGCAAGCGGCTGGGCGCGATAAGCAGCGAGAACGAACTTTTCACAAAACAGGTAAGCGGCAAAATTCATGATACACGTGATCAGAAAAGCGACCTGCGCCCCTTTAAAGCCTCCCAAGAGATGTCCAGCGTAGATCACCAGTACGGAAAGAAGCATTAGAAGCATCGTTGTTCTGAAATAGTTGGCCATACCTATCTCTTAGAATTTGATGCCAAGCCTGCGGAGATCTCTTATAAGATGAATGCGGGTTTTGAAGTGGATAGCGTGCATGCCGACTTTTCGGGCCCCCGCGACAAAACTTTTCATGTCATCGATAAAAACAGTCTCTTCCGGTCTGAGGTGTATTTTTTTCAGAACGCGGCGGTAGATCTTAAGATACGGTTTACGCGCGCCCACTTCATGCGAAGGGAATCTGCGCCTGAAATGACGTAGCAGTTTGAAATGCTTCCAGAGATAGGTGTAATGGAGCGCGTTGGTGTTGGAGATGAGATAAAGCGGGTAATGGCGTTTGATCTTTTTAATCAGGTTGTCCATCCCCGGATTCTCCCAGAAGATGTCATTCCAATAATGACGGAAGGTCGCAAGAGGAATGGAAACGCCCAAGGTTTTACAAGCAATGCGGTGGAACTCGCGGGTCGAGATCTCGCCGCGGGTATAGGCCTGTTCGAACCTGGAAAGAAAGAAACGTTTCCAGATCTCCCGGGTGGAAAGACCCGACACGGCCGAAAAACGTCTCGCAGCTTTCTCAACGTCATAATTCACAAGCACATTGCCAAGATCGAAAATGACGGCTTTGATCTTTGAATTGTTATTTTTCATAGGGTGAGCATTTTATCATATTTGGTATCAAAAAAAGAGGCTCGGCAAATATCCTTCATGATATTCAAATTGGTTTTGAAATGTTATGATAACTTCACAATGGAGGAAAAACATGTCTCAAACGGCCCCCGGAGTTGAATATGAATTTATCTTTCCAGACGGACGCAAGAAGACCTTCCCCATCTATCTGAACCCGAACACCTTGGAACTCATCACCCCATCCAGGGAACCACTCCCCGCTTGGGCAAAGCTGGACTGCTGCCAATGTCCCAATTGTCCTCTGGATATTAAAATACATCCGTTCTGCCCGGTCGCCAAAAACCTTCTACCCCTGATTGAGGTTTTTTCGTGTGATCTTTCTTACCGCGAGGTAAAAGTGACCGTCCGGACAGAGCCGCGCGATTATCAAAAAACTGTTCCGCTTCAAACGGCATTGCGTTCCCTGTTCGGTATTTATATGGCCACGAGCGGTTGTCCGGTCCTTGATAAACTTCGTCCGCTCGCTTTTACCCATCTTCCATTCGCCACGGCTAAAGAAACCGTTTACCGCGCGATCTCCATGTATGTGATGGCCCAATTTTTTATCCAGCGGCGAGGAGGGAAACCCGACCTGGAATTGAAGGGTCTGGAGCGGATTTATAAAGAAATAGAGATCGTGAATCAGGCTTTCCATAAACGCCTGTCGACCACCAGGATCCAGGACGCGACTCTCAATGCTGTCTGCAGCCTGAATTGCTACGCGCAATTCACGGAAATGGCCCTGTCATCCGATCAGATCAAAGAGATCGAGGCTTTGTTCGCAGCTTATTTCTAAAACTCTGGTCCCTGTCTCTTACGACCCCGCCCACCGGCACAAAAAACTCGTCAAAAGACCGAGGTAGGTTCCCATCACATTGCCCAGGATCCCCAAAAGCAGGCCTACCGGCGCGAGCGCGGGTTCATAGGCCGCGGCCACGATCGGCGCCGAAGCCGGGCCTCCGATATTCGCCTGGCTCGCGGTCGCGACAAGACAAAACGGGATACGCGCAATGCGGGACACGGTCAGAAGAAATACCGCGTGGATCAGGACCAGAACAACGCCAGCCACGATCAAAAGCGGAGCGGACAGAACCCCCGAAAGGTTTGCCCGCGCACCAATGGAGGTCAGCACCAGAAAAAGAAAAAGATATCCTATCCGTGAAGCACCATGGGATTCCAGTTTTCGGAGTGATGTGAACGAAAGCAGAATACCAAAGGTCGAGGCAAGAATAATCGTCCAGGCAAAAGATCCGTTCCCCACGATGTTCGCCAGCCAATTTGATATCCACGCACCGCCGAACGCCGCAGCAAGGATGAGCGGTAAATATTGAAACCTGATTTTTTGAGCACTCGTTTCAGATGAAACGGTTTTCCGGGCTAGTTCTTTGACAACGTGAAGATCGGAGCGGTTCCATATATCATAAGTTTTTTGAAAACCCTCTGAAAGGATCAAGAGCCCCATCCAGGAATACGCCACAACCGTGTCCACCACGATCATAGGGAAAAAAACAGCATCCGGTGTATGAATCGCCTCTTTCACCGCGATCATGTTGGCGCTCCCGCCGATCCAGGAGGCTGAAAGCGCTCCGAACCCCGACCATGCGTCCGCAGGCAGCCAGGGTTTAAAAAGCATCACTACAAGCGGTGCGCCCACCATGATCCCGGCACTCCCCGTGAACATCATGAGAAGTGCGGACCGTCCGAGTTTCAGGATGGCCTTGATATCCGTCACGATCAACAGAAGGATCAACCCCGCGGGGAGGACCGTGCTCGTGATCTTGGGATAAATTGCGTGCTGTTCGGGAATAATACCAAGACCGGAAACAATCATGGGAAGAAAATAGATCCAGAAAAGCGCCGGCGGGAACTGGAAAAATTTCTTGGTCCGGGCACTTTCAGAAAAGAAAAGGATCAGCATTTCGATCAGGACCAGAACGCAAAGTATTCCAAGAGAATTTTGCATCATGAGAGAAGCGGCACTATGCCGATCCCTTTTTTCGTTTTACGGAGATCATAAATACCCGAACGCGTCGCAAAATTGCCTTGTGTCACGTTCTCAGCCATAAAAAACGGCGCATCCAGGTCCACAAAATCAAAACCGCCGAGTCCTGCCGCCAGATGCGCGGCCGCGGTCGTGGCCAAGGGCGACTCCATCATGGTGCCGATCATGAGCCGGATCCTGTGCTTTTTCGCGAACTTCGCGATCTCGCACGCCTCCAGCACGCCGGTCTTCATGAATTTGATATTGATGACGCCAGCAGCTTTTTCCCGGACAAGGCGCCTGGCATCCGCAAAAGACCGGACGCTTTCGTCCGCACAGACGGGGACTCTGCTTTCGCGCGTGACTTTTGCGAGGCCTTCCCAGTCCTCTTTCGGGACCGGTTGCTCGATCAGCGCAGGCTGCACGTTGAGAAGGGAAAGTTCCTTCAGGAATTTCAGCGTCTGGGCTGCCGTAAACCCCTGGTTCGCGTCTAGATAGATCGGACACCGGGGAGCCAATCGGGCCACGATGGCCACACGCTTGAGGTCCAAACCGAAATCCCGGCCGATCTTCACTTTGAACGAACGGATCCCCCGTTTGAAAATCTCGCGAACCGCGACTTCGGCCTCGAAAACATTGCCAAGCACGACCGTCATGTCGCTATGGAGTATCCGGAGCTTGCGGCCCCAGAATCGCCAAAGGGGGATTCCCCGGATACGGGTCAGGGCATCGAGAAGCGCCATTTCAAGCGCCGCGAGCGTGCAGGGATTTTGGGAGAATTTCTGTTTGTATTCTTCCGAAAGGTTTTGAAGCTCCCCGATGTCCCTGCCGACGATCTCTTGCGCCACTTTCTTCAGGTTCCCAAGTGTCCCACAGACCGTTTCGCCGGTAATGTGGGTGGCCACAGCCGCCTCGCCGAATCCACGAACGCCTCCGGGAAGTTCGATCGAAAAAAGAACGTTTTCCAGCAGGTCATGCTGGCCTTTGGCTGTGCTGAACGGCCGTACGAGCTTCGCGCGCCAGATCTTTGCCGAGGCCTTACGTATCACTTTATCGTTCATTTAAACCCTTTTCCCCTCTAAGAAGTGTTTGGTTTTCGCGGGATTTTTACATTATACTGTTTTCCGGGTCTCAAAAAACACTAAAAGCGGAAGCGCGAAAAATATGATCCATTTCAAATCGATCAAAGTTCAGATAAACTTGTTCCTCGCCGCGTTTGCCCTTTTCCTATTCCTGAAAGAGCCCCGTTTCGCCTTCTTCACAGGATTCTTTTGGTCTGTTCTTTTTTCCATCCTGATCGAAGGAGCCGTTCTTTTTTTAAAAACCAAAAAATTCCAAGTTACCGAGAGTGCTCTCACCTCCGGACTCATTATCGGGTACATCCTGTCCTCGGAGTCATCTTGGTGGATATTTCTGGCAGTCGCCGCCTTCACCGTCGGCTTGAAACGCGTCCTGCGGTTCCGCGGGAAAAACTTGCTGAATCCCGCCGCGTTAGGTATTTTCCTCGCCGTGTTTTTATTAAAAGGCTCTACCGAATGGAAGGGGGCTTATGCATGGTATTTCCTTATTCCTGCCGGCCTTTACATTGTGAATAAGATCAAAAAAACGGAGATCGTTTGGGGCTATTTTGCAATGTCCTTCCTGCTTTTCATCCCGCAAGCGCTGGCACAAGGCTCTTCGCTGTTGGATATCCCGGGGTATTTTAATTATTTCTTTATTTTTATTATGCTCATCGAACCCAAAACGACACCTTCTACACGCTGGCCTAAGGTCGTGTTCGGAGCCGGGGTCGCGCTTCTGGTTTTCCTTCTGACCGAATGGGGTTTCCGGTATGAACCCGAGTTGTTCGCCCTGCTCGTTTTGAATGCTTCAGTCCCTTTTCTCAATAAAATCCCGGACTTTAAATTCAAAACCGCCCAAAAAACTTCCTGAAAGGGCTCTCCATGAAAAAAATAGTTCTGATCCTTTGCGGCCTTCTCGTTGCCAGCACTCAAGTCTTCGCGCATCCGCCTTCTGACATCAAGATCCAATTTGATCCGGCAACAAAACTTTTGACTGCGGTCATCGAGCATCGCGTCAGTAATCCCAATAGCCATTACATCAAAAAAGTCGACATCGGGTTGAACGGTAAAGAGATCAAGATGCTCCCCTTCAAGAAACAGGGCACTAGCACAAAACAAACCATTACTGCTCTCATCCCGGAAGCAAAAAGGGGTGACACCTTGAGTGTAGAAGGCTATTGCAACTTGAGCGGGAAATTGAAGAAAGAGATCAAAGTCGCTTAATCATGAAAATATTTTCTCTCAAAGGTAATGCTGTCATCGGGCAATCCGGCGGGTGCACCGCAGTCATCAATCAAAGTCTCGCCGGTGTTGTGGAAGCGACACGCGCCTGTCCTGCGATCACGGGGATCTTCGGATCGCAGAATGGCATCGAAGGCATTTTGAACGGTTCTTTTATCGACCTTAAAGCCAAACCGTCTAAGTTGCTTCGCGCCATCGCCCAATCCCCTTCCGCCGCGCTCGGTTCCTCCCGTTACAAACTCAAATCTGGAGACGACCGGAAGATCGTCGCAAGTCTCCGAAAGCATAATATCCGCTATGTTTTCCTGATCGGAGGAAATGATACTGCTAACACCAGCCTCCAGATCGCAAAAGCCGCGGAAAACGATCATTACGAGATCCGGGTCATCCACATCCCGAAGACCATCGATAACGACCTGGTCGAGACCGATCATTCACCCGGATACGGCTCGGTCGCACGTTTCGCGGCCATCACCACGCAAGAGGCGGCGCTCGACACCCGAGCCATGAAGAATGTTGATCCTGTAAAGATCATTGAGCTTATGGGAAGAAATTCCGGCTGGATCGTCGCGGCCTCGGCGCTTCTCAAAAAATCACCGGAAGATGCCCCTCATCTCCTGTTCATCCCTGAAGTCCCGTTCGATGAGACATCTTTTATCAAAAAGACCGAAGCTGTTCTTCAATCCGTTGGCTATTGCATTATTGTTATTTCGGAAACGATCCGCGACTACCAGGGGAACCGCATCGGTTGCAAGACCGAGGGGGTCACTACTGATCCGTTCGGTCACAAATATGTCGAGGGAACGGCCTCACGGCTTGCCGCGATCCTTGAAAAAAATCTTGGGGTCCGCGCCCGTTTCGACAAACCCGGAACGATCCAACGCATGTCGATGGCTTATATCTCAGATACCGACCAAAAAGAAGCTTATCAGGCGGGTATTCATGCAGTGAAATGGGCTCTCAAGGGAATGACCCGAGTCATGGTGGGATTTGAGAGAAAGCTTCAAAAAAAATACGCTATCAGTTACAAGCCGATACCGCTCGAAAAGATCCCGAATCGTGAACGGGACCTTCCCGCAGGATTTTTCGACAAAAAAAAAGGAATGATCACGCCGGCTTTTGCGAACTACGCTTTACCACTCCTGGGCAAAGACCTTCCCCATTTTGTTTCATTCTGAAATGCAAGGATCTCTCATGCTGGAGACTCCAGAAGAGCAATGTGCGGATTTTTCTCCTGAAAATTCTTGAGAAGCCATTCGCTTAAGAAAAGAAGCGCCCGCCGCCCCTGTTCATCGCGGGCCAGGGCAACACCATAAGAGAGTATTTCCCCCAGATCCGCATCATTTAACCCGCACTCCGCCCACCTCAGGATCTTCCACGGCAACATTTCAAGCTGCGATTCCGCACCGTATTCTTCCTTCAACCGGTATTGCAATACCTCATATTGAAGGGGCCCCACAGCCCCCAGAAGCGCGATGTTGGGATTGGCCGGCTTGATCCAACTGAAGACCTGGACAATATCTTCGGCGAGTAAATGCTCCAGACCTTTTCGGAAGGGTTTGTACTTTGCCGGCGAAGGGTTATGGATCGAGGCAAAACACTCCGGAGCAAACCGCGGAATGGTATTGAATATGATCGAGGGATCCTCGCTCACGGTATCCCCCACGCGAAAATCCGATTTAACGGCAAACCCGATAATATCCCCCGGATAGGCTTCATTGACGGTTTCGCGGCTTTGGCCTAAAAGCGTGTGCGATCCCGCAAGCCTGACCTTTTTGCCGGTTTTTGTATGATAAACATCCATATCCCGGGTGAATTTGCCCGAACAAATGCGCAAAAAAGCGATCCGGTCCCGGTGGAGCGGATTCATGTTGGTCTGGATCTTGAAGATGAAGCCGGAGAAATCCTTTGAGATAACGGGGATAGACCGCTCCCCCGCTTTTCTTTCTGCGGGTCCAGTAGAATACTTGATGAAACCATCGAGCAAAAGCTGCACGCCAAAGTTATTTGCGGCACTTCCAAAGAAAACCGGCGTTGTTTTTCCCTTGAGCACCGACTCCGGGGAAAAACCGACGTGCGCCGTATCCAGAAGTTCCAACTCTTCCGCTGCGTGGGCATACGACTCTTCGTCCACGATCGTTTTCACTGCGGGATCCGAAAATCCGTGTATCGACACCGGCGCTTTATACGCGCCGCCCGGGACTTTTTGAAAAAGATGGACTTCTTTTTGAAGGCGATCATAAACCCCTTTAAATTCCCGACCACCTCCTAAGGGCCAGTTAACCGGATAAGCATGGATCCCCAGGACATTTTCCAGTTCGTCGATCAACGCAAGAGGGGAAAGACCCGGACGGTCGAGTTTATTCATGAAGGTGAATATCGGGATCCCACGGTGACGGCAGATCTCAAAAAGCTTGCGGGTTTGACTTTCGATCCCTTTTCCGGAATCGATCACCATGACGACCGCATCGACAGCCATCAACACCCGGTAGGTATCTTCCGAAAAATCTTTGTGCCCCGGCGTATCGAGAAGATTGATCCGCCACAAACCGTAATCAAACTGAAGAAGGGTGGAACTGATGGAGATCCCCCGCTTTTTTTCCATTTCCATCCAGTCCGAGGCTGTCTCCCGCTCCTGCTTCCGGGCGGTCACAGAACCGGCCAGCTGGACCGCACCGCCGTACAGAAGAAATTTTTCCGTGAGCGTCGTCTTGCCGGCATCCGGATGCGAAATGATCGCAAAAGTCCGCCGCCTTAAAATTTCGTCGTGAATTAAACCTGTTTGCATCGCTTAATTGCCACTTTGCTGCGATTCGCGCAAGAAATTGATGTTACTTTTCCAGCCAGGGATGGGTTTACACCAAAGCTCCAGAAATACTTTTTTGCCGAGGAACCGTTCGATGTCAAGACGTGCGGCCGTGCCGATCTGTTTGATCTTCTCGCCGCCTTTGCCGATCACGATCGCCTTTTGGGAGTCCCTCTCGACCACGATCGTCGCGTGGATACGGGTTATTTTTTCTTCTTCTTTGAAATCATCGATACGCACCGCTCCGTCGTACGGAAGTTCTTCGCCTAGGAAGTGATAAAGCTTCTCGCGTATCATTTCCTGCACATGAAAGCGGACATTCTGGTCAGAAAGCTGATCCTCTGGATAAATGAATTCGCCCTTCGGGAGATATGCGAGCGCCTGCTGGATCAGAGTCTTGACGTTCTCTCCGGTTTTCGCACTAATAGGAATGAACTCTTTAAAGGCATAAGCCTTTTGGTAAGAATCCAGAGCGAGTAAGAGATCATCCTTGGGAAAACGGTCGATCTGATTGACCACAAGAAATACGGGGATGGAAACGTCCTGGACCCATTTCAGGATCGCGCGTTCC
>Ga0247841_10009546_pt1 | contig 13549 bp, 8 predicted proteins | sample LaCruzMarch2015__2_FD_192410 | JGI IMG/M metagenome (GOLD analysis project Ga0247841, IMG submission 192410) | Freshwater microbial communities from meromictic Lake La Cruz, Castile-La Mancha, Spain - LaCruzMarch2015_18m | ecosystem: Environmental > Aquatic > Freshwater > Lake | place: Spain...
CCTTACTGTTCTTTCTGTGACGAATCGGGTCACGAAATATCCGAGTGCGAATGGTGTTGGTTTTGTGAGCACTGCGAAGAGTACGTCGATCACTACGAAGAAGACTGTCCCAGTCGTCATGCCGACGAATCAGAAACCGAACAAACCGAGGAGGTTGAAGTTGCAGAACTTGACGTCGCAGCGGCGTGATCCGCAGAAGTTGGACATTCGGGTTGAAGTTGACTTACACGCCCTGGCAAAGTTCTGGGTCTGGGTTGATATGGCGCAGGGCGAAGTATCGGCGTTAGGAATGGTTGAGGAAGTCTTCGACGAGCGGTCTGGGAACCTCTGCGCTCTTCGAGTAACCGACCTGTTCTTGGTTCGTCAGCACTGTACTTCGGCAGATACCGAGATGGACCCAATGGCAGTTTCGGAGCTAATGGCATCACTGGAAGATCAAGGACAAGAAGTAGGTAAACTGCTGTGCTGGGCGCACAGCCACGCCGATATGTCGGTATTCTGGTCGGGGCAGGATAACAGTTGCATCGCCGGTCTTGCGAACGGACGATACATGCTATCGCTAGTCGTGAACAAGATGCGGGACACAATGGCTCGCCTGGACATGTTTCATCCTGCACACCTATGCGTGACCGATGTCGCGTGGGAACCATACTTCCCACTGGACGAATCGGAAGTTATCGCAGCCGAGGCGGAATTTCGCGAGAAGGTGACCGAGCAGGGCGCTCTTTCTTCTGTCACACCTATCGGCTTCAGCACTGAAGAATACATCAACCAGCTTAAGCAGGCACGCGCTGCGGGCTTGATGGATGACGATGAGCTGGAAGACGAACTTAACTGGCTTCAGCAGGAGGTAGCATGACTACCGACCTTCGATTCCTTCGCCAGTTGGATGCGGTCAATATGGCGAAGCTTGCGAACCTGCAAGTGACGCTGATCGGCGCGGGGTCAATCGGATCAACCACTGCTTTGTGGCTGTCTAAAATGGGGGTGCAGCATCTTCGGATCTTCGACGCCGACACCGTCGAACAACACAACTGGTCGAACCAGATGTTTCGTGCTACTGACATCGGCAAACCGAAGGCAGACGCGCTATGCGATGTCCTTGAGCAATTTGGAACGACGCGACCGACTGCATATATTGAAAACTACGTTGATCAGCCGCTTACCGAAGTGGTGATAAGCGGGGTTGATAGTATGGAGTCGCGAAAGACGATCTGGAAGTCCGTACGGTCGAACCCAGACGCAAAGCTCTACTTGGACGCACGGATGGGTCTGGAAACGCTGGTCGTCTATGCCGTACATCCCAAAGTCAGGGAAGAACGCCAAGCTTACGTGCAGTCACTCTACGATGACACTGAAGCCCATCAGGAGCCTTGTACAGCCCGCACGATCTGCTATACCCCTTTGATGGCGTCGAGTATCCTTTGCGCGCTTGTGAAGCGCTATATTAACGGCGAAGCGTTGCCGAAGTCGTTAATTCTAGATCTTGTGACGTGGACGATGATCGGGTAGTATGTAAAGACAGCCTTGAAGGCGGGCTGTCTTTTAGCCTCCAGTTATCCTGCGTCCGCAACTAACTTCGACGCCACCACCAAGGACATATGGGATCGCCGAGTCATGCTGGTACTCTTGGGTAAGCGGGTAAGCGCCAATCCGCAACTTAGACAAATACTAGCTTCTACTCGCTACACTTTTCGACCGGCGTTTACAATCTGTTCGGAGCGAGGACGAAAAGTCGATATCGCCTGCGCTACACTTCCGCACTATAATACTTCAAAGGGGAACGATGAAACGACTGATTTCCCAACCAGTATTGAGCTTCACAAAGACTTTCTCCGGTTGTGCCATCATTTTACTCCTATGCATAGGATGCGCAACTCAATCCCGTATTTCTCTCACTGAATCCGTCAAGCCTGAAATTGCTTCCATTGCCGTGGCTCCGCTAAACGACCAAGTCCTGAGTGCAACATCCAGAGTCTATGCGGAGCGGATCGAGAGCGATCTAAGTGGCCGTTTCGGTTCGATGCGTGATGTGCGAGTTTGCGGGAAAGATGAGATTGGAAGAGTCCGTAGCGCTGACAATCGGGAAGGCTGGATCGGAAGCCTTTCCAACGTGAAGTACATCGTCACCGGTAGGATAACAGCTAAGGACGCGGGATTCGACGTCGAAGTCTCGCTCTACAAAGTTTCCGGTCGCGAGCTTTTACGCACGGAACGCTTCGCTCTACCTGTGGACGGCTCCGGAACCATTCCCGAGTGCTCCACTCGCGAGCTGGCGTATCAAATTGGCGCGAGGGAGAATTATCTCTGGTACGGGATTTGGTGGGATCAGCCATCGCAGAATTCTGCGGCGAATGATTACTACTTCAGGGCTCTTGATATGACACGCTTTGATTGGTCGGAGACTGGCGAAAACAGCAAAGAACTTTTTGAACTGAGTCGAGCGTTAATTGATTCGGCGGTGAATGCTGACACCAGTTTTACAATGGCAAAGATTCTGCAACACCTTATAGTCAGTCATACCAACGCTCTGCGATTTTATTACGACGATTCAACCCGGGCTGCGGCTGTCGCTGAAGCGGAAAGGTTAGCGACGGCTCTCCACGAGGGCAATTCGGTTTTGCCGGAAATAGCGATGACATATTTCAGCCAGCCTTTGTCCGGCGCAGACTCAGCGAAGTGCGAACTGCCATGGCTGAAGGCGCTCGAAATTCGTCCCGACTTTGCCGGTGTAAAGTCGAGACTGGCGGAACTGCGCGCTCAGCAGGGGCGGTCTGCAGAAGCTGTGCAATACTGGCGCGAAGCTCTGGCGGACTATACCAAGTTCGGCGATTGGCGGAATCAAGCCGAAGTCCACTTTGCGCTTGCACTTCATTACCGCGATGTCAAGGAATTCGAACTGGGTTGCGAAGCAGGCGAGACAGCGATCGCCATTCTTGGCGACCGTCCACTCAGTAGTTTTACTTCTGTGGCAGATCTGGCGCTCAAGACCGAGATTACGGGAGTGATTTATAGCGAAAAGCGCGATTATACGAAGGCGGCCGAGCTGTTGAAGAGAGCCGCAGAACTTATGGGCAAAGCCTTAGCCGATAAGCCGCCTCCCCAGACGAGATCTGGAGATTACTGGACCGCCTATCTAATGAATTCGTTTTATCATTCATTATGGGGTCGATATGAACGATACTCAGGCGACTTCTCAACCGCTCTTACCGCCTCGCAGCGGAGTAGTGACCTTGCCATCTCATTCAACGAACCGGAACTTGTCCGCAGTTGGCGCAACGACATGATCGGGATCTACCGCTGTCTTGGCGACTATCAAAAGGCGCTGGAGACGGCGCGTTTTGATTCTATGGGATTGAAGCGGGAAAACTGGTTGAGGGACGTCGCGGCGATCCATCGGAGTATGGGAGACATGGACAGCTCCGAGCGTTACTTGATGATGGCTTGGGAGATCGTCTCTGAAGACACTTCTAATCCACCCTCTGAATACTTACTGAACAATCGACGTGAGACCCAGCTTCAGTTGGCGATTAATGCGTTCTGCAGGCGAGACTACCGGGAATCACTCGCGATTATCAACTCAATACAGGTCGATTCAACTGTCAATAGAGACTGGAAGCAGTTGTTTGACTTCTACCGCGGCGCAGGATTATCGCAGACAGGCCGCGTAGAGGAAGGATTGGCACTGATGAATTCCGCGTATAGAGAGATCGTGATCTATGAGCATTTGGTGACCTGCTTACGCAGTCAAGGAGAAACTCTGGACGTGCTCGGTAAAAGCGAAGAGGCAAGAATCTGCTGGCTGAAGGGGAGAACGCTCGCGGAGAAGGCGGGTATGCGTGGAGAAGTTGCGGCGTTCGAAGTCCTATTGAAGCGACGGTGAAGGGAAAAAGAGACCTTTCGCATCGTTGCATTATAGATATATGGAAGCGACGACGAAGTGTAACCGGCTGTCACTCGTCAAAAGTCCATCCAGCAAATTGACCTGACCCCAAGGAACTGATCCAGTTTATAAGTGGTACAGGGCCGGGGGAGTAGAAAGCAAAACGGAAACTAACATTGGTACTGGACTAAGTAAGGTGAACAGGTCTGTGGAGACGGTGAGTTCAAGGTCGCGATCCCTGATGCCTTCTAAAAGATCATCGTAAGGACTGGCGATAAGCCGAATCATCCGGCAGTGCTTGAGTTCATTCTTCCCCATGACGCACCCGGGAGAAACCTTACAGCAACTCGCCGTAACTGATGTATATCGTTCCAGCCGGCGAAGGCAGTTTCATTCTATAGCGAGAATTAATCCAACCCATGTTCATCGGTCACATAGGTCTCGGGCTTGCCGCGAAGCGGATGGCGCCGAGAGTTTCACTGGGTGTTCTGCTTCTTTCCTGCCAAGCATTGGATATCCTGTGTGGCACGTTCGTGCTTATCGGGCTTGAAAAGATGCGTCTACACCCCGGTGATATGGCGATGAGCTCACTTGAGTTTGTTTCGTTCCCATGGTCACATGGGTTGGTGATGGCGCTTGTCTGGTCGGTAATTGGATATGCGGCAGCTCAATCACTCTTTCGAAGCCGCCGAACCAGCCTTGTGATCGCTGCCCTAATCTTCAGTCATTGGGTGTTGGATTTTATTTCGCATCGACCGGATTTACCAATTCTTGGCGGCGGCTCATTCAAACTCGGCCTTGGCCTGTGGAATTCCGTCGCTGGCACACTCATCGTCGAGGTTGGATTACTTGCCATTGGTGTGATTCTTTACACTCGCACCACTACCCGCAGTGACCGGCAGGGCCTATTCGCATTATCGTCACTTGTCATCTTCTTCACCGCCCTGTTCTTCCTGAATCACTTCGGACCCCAGCCGCCAGTTGATATGTCCCCACGGAAACTTGTTTTACCGATCTTCGCGTATGTGCTGCTACTCCCATGGGGAATCTGGATTGACCGACATCGGGTGTTGAGGAGCAAATACATGGAGCGAGGGATTCGGTATTAGGTTAGGAGTCAAACATCTGGCAATCCAGCACGGTACATTGGTGAATAAACCGCCTATTCCCGACCCACACAAACGCCCCACGTCGCACGTTCGCCTATCGATCGAACACTCGACCGGTTTTCCGACGCCCCGTGGGCGATTTGAGATTATATTGGAAAACGCGGCGCAATGCATAGTTCTGTCGTGTGCCGCAGGTACCTAACGAATTCTCTTAATCCTTCAAATTCAAAATAATCCCAAGCGTAGCGATGCCAACCACCACCATCTACACCTTGAAGATCAGCCTTTCCGACCGGCGTGGTCGCCCCGGCGATATTTGGCGCACTGTGGAAATCGCCGATTTCGCGACTCTGAAGCGCCTGCATAAGCTGATCTTCGAAGCCTTCGACCGCGAGGATGACCATCTCTGGTCGTTCTTCTTTGGCAAGCCAGAGAAGAAGGGAACTGAGGAGTACACGACATCCGCCTCAAAGGATGACCTTTTCCCAACCCGCGCCAGATACGGTTCAAGCGTCAGACTCTCTTCCCTTCCGTTCCGGACAGTTAAAGAAATCCATTATCTCTTTGACTTCGGCGACGAGTGGTGGCATCGCGTCGAGTTTCTCGGCGAATCGCCAGTTGAAGATGGTGTGAAATATCCGAGGATCATTGAGAAGCGTGGTGATTCACCAGAGCAGTATCCGGAGGAAGAAGATGAGGACGATGATGAGGCTGTGGTCACCCCAGAAGAAGGCGCGGAAGTCAGCTATGCGACTTTAGGCAGCGCTCTTAAATCTCACCCCGGAGCGCTCTCAGCATCCGAAACCTTTGGCGTTATCTTTGGCGTTCTCGCTGCGCCGGGGTTGCCTCAACCATCTGTTTATTTACCCTCGATCTTTGGCGATGAGCCTCCTGCAAGCGTTAAACAGACGGGAAAGATTCTTAATGCCGTTCTTCCCTTGCACAACCAGATACTGAACTGCGTGAACAATGGGCAGCCTTGCGTTCTTCGGCCAACTTATCCGGAGACCTATCGTGGGGTGATTAATCAGGTCGCCGACCTTCATGATGAGATCTATGGCTTCGTCAAAGGGTTGGTTCTCGGCGGAGCGCAACGCCCGAAGCCCGGAACCAAGTTGGACAAGTTGATGGAGCAAATGATTGGGGTGGATGACACGCTGCAAGAGATTCTGGCCTTAGCCAATAAGCGCTTACGGCAGAAGACACCGAGTGACGTGGAGTCCCTGGTTATTTCCGCACAGTCATTGGCCGAACAGCTCAGTCAGCACTTTTTGAATACCTATATGATGATGCAGCACGAACGCGTCAATCCCATGCCCAAGGCTGCTCAACCAATTCAAACGCCTTCACCGCGAGAACCCTGCCGTAACGATCCTTGCCCCTGTGGCAGCGGAAAGAAGTTCAAATATTGCCATGGTGCAGGCGGCAAATTCACTATTCATTAGAAAGGATGCTTTCATGCCCGATTTCCAAACGATTGACCTGAAGTCATGGCGGAAGCGCTACAATCTTTCGCAAGAGAAGTTCGTAGAGCTCTCCGGCTTAGGCTTGAGCACGGTCATCAGAATTGAAGCAGGCGCTCATAAAATTCAGGATCGAACACTATTGAAGCTTAACACAGCGATCCGTCAGATCGAAGCAGAGCTGATGAAAGGAATGGCGTCGACTAAACTTGACAAAGGCAATCCTTCGATGATTCACCCCGCTTCAATCGAAACCTCCACAGCTATATCACCGACCGATTTGACGCTTCCTTCAAATCTCGAGCTGGAGCTTATCAATCGAGTATTGCGAATGACGCCGAAAGAGAAGCTAAAACTGATTATATCGTGGATCGGGGAGTAGGCTGGACTCACAATGACTAATCGCACATCGGTTTGGCTCGCGACCGCATCGGAATCCGAGTTGGCGCGATGGTCGCGACCGCGAGCTTCGTTATACGAATGCGACCTTGGCTTGCGCCTCGAAGAAGAGGTAGTTGACTGGAACTGGTCAAAATCGATTCGCCCCTCGAACTATTGCCCGATATTCAAGCCACTTGCGTAACGAGCTTTTCAAATGTAACTTGAACTGATTAAGATAGAACTTCGTATTGTATAATCTGACTCCGACAGCAGATTTACAACCGGCAAGTTGCAACCTGTGACCTGATACGTTACAGTCTGTCGCTCATGTTGCATTTTTCCTTCCCTCTCAACCTCCCGCGCGATGGTCGCGCATCTCACATCGTATTCTGCATATTCAATATAAATATCTGTTTGCAGTAGGTTAATCGTTCGAATTGGAGCTTCGGTAAGTTTGGCACGCTGGTTGCCCTTACTACCTGTGCGCCCGCTCGGCTTGTCGGACTCGAAGATAGTGAAGCGGACAAGGCTCGAGGCGTTGGGGGATAGGTAGAGACAGCCTGACTTCCGAACAAGAACCGAAACCAAAAGGAATCCGACCATGAAACACATCATCATCACCCTCCTGCTGGCGGTCTGCTTCGCTGGCAGTGCCGTTGGGCAGCCGGAAGTAAGAACTGTGGCAAATCTCGATTTTCGATCATGGGATGTCTATCAAACTACCGATCAGGGCTTCGCCGTATGCGGTAGTTCAGACAACACAATGAAAATCGCGCGACTTGATACTGCTTTTCAGACGACATGGATTCGCGACTACCGAGACGGCCACCTGTTCTCCATCGTCGAAAATGACGACGGCGGTTTTCTTGCAGGTGGTGGTTCAGGAGATCTACATACTGATGCTTGGGTTTGGATGGATGGTGGAACATTCGATGCTTTACGCACTGATGAGGAAGGCAGGCAACTTTGGAGGAGATCATACGGGAATGGACAGTGCATGTCGGTTATTGAACTTAAGAGCGGCAATTACGTCCTTGTCGGGTTTCAATTTTGCGGAGATTCCAGAATCGTCCTTACTGAGCCCAATGGGAGAGCCATCTGGAATAGAACATATCATTGGGCAGAAGAAGATGGCAATGGCGCATGGTTATACGGTTGTCGTGAAGCGGAAGGTGGTATCGTCGCATCAGGATTGACATGGTTTCCTGATGGAAACCGGGCAACCTGGTGGCTTAAAGTTGGTTTTGAAGGCGAAATTGTTTGGAGCGATACGGGAAGATCCAGTGAGGGAAACGCTGCGTGTATGGGGCAATCGTTAGTATCCACGCCTGATGGCGGTTTCTTGATTGGGAACCAGGATCAAACAATGATTGATGCTCACGGTCCCGACAATCTCTCTGTAATTAAGATTAATAATCGGGGAGAGTTCCAATGGGGACGAATGTATGAAGATACAGGAGGATTGGCTTCCTCTGTCAGCCTTGCGCTATGTGGAAATGATGGATTTGTGATTGTGGGAGAGCTTCTTAATCGCGATGTGGGGGGAGTCATGGCCCGAATCAACAATGATGGCTCGCAGAGATGGTGGCGCCGTTTCCCGCTTTCTGCGTATGGGGTCATTTATACGGCTAATCATTCAATTCTCATCAGCGGATATGATACGTATGGTGGTCATGGTGGTCATGGTGGTCATGGAGGCGCTCTCGTAGAGATCGAACCCGAAGTCCCCGGCCCGACTATTGGTTTTCGCCAGCCGGATAGTTCGACGGTTTATGCACTACCCGGCGACTCAATTAACTTTAGAATTCGGGCGACTAATCAATGGGGAAATGAAGTTAATTACGCGTGGTTTTACAATGACTCTCTTATAGCTCGTGATTCCAGTGCGATAGTGACTTTCCTTGAACTCGGCCAATTTAACGTCATCGCTCGAGCTTACAGCGATGGCGACTCGGCGCAAGTGGTCTGGCAGGTTGACGTTACTGAATTCTATATAGCCGCCTATTCTCCTGTTAATCGCAACCTCAGCGTCCGTGATATGGGATCGGTTGACTTTTCTATTGATAGAGTCCGAGCTATTGGGGGGAATCAGGATATCGAATATCAGTGGACTCTAATGAACATATCTGAAGGTGACCGGAATGTAGTGAGTGAAGATTCATGCGTTACAATCCAATTTCGTGGTGACGAACACTATAACGTTGAGGGATTGATCCAAAGAGGCGATCAATTCGACATCGTGGAATGGGATGTAAGACTCAGGGCAGGTATTCTCGATGTAGGTAGTGCATCGGTCGAATCAGACCTCGGAAGAATCACTCGAGTCCCGATTGTATTATTCAACGATGAGCAGGATTCACTACATTGGCGGGTAGAGGCAAAGACGAGAGGCGAAGCTGGTTCGGAGCTTGGGACGATGCGCCACTCAGTAAGCGTTGGCGAGATCTTGGACGACGACCGCATCGAGGGCGCTATCTTCGACGGGGATTCGTATTATTGTGCCGGATCGAACGGAGACAATCCCAACGCAATTTACCAACTGAACCGGCAAGGCGAACTCGTCGGCAGTTTTGAACAGCCCGGTCACAGCCTCTACGGAATGAAAGACTTAGAATGGGACGGCGAGTTGATCTGGGGTAGCGGCGAAGATTCGGTCTATGCGATAAACCGCAACGGCGAGGGCGTTCAGAGGTGGCGAGGCCCTTTCAATCCGAACAATAGCATTGCTTACGATACTGAGGAGGAAATTCTCTGGATAAGTGCGACCACCAGCAATCTTGTCGCTTATGACCGTGACGGGAACAACCTCGGGCGCTCGTTAGATCGACAAGGCTTGCGCGTTTATGGCCTCGGTTGGTACGGAGACGATCCCGACAGCTCCTTCCTTTATGCGCTGAACATTCCCGGAAATGACTCCGCTCAAATCAACAAGTTCAATCCGCTCACCGGCGAGATGCACCTTGTTCACTCCTTCCCCCTCGACTCTGCAACCGGCTTCAACGGAGCCTTCATCTGCCGTAACTTCGACCGCTATCAAGGTTGGGTAATGCTGACGGTCGCCAATATTCCTATGGCTTCCGGCGGCGATGCGCTGCGAGTTTACCAGCTTGAACCGAACCGCGAATGGTTGACGGTGCATCCCGACTGCGGCGAGATTCCTCCCGGCGAGAGCGCTGAGGTCGAGATCCGCGTCCGCACCGCCGGTTGGGATGGGTCTTGGGCATTCGAGGTCGGCGAGTATGAGGGCGAGATTGTCTTCGAGCACAACGGCCAGGGCGGTCGGGATGTGCTGCCGGTGCATCTGAGGGTGGTTGAGCCGAATGAAGTAGCTCCAGACGGGGAGGGACGCCCATCCTCCTTTGAGCTGTTCACCGCCTATCCCAATCCCTTCAATTCATCGACAACGATCATGTTCTCGGTAGTACAGGTTTCCCAACCTGTCAAGTTGGCGGTCTATGATCTTCAAGGTCGGTTAGTCGATGAGCTGGTCAACGGTCGCCTTTCTGCTGGTCATCATACGGCCGTCTGGGATGGGACTGACTTGGCTACTGGCGTTTATCTTATCCGCTTGGAGTCGGGCGGCGTGGCGCGGATTGTAAAGGGCGTGATCGTGAAGTGAGACTCTCGCTTCAAATAATCCTGGTCTCGACCGCTTCGTTCATATCAGGTTGTCTCATGGAGGATAAAACTCATGACGTCAGCCTTATCGCTGAATACGGTCTGGACTGGAATCTTAAGTCGGCTATGGACATCCAGATTGCCGGGCAGCGAGCCTACATTGCGACGGGTGCGACAGGACTTGCCGTCGTAGATGTATCCGACCCCGGCGCTTTGAGGAGAATCCCGCTCAACAGGACAATAGGCGAATATGTGTCGGTTATTGAAGTTAAGGATAACTGGCTATATGCAGGCTGCTCTTCTAATGGTTTGCAGATCTTTAATCTTGCTAATCCAGATTCTCCAGTTCTGGCGGCAAGGCTTTCGCAACTTCAGGGGATTCAGAGGCTCAGGATCTGGGGAGATTATCTCTATTGTTTAATTAATTCAGATGTTCACGTAATTAATGTGCGCAATCCCGCCAAGCCCTTTAGTGTTAGCATTTTCCGAACGCCTTCCTTCATCGGCGACATCGCATTAAACGATTCCATCGCTTTCATCGCAACGGCGGATAGTGGGATTCGCATTTACGATATCGATGATCCGATCCATCCGACCGAAATCGGAACATTCACTGACTCGGATCTCGCACAGTTTTGCCTTCGTGACACGATACTATACGCTGCGTATGAGAACATCCGGAAAAGAGGTCTCGAATTACTCGACGTCTCAACTCCATCAAGTCTTGTAAGTACTGGGAAATGTCTCTATGAATATCCTGGAGTCGAAATCATAGTCCGAAGCGATTTCGCCTTTTTAGCGACGACTTCGACTCTGGTCGTGATCGATGTAGCTAATCCTTCGACGCCGCACGAAGTTGGGCTATTTCAATGCAATAAACGCAGTATGTTGGGCGGCGACAGTTTTCTGGGATATTCACTTGATGTGTCTGACGGGATTGTGTTTATGGCTGGGCGAAGAAGCAATGGGCATTCAACTTGGGGCGCTCTTTTCATTTTGGATGTTTCACAAATCACCGGTGTCGATGATGTTGGATATTTGTGATGAACGACAGGAGAATTCTAACGGTGTTCGATCAAGACTCTTCTAATCTGAATATCAGGCAAGGAGGTTCTCAATGAGAACTTATTGTGCGCAACTATTAATAATGGTCGTTTGCCTCGGAGTCAGTTCTACAGGTGGTGCGACAAACAGTGGAGCGATGCAGGTCGCAGGTCGCCCTGAACGGTCGTGTTTTTTCACCGAAAACAAGGGTCAATGGGATGAACGCGTCTTGTTCAAAGCCGATGGAGCCGGAGGATTGACTTGGTACATCGAACGGGATGGATTCACGGTGCTGTTCAGTGTGCCGGATACGACTGCGGAACCGATTGCCGATCCACGGTCAATTGGTTTGCCGGATGAGATGCGACGGTTCGACACGGTTGACCGCTACCCCAACAAAGCACACGCATTGAAATTCAAGTTCCAGAATGCTCTTCCAAGAACAGCCGGGAGCTTCCTGCTCGAGCAATCTTCACCAGCAGTAGCAGCTTCAATAGAATCCGCCGAACGCCTTTCCTGGAACAACAACTACTTTCTCGGCAATGACGAGTCTAAATGGGCGCCTGATTGTGGGAACTACCAGCGACTGGTATTGAAGGATGTCTGGGAGGGCGTTGACGTCCAGTGGCGTGGAGTTGGGCAATCTGTCGAGTTTGACTTCGTGGTAACTCCCGGTGCGGACGCAAGCCAGATTCGGGTCGAATGCCTTGGGCTTACCGGCGACCTTGAAGCTACGGCGGACGGCGGGGAATTGCTCCTTTCTACCTCATTGGGATTTCTCCGCCAAGCGCTCCCTGAAGCATTCCAGATCGAACCGGACGGCTCGCTGCAGGAGGTTAAGGCTGAGTTTAAGGTTGAGGGGGGAAATACCTTTGGCGTCTCTCTGCCGGAAGGACATGATCCCGCCAAGCCATTAGTAATTGATCCGCTGATATATTGCACCTATCTCGGGACAACGAGCGACGAATATGGAAGGTGCGCTATTATGAATGCGAATAGTGAAGCCGTTGTTATGGGCGTTTGCTCAAGTGACGATTTCCCAGTCGTTGAAGGGTGTTTCCAACGCGAATGGAATGGAGATTTTGATCTGTTCGTAACCAAGATGAACACTGAAGGCTCCGGTTTGATTTTTAGCACTTACATCGGCGGTAACAGTATTGATGATGGAATGGGAATGATCAAAATCGGAGAAGACGTTGCCATCACAGGCTATACGTGTAGCGATAATTTTCCTACAACCCGTGGCGCTTATATGAGGAATTTACCAGATGGAACTCCAGCCTTTGTCTTACGCCTCCGAGGTGATGGGAGTTCTTTGATTTTCAGTACTTTGTTTGGCGCCGACGAGGCTAACGTTGTGAGTCGGGCGATTACGCTGGCTCAGAATGAAGAGGTGGTGATCACCGGAGAGGCATTTGGCAATATACCTATTACGCAAGCAGCTTTTCAGCGGAATAACAGGGGCGAGGCAGATGCATTTGTGACACGCTTTAGATCAGATGGCAGTTCGCTCGTTTTTAGTTCCTTTCTGGGGGGATCAGGTGAAGATATTGCCTATTCCATCGCCTCAGGTCCAGATGAGGATTTTGCTCTGGTGGGAGGGACTCGTAGCGAGGAATTCCCAACTACAGATCGCGCTGTTCAGCGAGAATTTGGCGGCGGTCAAGATGCGTTCATCGCCTATATATCAGGAGATGGGCGAAGTCTCGGTTATGGCACATATTTGGGAGGAGTTTGTAACGAAGTGGCTCGTTCGTGCGACCATGACGGTGAGGGAGGATTAGTGGTAGGCGGCTATTCAAGCGGCAACTTCCCAACAACCGACGACGCATATCAACAAGACCTTCCTGGCGGCGGACTTGATGGATTTATTGTTAGACTTAATCCGACCGCTGATTCGCTATTTTACAGCACCTATCTGGGTGTGACCTGACCCCCTGGAACTGATCCGTGATGAAAGTGGTAAAAGGGATCAGGTTAACTCAGGGAGTCGAAATGCCGAGGAAGCGATTTACACCGGAAGAGATTATCCGGAAGTTACGGGAAGCGGA
>Ga0247841_10009549_pt1 | contig 13545 bp, 16 predicted proteins | sample LaCruzMarch2015__2_FD_192410 | JGI IMG/M metagenome (GOLD analysis project Ga0247841, IMG submission 192410) | Freshwater microbial communities from meromictic Lake La Cruz, Castile-La Mancha, Spain - LaCruzMarch2015_18m | ecosystem: Environmental > Aquatic > Freshwater > Lake | place: Spain...
AAAGCGAGAGGGCTTGCGAAATGATTTCTGGTCTGCTGGATTCGCCAACCAAAAAATCCAGCAGGATTTTTGGGCCCCGAAAATAAATTATTTTCGCGGAAACGGCAAGAGGTTTTGGCTATGACAACCCCACTCTCTGAAAAGTACAGACCCAATAAGTTCTCTGAAATTATGGGCCAGAATATTGCAATTGATAAATTAAAAGCATTTTTTAATTCTTTTAACATGGGGCTAGCAAAGAAGAAAGCAATACTTCTCTATGGACCTGCAGGTACAGGAAAAACAACCATGGCCTATGTTTTAGCAAAAGAGGCAGGATATGAAATATTTGAATTAAATGCCAGCGATTTAAGAAATAGAGCAAAACTTGATGAAGTTCTTAAACCATCAACATTACAAAAATCACTTTTCTCAAAAGGAAAAATAATCCTTGTTGATGAAGCAGACGGGATAACCTCTACAGAATATGGGGGGTTAGCAGAATTAATTGCATTAATAGAAAAGACAAAATTCCCAATGGTAATAACTGCAAATGACATATGGCATCAAAAATTCTCTCTTCTAAGACAAAAATGCGAGCTTGTTCCACTAAAAGAAGTGCAGTATGAAATTATTCTTGAAATTTTAAAACAAATTTTAGAAAAAGAAGTTAAAAATATTGAATTAGACCTACTAAAAAGCATTGCCTCAAAGTCAAGAGGAGATCTAAGAGCGGCTCTCAACGATTTACAATCAGTAATCAATAATGAGATTGGTGATACCAATGAAAACGATATTGGGGAAAGGGAAAAAAATATGGACATATTTAACGCAATGAAAAATGTCTTCAAAAACAAAACAACAAAGGCGACAACAGAAGCCTATGATAATGTTCAAATGGAAATAGATCAGATATCTCTATGGATTGAAAAAAATATTCCGATGGAATATCAGGGTGAAGACCTGGGAAGAGCATTTGAAGCTCTAAGCAGAGCAGATATATTCAAGGGAAGAATATACCGACAACAACACTGGAGATTTATGGAGTATCAGAATTTTTTTCTCACAGCAGGCATATCTGCAGCAAGAAAGATTAAATCAAATGTAGAATCTTTCACAAAATACCAGCAACCAACAAGAATTTTAAAAATATGGATGAATAATCAGAATAACGCAAAGAAGAAAACAATTGCAGAAAAATTTGCAGAATATACTCACACCAGCAGGAAGCGGGCAATGAAAGATTTTTTCCTTATTTCATTGATTCTTAACGACGCATCAGCAAAAAAACTTGATTTAAGCGAGCAAGAAAAAGATTTCTTGGATGAAAAAAGAAATTCATTAAGAGTTTTATATGGATTGAACAGATTCGCTGAGAAAAAAGCCTAAATATTTTAACTAGCTTTTCTCGTTAATATTTCTAATGGGTCAACTTCAATAGCCCAATGCCTGTTGTGGTCTGCTGACGGGTTAGAAAACAAATCCATATTTTCCCTAATAGTTTTTTCTACAGCTTCTTGAGTCCTTTGATCAAAAACAGACCCAGAAGCAAGTGTTACATAATAAAACACTGGTCTATCTCCTACTGCCCCCTTCTGACCCTGCACTGAAACATTATCATAATTATTCATAAAGAATAAAGTATATTGAAGTTTATAAATATTTATTAAATCCCAAACGTCTTCTCAAACTCTCTCATCTGGCACTTGGAATAAAAATAAATAATCCTGAAAACTTCTTAACAACTAGCAGAACTAGAAGCGCTTCCTGTCCCTGAACCAAATCCAGGAGAAGCAGCAGTAGAAGATAATGTTTGACTGCATTCAGAAGGCGCTGTTGTAAAAGCATCACATATTGCGGCCTTTACTGCTTCAGGACTTCTTGAAACTTGAACTTGTGCTCCGTTTATAACAAATGTCGGCGAACCAGAAATACCCAAAGAGCCAGCTTTACTAACATCTGCGTTATATATTGCTTCTGCATCATTAGCCATACATGTGGTTATTTTTGCTTCATCAATTGAAAGATTGCTCATAATTGCAGAGATATATGGCGCAACACAACTAGCTTCACCATTACAGGCACCAAGATTAGTATTTGCTAAGAATTTTTCAAAATAAGCCCAAAGCTTGTCTTTTCCGTATTCTTTCTGTACGCAAATTTGTCTTAAAGACTCAATCTTTTCATACTCGCCATGCATTGCTCCAATGAAAACTATATTAAAATCAACCTTGCTCTTTAAGAGATTGTAAACTGGAATCATTGCTTTCTCAAATTGTGTTCCATAAGGACAATAAGAGAAAAAATATCCTTCAACAACAGGATTATCTGATTTTACAACTTCTGTTGGGGTAGGTGTAGTTGGATTAGATGGGCTATTTGAAGCAGTATCCATATCAATAGCAGAGCTGATGAAATATTTTCCATCTTTAGAAATATAAACTGGAATATCCTGACCTTGATAAGGAACATTCATCACATAAAGATTTCCTAAATCACTTACATTACTAAAGGTACTTACATCTGCGCCAAAACTTGTTTTAATAAATTCTACTGCTTTTTCTCCAGCAGCATCTTTTGAAATTGATGCACTAGAATTTCCAAAATAATTAAATCCAAGAGAGATAACAAGAATAACTGCAAGGACAATTGAAACACTCATCCAAACATTTTCTTTTTTATGAAAGAATTTTTCAACTTTTTTCTCTTCTTTTAATATCTCTTTTTCAATATCTGCCATAAAAGTTAAATTCAAAAGGTATTTAAAAACCTTATGGTATTATAATCCTAAGAGGAAAAATAAAAAAGAGAAAAATGCCCTACGATATCATTATCGGAAGAGATAAAGGAGACATGAAGAAATTTGGAGATAAGGGAACTGTCTATATTGGCAAGGGCTATGTCACAATGGGAAATTATACCTCTCTTTCAAATAAAATTTTTCTCGATGTTGCAAGAAGCCACGTTATCATGGTCTGTGGAAAAAGAGGTTCTGGAAAGTCTTATACCCTTGCAGCGATAGCAGAAGAATTATGTACTTTACCTAAAGAAATATCTCAGAATATTGCCCCATTAATTTTTGATACTATGGGAATTTTCTGGACAATGAAATTCAAAAATGAAAAAGAAGTAGAATTATTGCAAGAATGGGATTTAAAAACAAAAAATATTCCTGTAACAATCTGGGCACCTTATGGATTCTTTGGAGAATATGAAAAAAGAGGCATCCCTGTTGACAAAAAATTTGCAATAAAAGCTTCTGAACTAAAAGCAGAAGACTGGATAATGACATTTGATTTAGAAACAACAGATCCTATTGCAGTAACAATACAGGCTTGCCTTGGAGAACTTATAGGAAAAGAAGAAGATTTTGATATTGATTCTATAATTGAAGATTTGAAAAATAAAAAAGTAGAAGAAAAAACAAAAGAAGCAGCCATAAGTTTATTTGAAGCAGCAAAAACCTGGGGGGTTTTTGCTTTAAGAGGACAAAAAGGAACAGAAATTTCAGAACTTATTGTTCCAGGAAGCTCAACTGTTCTAGATGTAAGCTGTTATTCTTCTATAGGAAAGTTTAATGTTCGTGCTCTCGTTATAGGACTTGTATGTAAAAAATTATTTAATGAAAGAATGCTTGAAAGAAAAAAAGAAGAAATGTATGCTCTCCAACATGGAGTAGATTATATGAACATAATTGAAAAAAAGGAGATGCCCTTGGTATGGCTTTTTATTGATGAAGCCCACGAATTTCTTGTTAAAGAGGGGAAAACCGCGGCAAGTGATGCATTAATTCAGATATTAAGAGAAGGGCGACAACCAGGAATATCATTAGTTATGGCAACCCAACAGCCAGGAGTTATTCATAGAGATGCCATGACTCAATCAGATGTAGTAATAAGCCATAGATTAACCGCTCAGCCAGATATTGAAGCACTAAATAGTATAATGCAAACATATCTTCTTGATTCAATAAGAAAATCAATGGCAGAACTTCCTTCATTAAAGGGGAGTGCCCTTGTTCTTGATGATAATTCTGAAAGAATTTATCCTATAAGAGTAAAACCAAGATTCACCTGGCACGGCGGAGAATCTCCAAGTTCAATAAATGTAAAAAAAGAGTTTTAAAAATAAAAGATCATTAACTAATAACATGAATAAAACAATAAAACTTTTAATGCTCTCTGATATCTTTGTTCTAACAGGATTTGGCTTAATCGACCCTATTCTTGCGATATTCATAAAAGACAATCTAATTGGAGGAACCATATTTTCAGCAGGACTTGCAAGCATGATTTTCTTTCTCACAAAAAGTATTATACAACTTCCATTCTCAAGGCATATAGACAAAACAGAAAACAAAACAAGATGGCTAATATTGGGAACGCTTCTTATAACACTCGTCCCATTCATATACATTTTTTCATCAGGAATAAAGATGATATATCTTGCTCAGTTAATTCATGGTATAGGAAGTGGATTAGCTTATCCTACTTGGTTAGGCTTATGGAGCATAAATCTCGATAGAAAACAAGAAAGTTTTGAATGGAGCCTATATTCAACATTAACTGGAGTTGGAATCGCTACAACCGCCGCAGTTGGGGGAGCACTTGCCCAATTTATCGGATTTAAATTCACATTTGCCCTTGTAGGATTCATGTCCCTAGTTGGATGTTTAATATTGTTGTGGCTCAATGAAAATAATAAAAAAAATAGTTTATCTCTCCTCAATGAAAAAATTACGAAAAAGACAGGAAGAGACAAAGAATTTTTAGAAAGATAAATTAATCTTCATTAAATTTAGAATTAAATAAGCAAACTATTCTTTCAAGAGCTTCTACACAATTTTTACCTTTTGCACTTAATCTTACTTCTGCTCCAAATGGTGCATCTAATGTCATCCATGACATAATATCCTTTGCATTAATTTTTTCATGACCTCTTTCTGCCCAAATTTCACAATCCGAATACTGACTAACAAGATTAACAATCATTGCAGATGGTCTTGCATGTATCCCATATTTATTTTTTAGCAAGACAAATGTAAAACGATAGGAATCATTTCCAGAAATAACCCCATAGTTTTGTTCAATTTTATTCATTTTAATTCTCCACTATTATCTCAATCCTGTATCTATGCTCATAAGGTGCAATATCTCCTGCTTCCAAAACTTTAACAATCTTAATTTTTCTCTTAAAATCTTTTGCTTCATTTAATAAATTTTCAACCATCTTCTCTTTTTTATCTTCGCTAGAAAAACCATAATAAACTATTCTCGTTCCTTTTTTTGAAACCTCCAGTGCCTGCTTAAGAAAGCTATCTTTTAAGTTCGGTCTAGGCATAACAACAAAATCAAATTTTTCTTTTTGTTTTTCAAGTTTAGGAATTATTCTTTTAACATCTCCTTGCAAAACCTGAACAATATTATCAACCTTATTCGCAACTACATTTTCTTCAGCATACTTGCAACATTCTCTTCCAAGCTCAACACTAATTATCTTCAGAGGCTTTGCTATCTTAGCCAAAACTATTGAAAACGGAGCCACTCCTGCAAACATAACTATAACACTCTCACCTTTTTTTGCCATTTTAGCAACTTCAAGTCTTTCATTTGCAAGCCTGGGAGAAAAATAACATGTTTCAACATTAAGTTTAAACAAACAGCCATTTTCCCGATATTCAGCGATTTTAGTTTTTTCTCCAAGAAGATACTTTGTTTTAATAGTTCTTAATCTTCCAGAAACCTTATCTGTTTTTTCAAGAACAGTTTTTATGCTTTTATTTTCAAGAAGCTCTTTTGCTTTGTTCAATTTCTCACTCTTTTTGGCTTCCTTTGAAAACTTGACAATAGCAATGTTTCCAAGAAGATCGTAGTTTGCCATAAAGATAAGTCTATCAAAAACTATTTAAATCCTATCTTGTATATCAGATTATAAAAAGAGGAAAAAATGGGCATAAATAAAATAATTGGATATGTTTTATCTTTACTAGGACTAGCTTTTTTTGTAGCGAGTTCTAAGACAATGATTGCAAAAATTGCACTTTCTTTTCCGTTTATGGCCAATATCAAACCATTGTACATCATGATTACCGCCGTGATATTAGTTATCATTGGCATTGTTCTTATTATGAGTGAAGGAACAACCAAAACAGAAGCAGATGTTCCTATTTATGACAAATCTGGTAAGAAAGTTGTAGGCTATAGAAGGACAAGATAAAAATAGTTCTAAAAAATATTAGGGAGCATTAGCACCCAGTCTTTGTAACTCTCTTTGTATCTGATCTTTTCTAGAATTTGCCTGGGGAGTATCCACATTCAAAATATTTAGATACTCTGCTTGAAGTCCAGCGATATGTCTCTCGCTTGCCTTTTTATAAAAAATACTAAGCTCATGAATCGCGAAATAAGAATGAATCTTCTTATCAAATATAAAAACTAAACCCATAACTATTGCTGTCCACAGATATATCTGGTTTCCTAAATCAGAAATTTCTGTACGTCTTGAATACCATAAAGATAAGAAGACTATAGCAAAAAATATCCAAGATAATCTTCTTCCTATGCTGCCCATATTAGTTACATGCAGAAAATAAAATAAAACAATTAAAGGAAGAATAGTAGTAATTACTATTCCGACCGTTGCATATGGAAGAAGAATAAACCGGGATAAATCATTATCTGAAATAAATCTTACGGCTAAGATAGATATAACTGCGGATACGATAAAAGAAACGCCAGCATTTTGTTTTCCAAATAAATCTACCTTAACAAGAACAGCGTTTATAATTACAAAAAGCAAAATTAAAAGCAAAATTTTAGCAAAGAAAAATTCTCCACCATAATAATCTCCTATTAATGCAGAAAAAAGAGGGGCTGCAAAATTTGTAACAGCATCTACAACATCCTGGCTTCCCTGTCCTAAATCAAAAAAACCGTAAGAGTATGCACTTATTAGTGGAACAATGCTAAGCAAGAAAAGCACAGAAAATATTGCAATTGACCCTTTTTTTATTTTCATAATACCTGGTAGGAGTATTTAGACTTTAAAAAGATTTCTCGTTTCAAAGAGTAAAAAATTATACACTTCAACAAAAGAAATCTTTATAAATACCCCGGACATAGAAGAAACATGAAAAAGAGCATGCAGAAAAGCTTAGTATTCTTATTTTTAGGATTACTTTTGATTTCTTTATTAGTAGGTTTTGTTAGTGCTGCTAGTGAATCAGAATTATGCAAGGCATTTAGTTGGAGTACTACGAGCTCATTTTGTGTTAGGGCTGCAATTTGGGAACAAGGAATGTCCATAGACAGCACAAATGTCAATTTTATAGGTGCTATGACTAAATATCTTATCCTCTTACTTATCTTAATTTTAATATACTCTGCACTTGCTTTTGCTAATTTCCCCGAAAATGCTGGCTTGAGAATGACTTTAGCAGTTATCGGAGGAATCTTGTCAACATTTTTAATAACAACCAAAGAATTAATAACTGGACTTATATCATATAGCGCATTAGGAGTTACACTATTTACTTTTTTTCCAATATTAGTTTTAGGATTTTTTACATTAGTTGTAGCAACAAAAGCAAACCCGATTGGGATATTCTTACAAAGAATAATGTGGTTAATTTATTCTGTTTATCTTTTCATAAAAACGGGCGTATTAGCTTATGCTATGAGTCTACAAGATCCTGCAGAAAGTGCAATAGTCAAGTTTTTTGTTGGTAATGATATCTCTCAAACAGCCAACGGAATTTCTCCAGATGTCACAATGCTTATTGTTCTTCTTGTTGTATCCATCGCTGTATTCATAATAATGGTTTTAGGAGATAAACCCATAGTTGCATGGCTTGCAAAAGAAAAAAGAGATTCAGAAAGAGAAGCACAAAAAGCTATGCTTGAAAGAAGTCATGCATACGATAAAGATAGAGCAGATATGATACAAAAAGAGAAATAAAGCATTATTATTCTATATACAAGAAAAGTATTTAAACGAATATAAGCTATTGAAACTATGAAAAAAGGTATTCAGAAAAGCTTAGTATTCTTATTTTTAGGATTACTTTTGATTTCTTTATTAGTAGGTTTTGTTAGTGCTGCTAGTGAATCAGAATTATGCAAGGCATTTAAGTGGGATTCACCAAATCTTTGCTCAAAATTGATAATATGGGAAAAGGGATTAACTATAGATGGGACCAATATAGACTTTGTAGGAGCAATGACAAAATATCTCCTACTTTTTTTAATTATCGTAATGATATACTCTGCACTTGCTTTTGCTAATTTCCCCGAAAATGCTGGACTTAGAATAATAATTGCTTTAATTTTGGGGGTTCTTTCAACATTTTTAATAACAACTAATGAAATAATAACCGGGCTTACATCCTATACTTCACTAGGAGTTACATTATTCACGTTTTTCCCAATATTGATCTTAGGATTTTTTACATTAGTTGTAGCAACAAAAGCAAGTGCCGTTGGAATTTTTATACAAAAAATAATGTGGCTGATTTATTCGGTTTATCTTTTCTTGAAAACAGCAGTTTTAGCCTATGTAAAATACCTATTAAGCAATGGCAAGACTCCTGCTGATGATGGGATTGTTAAATTTTTCATGGGTAAAGATATAAACATATCAACAATTCCAGCAGATAGTACTATGCTTATTTTATTACTTATTGTATCCATAGCTGTTTTTATTATAATGGTTATTTCTGACGGACCAGTAATTGCCTGGCTTGGAAAAGCAAAAATGGATTCAGACATACTCGCAAAAAAAGAAGAAATGGAAAGAGCAAATGCTTACCAAAAGTTAATGGCAAACCAACTTTCAAAGCAAAAATAACGTCTATAGATTTAAAAACTTTAATTATTTGATTAGAATATGGGATTTTTCAGCAAGCTCGGGATTATTCTCTTGATATTAATAGCACTTATACCCATCTTTTTCTGTCTTAGTAATTTGGGGGAAGCCAATAAATATATACAAACATCAGAAATAGAAAAAGTCCAGCTTAATGGAACATTTGAATTTTTCAATCCTGTTCTTACCTTTGCAAAAGTAAATATTGTTAAGAGTACAGATTTCTTTCTAGAAAAAATTTCACGGGTTATTGGTTTAAGAACAATTAGCGGAAATATACAGTGCACAAAATTTAGTTATTATCTCACTGTGGGAGTTTTCTTAGCTCTATGGTTATATCTTTTTAGACTCCTTTTTAATAAAGGTTATATCACTTCTAAATTTTTTTCTAGTGGGCAGTTAGTTAGTAATACCAATCGTAGTAATATCCTGGGCTCTTCAGGAAATTCTACCTTGCAATTTGGGGGATTTACCTACAATTCCTCACCTGGAGAGAGATATATAAATTTTTTAGCAGGCAATTTCTTTAGATTATTAATTGTTGCCCTAACTTATACTTATATTATGTCTTTTATCCCAATTTTAAACAGAATTATTAGTATAGTGACTCTTGAAATTTTTCAACCAAATTGGTTTATTCAATCTTTAATTATCGCTTTTGAAATAGGGCTCTTACCTGCAATGATCGAAGAATATAATCATTATAACGCAAAAATGAAAGTTTACAAAAAAGTTCTTGCAAAAAAAACATATGAGAAAGCTACAGAAGCTTGGTTTAAAGGATAATAAATAATATTTTAGAATAAAAATGTATTTAAAGGACTTTGTTATTGATAAGTTATGAAAAAAAGAAGTGAATTGTTTGGTAACCAAAAAGGCAAATTTGACTTAAAGAGATTTTTAATTTCTGCTGGAGTTATGATTGTCGTAATCTTTTTAGTTTATCAGATAATCGTTGTACCTTTTATGAATTATCTTTCTATAAAAGATAATATAAACCAACCAGGATTAAAAGGTGTATATTATACCTCTCTTTATAAGGTGGCAGATTTTTTAGGCTATGATACTGGTGCAGAATACATAAAACAAGGTGGTTTTACAGGTTTTTTAGGATATTTTTGGAATAAATTAATGGCCGTTCCGATTTTTATAGGACATTTAATTATAGGCCTTCTTGCAGGAATTTGGATATTTTTAGTTAGCCAAATAAGTATGGCTTTAAGAAATATGTTCGGAAAGAAAGGATATGTAAACCGATGGCAAATGCTTATTGCGGGGAATGCTTGGAAAGTTATTGCTATAGGTATTGGTTTTGCAATTCTATTTGAAATACCATTTGTAAACAGATTTGTTCAAATTATAACTTTCGAAGTTCTTGGGGTAAACTGGTTTATTCGTTCTATTATTGTTGCTTTCTACATCGGCCTCGGTCCTGCATGGATAGAAGATTATACAAAATATAAACTAAGAATAAAAGCAGAAAAAGCAATTATTGCTGCACAAGCAAGAGCTAAACTCGAAAGAGCTTCTATGAATGCTTAATGTTTCTTGAAATAAAGATTAATTAAATAACAAATAAAAATTGAACTCTGTTTAAGCTGTTGCTCCAGCCGGTCTGGTATTTCCTTGTCTATTTCCACCAAACATTTGAGAAAACATATACATCATCATTGGATCCATATTGCCCATATTTCTCATGCTTGAAAAGAAAGCTCCAGCAGGATTGTTTCTTCTTTCTTCTCTTGTTAATTCCATATTCGCGCAGAATGTTGCATAATCTGCATAAGTCTTTAAGTCATTCAAATCATTTATAGGCACTCTTACATCTTCTTCAACTTCTCTTGTAACATCAGTTTCTAAACCTGTAACAGGATCTTTAATTTTTTCTTTCTTCTCTGTTTTTTGCTTGAATGGTTGTCCTGTAAATGGATTTTGCAAAGGAACTTCGAACATTGGTTTTTTCTTGTCTTTTGGTTTTCCGTATTCCTTAAACTTTTCAGTATATCCTCGATATAATGCATACATCTGAAGAGGAGTTATATCTACTCCCTTTTCTCTTGCATTATCTGAAATTTCTCTAAAATATCGATAGTTTCTTGCTCCAGATATTGGATCAAGAATATATTTTGTAAATTTTCCAGGACTTGTAGCTCTTGCTTGTCTTAATGTTTCTCTCTTTTGAGCAAGTTCTTGTTCCATCTGAGATTTTTTAGTATTATAATCTGCAACAGGATCTCTAGGCACAGCTCCTGCGCTTGTTGGAGTTGAATAAACTCCTTGTTTTTTGAAAGCTTGGTATTCATTTTTCTTTGCTCTGAATTCATTTTCTGCTTGATTTATTGAATTCTCAAGAGTTGTCCTCAATGTAACTAAGTTTGGGTCTATTTTTTCCTGCATTTCTCTATAATTCATATAATCAGAATAAGTTTGTGCAACATATGAGCCTGCTTTTCCTAATCCAACAGCTGTTGATTTTAATCCTCTTCCTACCCCTTTTAGAACCTTTCCAGTAAGGGATAAAGTGGGTTTTATAATATTGTCTCTTACATCTCCAAGAACTTCTCTGCTACATCTATAAAAAGATTTTAAATTTTCTCTTCTTCTTTCTGCTTTCTGAACATACATGTCCATAAGAGTTTGGTAATAGTTTGATTCTGGTGTCATTTTTTATGTTTTATTAAGCCAAAAGTAGTATATAAATCTTTTGGTTTTGTTACTACTAGATAGTTATTATTTATTGCCCTCCGTCAATAATGCTTTGTATTTTCTTTGATTTTGTCCATCTACTTCTACCTCGCTTGGATCTATAACTATCTCAGTTCTTTGTTCTGGTGTATCTTGAGGCTCCTTGTTATTTCTCATTTCATTATCCATTCTGGACATGAAGTAAAAATTGCCCATTCCCTTCATGAATTCTGAAAAATCCGTTAAATCTGAAAAACCCCAGTTTTTTCCGCCGAATCTTACTTTTACTTTTGGTTCACCTTGTTCTCTATAAAGAAGTTTTGTGAATGTTTCCATATCTCCATTTCTAAGAGCATATGCTTGGAAAGGTGTTGTGAACATTCCTCTCGCTCTCATTTCAGCAGCAAGATATTCTAATTTCCCGTATGCTTTTGCATTATCCAATCCTTTTTTTATTCCTTTTGCTGTTCTGGTAAATATGTTTTCTCCTTGCATTTTTGTCTCTGCTTCCATTCTCTTTGTTCTATCTTCAGTATCTCTTCCAGTATAATTTTTGTACATATCTTGTATCTCTTCATAATTTTGAGAAGCAGTATATGTATCAATACCCTCTTTTGCTGCTTGCAATACGCCCTTTCCGCATTCGACAACATTTTTCCCTGAACGTTTAAGAGTGCATCCTGTTGCGTATAGTGCCGGTCTTAAAACTCCAGATATTCCTCGATATAAATTACTAAGGGTTCTATTAATAATACCTTTTCCCCCAGACATAGCTTTTTCTATTTTTTGTCCTTGCTTTACAAAAGCGTCATATGCTCTAGCTCCTGCTGACATTGAATCATATGTCTCTGAAAGTTTCCATATATCGTTATAGTTTATAGATTGTGTATTTGCCATTTTTGTTTTTAATTTAGAGGTATTTTTACCTCTTTTTATTATAATTATTATAAGGCTAACTAGTATTTAAACCTTTTGTTTTGTTACTACTGCATAGGTAACACATTCATCCTGTACCTATGTTCGGGAATGTTTAAATATATCTTTTCTCTCAATTGATAATGAAAAAAGAGAAGGTATATTTATTTGCAATTGTAATTTTTGTTGCATTAGTTTTTATTCTAATATTAAACACAAACAGAGTTTATGCTGTCATTGACGTGAATAATCTGAACTCAGAAGACCCACTCGGAATAGGCTTAAATCCGGCAGATATCCCGACAAATCCTGAAGAGCTTACAGATAAGAGCTTAATAGCATATAATTATCTCGAACTAAAATTTAAGGAATTTATTATTAATAATTCTGTTACTGGGCCAATCCATAAATCTTTTTTAGAACATCCTGCTATTTTTATAGGAATTTTTAATGAACCATATAATCTAAATTTGATATTTTTAGCTATAATTTGTCTTTGGATTTTTTTATGGACAGTTTCAATAGACATCTTAAATTCAATATGGGGAAGAAAATTCTTTTCTTGGATCATAGCACTAGCTATTCCGATAGTATTAGCAAAAATAGGATTTCTATTTCTATTGATTAAATTTTTCTCTTGGATTATTCTCAAGTCTAATACTCTATGGATAAGGGGGATAATCATAATTTTAATTATAATCTTACTAGTAATAATTAAAATATTCACAAGAAAAATGTATTTCCATTTTGCTGCTATAAAAAGAGAAAAAAGAACAAGAAATACGGAAAAAAAGGCAAATAATGCAGAAAAAGGAGTAGCACAAATTGGAAAATATATCCAAAAAAAAGAAGCAAAAAAGAAAGAGAAAAATGAAGGATTAACCGACGAAGAAGTTCAAGAAATTGAAGAAGAAGCAGAAAAAGATGCAGAAGGTTTAGGAGAAGAAGACTAATTAAAATAACGTCTTCTGTTTTCCTTTCTCCTTAACCTCTCTCAACTTATCAAACTGACTCTCAATCCTTTCCTCGCTAAAATCATGCTCCATCAAAATTGACTTTATCTTCTCAAAATCAATTTTGGGAAACTCAATTTTGCAACTTTTA
>Ga0247841_10009550_pt1 | contig 13545 bp, 13 predicted proteins | sample LaCruzMarch2015__2_FD_192410 | JGI IMG/M metagenome (GOLD analysis project Ga0247841, IMG submission 192410) | Freshwater microbial communities from meromictic Lake La Cruz, Castile-La Mancha, Spain - LaCruzMarch2015_18m | ecosystem: Environmental > Aquatic > Freshwater > Lake | place: Spain...
CTTTAGCCCAGTCTTCTACATTAAATTTTTTTATCCCCCTTTTTAGTTGGATAACAACTTTTTCTATTCCTGCATTGATTATTGCCTTACGACAATTTTTACAGGGATAAGCATCAACAATGTCTTCCCTATTTCTTCCATCTGTCCCAGAAATATACATTACGGCCCCGCTTGTACCGCCATGAGTTCTTGCCGCATTAAGTATTCCATTAAGTTCTGCATGTAACGGTCCTGCCCTACAAAAATCATATCCTCCCCCGTGAGCAACATTATGCTTATCCTTTAAACATCCATGTTCAAGACAATTAGGTGCTCCCCTACAGGAACCATTATAACCTGTCGAGGTTATAGAATCATTAAGTACAATAATCGCACCATAATTTCTTCGTAAGCAAGTACTCCTTTTACTCGTAGATAAAGCCAATCCCAAATAATATTCATCTTTACTCGGTCTTTCATACTTTTTATCTGTATCCATAAAAATCAAAAACAAAAAGCATATAAAAATATGATTACTGTATAATCTATACATCAAACCAGATAATCCCACAACAAAATGTCCTTTCACAATATCTTTTCAAAAAAGTCTGAAAGAAAAGCAAAAGTAGAATCAAAGAGAATAATAATAGACATTCATGAAAAAAATTCTTTAATTCTAGCAAATCTTATGGAGCTAGGTGCAGAAACAGAGATAAAATCTCTTGAAATTGGTGATTATCTCGTCGGAGATACGATTATTGAAAGGAAAACAATGCAAGATTTTATTTCGAGCATGTTAAACAAAAGAGTATTAGAACAATTAAAAAACATGATTCAATATAAAAACAGATTACTCTTAATCGAAGGAAAAAATATAAGAGATATTAACATAAATCCCAATGCGATAAAAGGAATGATTCTTTCAATTTCTCTTAATTTTAAAATCCCGGTAATATCTACTGAAAATGAAGAAGAAACAGCAAATTATCTTTTTCTTTTAGCAAAACAGCAAGCAAAACAAAAAACAGAGATAAGTTTGCATTCAAGAATACCAAAAACAAAACAAGAACAAAAAAAGTATATTATTGAAAGCTTCGGGGGCATTGGTCCTGCAACAGCAGAAAAACTTCTGAAGAAGTTTGGAACAATAAAAAACATTATTAATTCTTCTAAAGAAGAATTAGATAAAGAAATTGGGAAAAAGGCAGAGATTTTTGAAATTGTCGATGAAAAATATTAGGGAAATTATTTGAATTTAATTCCGCTTCTATAAAATTTTTCTAAAGTACCATATGGTATCGACTCTTTTATTCTCTGAAACTCTTCTTCGTTTATAGGTTTGCAATTCCCGCAAGGACGATACCCATGAAGAACGGCATCTTCAAGTGTATGAAAGAAAACTCGATTTTCTTTTTTCATTTTCATCCCAGATTTACAATCCAATCTTCCAAAAATCTTATATCCTTTATGTCCTGCATATCTTCCGGGAATATCACTCAACACAATTAAACCATTTTCAAGAATTTTATATTTCATGAGGATAAACTTTTTAATTTTAGATAGTACCTTTTGGTTTCCATTTTCCCCTGATAATTGGAATCAATTGAACCGTTCCGCCCTCATAAAGAACGGCATTTGCAGCCATCCAGGAAGTTGCAGAACCAGAAGTATATTCTAAATCTAATCTTGAACTTGTTCCGACAATATAAGTATTTCTAAAAACTTCCGGTGTATGACTATGACCGGTAATACTTTTACCATGGGCAATCTCTCTAGAAATAGCATTACTTGTTTTTGAACCTGATAATCCTTTATGACCATGACTAGCCAACTGATAACCCCAAATCTTAAGATCATCCCTTAATTTAAGAAATGTAACATTCGAGGGTATATCTCCAACCATCCTAAGACCTGCTTCAAGTGGGTCAACACCATCACACATTTTTCTAGCTAAATCAAGAGCAAATTTAACATTCCAAGGATCTTCGAGAATTTCTCCCGATTCAAGATATCTGTTTAAAAAGTAAGGATGATTGGACGCAACAACATATACTTGTCCCTTGCCCATTTCACCGGATAAATTTTGTAAAATATTAGAACAATCATTGAATTCTGATTCTAATGAAAGTCGGCCATTATCATATTCTCTTACTCTAGAAATTAAATTATCTTTTTCATGAGGATTTACACTATGCCCGTTAAATAAATCATGTAAAATTAATCTTCTTGGTTTAAAAAATTCAATCATTTCTCTATTTGCTTCCATTGTCATCTCATCTTCATCGCCCGAATGAATATCTCCTAAAACTAGTGCTTCTACTTTTGAAGGAGTTGGTTTTTTATTGCCATTATACTTCAAACCCAAATCTACAAATTGCCCATCCCTCTGAGCTCTTAAAAATCTAGCGTTATAACAAACATTATCAATAACTTCTACAACTATCCCCCCATAAACATGGTCTCTAAATGCAACATCCCCCCGATGATTAGAACGATTATAATTTGGTTGAGTTACTGCCCCAGTTGTTAGCAATAATCTTGGTAATTTAGAGTTACTTGCCGGAACAGCCCTCAATCTTTGTTTTGGATGACCATATATTAAGGTTGTATCTTTTTGAGCAAATCTTAATCTCCCGGTAGAAGGATCAACATTTTGTGGTGGAACAACCATATCACAAATTTTTATATTACTATTTAATGCTTTATTTCCAAAAAATAATTCTGGTCTTTCTGCAACAGTTTTATGCATTATATCTTCAGAAGCATCCTTGCCTGCCATTTTTAGAATGATGAGCTCTGCATTATGAATTTTGCAATATTTATCTAGCCCTTCAATTAAATTTTCATGTATCGGCGCAATAGCACCATTTCTTACCGGAAGATAACTTTCTGATTCTTTATCCCATTTTTCATGATAAGAAGCTTGTGCAGCAGTTATAACATACTCTTTTGGATAAGAAGTACCATTTGTCCCATTAGTACCATTTTTTTCATGACCTTCACCCTCCTTTTTTTCAGCCATATTATATTAAAAACTCAAATTTAATTTATAAACACCATTATAGTAAAAGATATATGATGGGAAATATACTAAAAAGAATTATAAAAAGACTAGATTATACTTTTTCCGCAAAAAACTCTTCTATCGTCGAATAAACCGGACCATCTTCCATTAAATCAGAGCTCTTAAGAAAAAACCTTTCGACATTAAAATCCTCTTTTTTTATTTTCATCTTGTAAAGATAATCTAAAAGTATTTTTTTATCAAATACTTTCTTCGGTCGTGCAATAGTAACATGGCTCATGAACTTTTTCTCTGCCTCGAATAATCCCTTAAGCGAGTCATCAATTTGTTTCTGCAATTCAAAAATCCCTTTTCCGCCAAGTTTTATCCAGATTATACTAATAAATCTTTCAGAAAAAACTCCAACTTCATCTAAATGGGCCGGAAATATATTAAATTTTATTTTCTTCAATCTTTCTTTAACTTCAACAATTTTATCTTCAGAAATTTCTCCTAAAAATTTAAGAGTTAAATGTAAATTTTCAAACTCTGTAAATTTTCCATGAAAGAAACTTTTCTTTTTGAGTATTTCTTGAACTTCTTCTAAATATTTCCTGGTTTCCAGGGGTAAATCAATACAAATAAAGCATCTTTTCAGAATTTCTTCTTCAATTTTGAATTGTTCTTCCATAATAATTTATTCAGGTATAAGGGCAAAAAAAGAATAATCTTTAAAATTTGCAAGTTTTTTTACGTCTTCAAGCTTAACTTGCCTTATATCTTTTTCAAATTCATAAGATTCTTCTGCTTTTCCTAAAATCTCATGGCCAAGTAAGTCCACCATTTGTTCTTGTGAATCTTCTCTACTTATTTTATTATTCCCTATCAATTGTTCTTTTGCTTCTTCAAGTTCTTTTTCAGTTAAATCATTTATTTTTTTAAATTCAAGAAGAATTATTTCTTTGACTTTATCTACATTTTCAGCAGAAGTCCCTACAAAAATAAAATTATATCCGTATTCTTTTCCTCCGACATAATCCCCCTTAACTGCGTAGGCCAGGTTCCTTTTTTCTCTTATCTCTTGAAAAAGTCTTGAAGACATTCCGCCAATCATTATACAACTTAAAACCTGTGCAATATGTCTTTCTTTCTTAGACGCCTCTGGAGCATGATATGAAAAAACAAGATTTGCCTGATTTATTCCCTTCTTCTTTTCTATAATTGTTTTATTTATTTTTTTTATTTCTATCTTGGGCGGGGTTTTTCCAATTCCACTAAAGTTTTTTTCTGCAAATTCACAAATTTCTTCAAAATCAACATCACCCACAACACAGAGAATCATATTGTTAGGAGAGTATATTCTTTCAAAAAGTTCTTTTAACTTTTCTTTATCGTTGCTCTTCATTGAATTTTCTGTACCTATGAGGGGTACTGAAAAGTCCCCCTCATAAAGCGTTTTTTTCAAACCATTTTCAATAACATAAAGTCGAGGATTATCTTTATACATTTTCATCTCTTCAAAGATAACTTTCCTCTCTTTTTCTAATTCTTTTTCATCAAATTTTGGATTTTTCACCATATCTCCCAAAACATCTAATGCCACACCGATATGCTTACTTGGAATTTTACACCAAAAAGCAGTTAGCTCTTCATCTGTAAATCCATTAAGAACCCCGCCATTCTTTTCTATCTCGGTAGAAATTTGTTTTGAATTTCTTTGTTTTGTTCCTTTATAAAGCATATGCTCAACAAAATGTGAAATTCCTTTGTCTTCTCCTTTTTCGTTTATTCCTCCCTGTTTAACAGCAAAAGCAACACTTGCAATTTCATTATCTCTTTTTTCAAAAAGGATAGTCATCCCATTCTTAAGTTTTTTTCTTTGAAATTTTGGTTTTTGCATGTTATTTAAAACACCTTTTTCAGTTTTATTATTGAATTACAATCTCCTTCTTTTACGCTATCAAACTCAATTTTTATATCTTTCTTAAAATCAGGCATACTAAGTACTGCTGTTTCAGCTTCTCCACCCTCAAAATCTATTCTAAACTTATATTTTTTGCTTAAACTTAAAAGTTTTTCATAAATATTATTATCAATAACTTTTCCTAAAAATTCCTGACCTATTCCCTCACATGCAATTTTTGTGATAATCACTTTAAAATTATTATTCAAAAGCTCTTCCCATATTTTCTCAGAAGAATATCCCCAAAGGGGAGCATAAAATTTGAATTTGAGTTTATCGCAAATTTTCTTAACTCTCTCCCCCTGATAATTACTGGCTATTCCACCAACTACAATCGCATCGACTTTTTCAACAACTTCCTTAAGAAGTTTTTCTAAATCTTCAAGTTCTTTTTCTTTTTCTGCCTTGCTTTTTAATGTAATAAGCTCAATTCCAAGCATCTCTGCCTGTTTTTTTAATAATGTTTGGTAGGGCGTATGAAACATAAAACTCTCCTGTGTTTTGGGCATAATTGCAAGAAGATATTTTACATTATGTCCCTCTTGCAAGACTTTATGCAAGGCAAGGCACGAATCCTTCCCCCCGGAAAAAAGTACTGCGACTTCCATATTATTTCAAAAAAACAGATATTATTAAAACTATCCATACCAAAACCAATTTAAAACCCCCCATCTTCCATAAATCGGAGTAACTTAGATTCTAACTGAGGAAAAGTGTCGTCTCAGGAAAACCTAGGTTTTCATAAGATATGCCAATAAACGCCGGATACGAATTCACTGCTGCAGAAAAAAAGTTTGATACAGCTCAAACAGACGAAGAAAAAATCATTGCTCTTGAAGAAATGCTAAGAACTGCTCCTAACCACAAAAGTAGTCAAAAATTCAGGGGGGATATAAAATTAAAAATAAAAACCATAAAAGAAAAAATAATAAAAAACAAGAAAAGAAGAAAAAGTTCTTCTAGCAAAGAAGGAATAAAAAAGGGGGATATGCAGGTTGTTCTTGTTGGTCTTACAAATTCTGGCAAGTCTTCCATATTAAAGGTTCTAACAAATGCAAAACCGATGATTGCAAGTTATGGTTTTACAACACAAATTCCAGAAGTGGGAATATTAAACTATGAAACTTGCCCAATTCAGATAATAGATTTGCCTGCAATAGGAAATGAAAATTTTGAAGTAGGAATAATAAATACTTCTGATACAATTCTTCTTGTTGTTGAAAAAATTCATGAAATCTCACAAGTAGAAGAACAACTAAAAAAAGCAAATGGTAAACAAATAGTAGTATTCAATAAAATAGATATCTATGATGAAAATACTCAAAGAAAAATAAAAGAAACTTTAAAATCAAAAAGATATAATTTTGTTATGGTTTCCTGTAAGACTGAAGAAGGAATTGAAGAATTAAAGGAAAAAATATTCAAGTCCTTTGATAAGATAAGAGTTTATACAAAACAACCGGGCAAACCTGAAGATAATGACCCCATAATAATGCCGCCAAAATCCCTGGTAAAAGACGCGGCAAGGATAATTTTTCATGGAAAAACAGATATAATCAAAAAAGTAAGAATCTGGGGACCGAGCAGTAAATTTGGAGGTCAGGAAATTGGAGTAAATCACGAATTAAAAGATAAAGATGTTCTTGAATTCGCGACGCGATAAAACAAACATTATTAAATCTAATTTAGTTAAGAAAATAATAAAGAAGGGGTAAACGCATGATAAAAAATTTAAAAAATAAAAAGTTAAAAGAGGTGATACATTTACATGATGTAGACAAATTTTATCATATGGGGGAAAGTTTAGTTAAAGCAGTTAATAAAATGAACATCAGCATAAAAGAAGGAGATTTTGTTGCAATTATGGGCCAAAGTGGAAGTGGAAAATCAACAAGCATGAATCTTGTTGGAAGTCTTGACATTCCTACACATGGAAAAATTTATCTTGATGAAAAGGATACCTCTAATTTTACAGAATCTGATCTTGCACAATTGAGGGGGAAAAAAATTGGTTTTATTTTTCAACAGTTTAATTTAATTCCAAACCTAACTGCATTAGAAAACGTAATGCTTCCAATGCTTTTTCAGAATGTAGAAGAATATGAAAGAAAACAAAGGGCAAAAGAAATTCTTATGCTTGTTAAATTAGAACATAGAATTAATCACTACCCCGGTCAGCTTTCGGGTGGAGAACAACAAAGAGTTGCAATTGCTCGTGCACTTGCTAATGATCCTGAAATAATTCTTGCAGATGAACCAACAGGAAATCTTGATAGTAAAACGGGAGAAATTGTAATGAAATTTTTAAATAAATTAAACGAAGAAGGAAAAACTATAGTTATGGTAACTCATGATAAAAATCTTGCTTTAGAACATGCTAAAGAAATTTATTGGCTTAGGGATGGAAGAGTTGAAAAAATAACTAGAAAGATTGGTAATGAATGGAGAAAAATTTCAAATTGCCATACTTCAAAATAATTTTAAAATTATTCAAAATTTAAAAAATAAATAATAAAACTAATATATATGATAAAAGACTATTTTATTCTATCTACGAAAAATCTAAGGAGGCGGGGTGTTAGAAGCTGGCTCACTTTACTTGGAATTTTTATAGGCATTACTGCAGTAATTGCTCTTATTTCTCTTGGTGACGGATTAAAACTTGCTGTAAACTCACAATTTGGAGTTAGCTCTACCCAATTAATTACTGTTCAAGCAGGAGGATTATCGGGATATGGTCCACCTGGTTCTTTTGTTGTTAATCCTTTAACAAAAGAAGATGCTGAAGCAATAAGCAGATTGAGTACAGTAGAATTAGCTATACCCCGGAGAATAGAAACCCTAAATCTAGAATTTAATAATAAACTTCAGGTAATTGCGGCAGGCTCTGTTCCTATAGATAATACTCAAGAAGTATATGAGTTACAAGAGATAAGTGCTCAATATGGCCGACTTCTAAACAAAGATGATGTTGGGAAGGTTGTTCTTGGAAATAATTTTGTAGATTCAAAAAAAAGTGGATTTGATAAAGAAATAATGCCCGGTGCAAGTGTAACTATCAATGAAAGAAAATTCAGAGTTATTGGAATTATGGAAAAAAAGGGTAGTTTTATTCTTGATGGGGCAATATTAATGTTAGAGCCTGACTTGAAGAATTTAATGGATAATGGGGATAAAGCCAGTATAATTATAGTCAAAATTAAAAACAAAGATTTAATGGCGAAGGCACAAACAGAAATTGAAGACCTTATGAGAGAAAGAAGGGATGTTAAAAAAGGCGAAGAAGATTTTGAGGTTTCTACTCCTGAAGCAATGTTAGCGACAGTGAATCAAATTCTTACGGGTGTTCAAATGTTTATCGTTCTTATAGCAACAATAGCCATAATCATTGGTACTATCGGGATTGTAAATACTATGATGACGTCGGTAATGGAAAGAAGAAAGGAAATAGGAATAATGAAGGCGATAGGTGCAAGAAACTCGGATATATTTCTTCAATTTTTTATTGAAGCGGGAATGTTGGGATTAATCGGTGGATTAGTGGGGGTTATCGCCGGAGTTGGGATAGGTTATCTTGGAACTTTAGGCATAAATTATTTTATTGGATCGGAAACAGCACCCAGTATTAATTTTATACTCATATTTGCAACGCTTATAGGAAGTTTTATTATAGGTGCTATAGCTGGAATCACTCCTGCTATGAAAGCAGCTAGGCAAAATCCAGTGGAGGTATTAAGAAGTTAATATGCCCCTCATAAGCAAAGAATTAATGTTATACTCCCTTCGGGGAATAGTTCATAAAAAAACTAGAAGTATTCTTACTATACTTTCAATTATGATTGGAATTATTTCTATTTTTGTACTAATTAGTTTTGGTATAGGTCTGTATAATTATGTTGGAGAATTTTCAAGTACGAGCTCTGCTAATAAGATAACAATACAACCAAAAGGTTTTGGTGGGATGGGATTTCAAGAACAACCTGCTTTTTCAGAATCAGATTTTCACGCTGTTGAAAATGCGCCCGGCGTATATACTGCAATAACTTTAGATTATTCTGCTGCAGAAATAATACAAGACCAGATAAAAAAATATGCTTTTGTTATAGGATATGATCCTTCAAAACCGTTTATGCTTAAGGATATTTCTGGAATTAAGCTGTTTAAAGGCAGAGATTTAAAACCGGGAGATAACGGAAAAGTTGTTTTAGGTTATAATTATCTCGTCAAGGATAAAATTATGCCAAAACCCTATGATATTAACAGTAAGATAGAAATTCAGGAACAAGAATTAAGAGTTGTTGGTTTTTATGGGCCCATTGGTAATCCGCAGGATGATTCCCAGATATATGTTACACAAGATTTTTTTAAAGAATTATATCCTAATAGGGGCGGAGGGTATAATTGGATATTTGCAGAAGTAGATATAACTAAATTAGATAATGTTGTAAATGATATTGAAAAAGCATTACGTAATTCAAGAGACGTTAAAGAAGGTAAAGAAGATTTTGTTGTCCAATCATTTGATGAGTTATTAGCAACATATTCGAGTGTTTTAAACGGAATAGCCGGTTTTGTAATTCTCATCGCATTAATTTCTGTAATAGTTTCAGCAATAAATACCTCAAATACGATGATCACTTCTGTTCTTGAGAGAACACGAGAAATTGGTGTTATGAAATCTATTGGAGCAGGAAATTCAGAAATAATAAAAATATTTTTGTTTGAATCAGGTTTTCTGGGTTTGGTTGCAGGAATAATGGGTGTCGGAATTGGTTTTGCCATAACTTTCACACTTGAGCAAATTATAAATACCGCGGGTTGGAGTTTTATTTCTCCCGCATATCCCCCGGCACTTTTTGCAGGATGTATTGCATTTGCAACACTTACGGGAGCATTATCTGGACTTATTCCTGCAATAAAAGCTTCTAAGATAAATCCTGTTAAGGCGTTGAGATACGAATAAATCTAATTATAATTATTCAAAAAATATGAAAAGTTAATAATGGCCCGTCCATTATTTCTTAAACTTTCTACTTAACCCCCATCATTTCCAATTCAAAATTCCTTAAATTCAAAAAATAAGCTTAAAATAAGTACTATCGTAAAAAATTTGATTAATCAAATTTTTTACGTTTGCTTCTTTTATATCTTCTATAAACCCAAGAAACAATAATTAAAATAACTGTTCCGATAAGAATATACGTCCATAAAGATGTGGTTTTTTCGTCAGCTTTTCTCCCAATAAAATAATTGGGATCAAACTCTATTGTTTTATCCAAACTTCTTCTTACATTAACTTCATCCGTATACTCTACCTGAATCTGAACTTTTCCTCCGACCCCTGAAACCTCAAAATCCGCAGTAGTATACTCATTTGAGTCTAAATCTCCTGCGATATTCTTATTGGGACCTTTAACAATTATATTCTCCTGTGGAGGCAAAACTAGGGCTATGGCCTTAGTATTACTTTTTCCAATATTTAATATTTCAAAAGTGATGATATTTGTATTAGGGTCGTAATTTTTCACATAAATTTCAAAATCCGAACTTAAATCTTTAATGGAGATACTGAAATTATTAATTATTCCTTGGGCCCCACTATAAGAAATCAAAGTTTCTATTTGAGCGTCGCCATCAACAGCATCTTCATTAATTCTCGCCTTAAATGGTACTGTTGCGAATGTTCCATAGGTTCTCTGAAAAAATCCGGATTCAAATGAATAAGTATTACTCGTTCCAAAATCAAAAATTAATGGATATTCATTTTTTAATTCAAAATTGATTGTCCCGCATGTTGAATCTGTAACTCCCTCAATCTGAAAAACCAATTTAATATATTCTCCTGGACTTGCAAGAGACGGATCCTGACTAATTAATTGAATTGTTGGTGAACAGAGTGTTACATCTGCTGAAATTCCTAATATTGAGACTAAAGTTAAAAAAATGGAGAAAAATACAAAAACTAAACTTAATGCTATCCTCTTTTTCATAAAACTATCAAGGTGATAATGCTTTTAAATCTTTCTTGAATCTAAAAATATACTCTACTTTCCGTACGCTTCCTTCGCAATCTTATCAAACCTGTCCTTATTCTTTCTTATAGGCACAAGAATTTTATTTATTTCTCTTGCAACAGACTTCTTCAAATCCATTGGGTGAAGTTTTTTCTCAACAAAATCTATTTCAATATCTTCGTAATGAATATAGTTTTTATTTCCACCAAACTTTTCAGGTCTTTCCACAAGAAATGGCTCATGATTATCTTTTTTCATAACCATAATGACATGTTTCATAAAAGGAAGAAGTCCGTTATTCAAATCTCCTTCAAGACAATATGCTTTGTTTATCTTTGCTTCAACTGTTTTTTCATCGTCAAGTAAATCAATCTTTGATTCTTCAATACTTGCACTCATTTTTCCACCTGCAGTCAATCCCGGAATTAGGGGGTTCATAATTTCAACTCTTGGTTCATAACCAATTTTAGGATGATTTTCTCTTGCTAAAACCATTATTTTTCTTTGGTCTGTTCCACCCAACTGACAATCTGCTTCTAAATAAATCTCATCCATTGCCTGCATTATGGGATAAATTAATCCCGAAAGTTTTGGATTATCTCCTTGTTTTACAACATCTGAAGCAGCCTTATTCGCATCATGAACAGATACAAAACTAGACATTCTTAAAACGTCAAACATATATTCTGGTTTTAATTGAAAGTCACTTCCTTTAACAAATTCCACGTTTTTTATATCGACACCCATTGCATGAAGAAGTGCAGGAATTACTGCACTATAATACTCATATCTTTTTTCAAGAATTGGCCAAGCAACATTATCTAGTGCGGCATGTAAATCAGCAAGTAAAATTTTTAATTTAAAACCCGCCCTTATTAAATCTGCCATTTTTAGTGCAGGAAATAAATAACCTATGTGGGGCTTACCTGTCGGTGACGTCCCCCAATAGACTACTGGATGTTTTTTCTTTTTTAATAATTCAACTAATTCTTCTTCTCTTATTATTTCGGACGTATTCCTCTTTATCAAAACCAACCTTTCTTCAACACTCATCTCTTTTCCTACTTTCTCCTTCTTATCTGCCATAAAAAACCAACATAATAATCCTTAATAAACCTTATTGCTATAGGAAATCTAAAAAATGAACACTAACTTAAAAATCTGTCTTGCGCTCTCCCTTTTAGGAATTCTCTTACTTACTTTTCTTTCTTCACACCTAACTCCAAAGGGATATAATATAATAAACCTAACAGAAAAAAATATGGATAATTATGTGGCAATAAGTGGTCAAATTTCAAATATAAAAAATTTTGAAGAAAACGAATTCTATATTTTAACAATAACTGACAAAACAGGGAGTATCGCTGGAACATTAAATTCAAAAAATTTATCCATAAACCTGACTCAAAAGTATCTAATTACGGGAAAAATAACAAAATACGAAAATGAGACTCAAATAAACATAGAAAAGATAACAAAATATGATTCTTGAACTGGCTCTTGCACTACTTTTAGGTATTCTTATCGGCACAATCACAGGTCTCGCCCCCGGTATTCACATAAATCTTGTTTCTGCAATACTTCTCGGATTGTCGACTGCATTACTCGCATTTGTCTCTCCTCTTGTTCTAGTCGTATTTTTAGTTTCGATGGCAATGACGCATACATTTGTGGATTATATTCCAAGTATTTTTCTTGGAGCACCTGATGAAGAAAATTTTCTCTCAATTTTGCCTGGACATGAAATGTTAATAAAAGGGGAGGCATATTCTGCTGTAGTTTACACTCTTTATGGGAGTTTATCTGGTTTGCTGATAATTCTTTTATTTTCTCCACTTTTCTTTTTCTTTCTCCCAATAATTTACCCCTATGCTGAAAGGATAATGCCCTTTATTCTTATTCTTACTTGCTTTTTTCTAATTTATTTTGAGAAATCTTCAAAATTATGGGCATTTTTAATATTTATAATTTCGGGCTTGCTTGGAATAGCAACCTTAAATCTTCCAATAAAGGAACCTCTCCTTCCACTATTTACGGGTTTGTTTGGAGTATCTTCTCTTATAACTTCAATAACTAAAAAACAAACAATTCCTAGCCAAAAAATAAAACCATTAAAAGAAATAACGCTTCCTAAAAGATCTTTTCTTAAGTCTATCCTTGCATCACTAATTGCCTCCCCTTTATGTAGTTTTCTTCCGGGCATGGGAAGTGGACAGGCAGCAGTAATTGGAAGTGAAGTAATGGGAGATCTAGACAGAAAAGAATTTTTAGTCCTCCTTGGTGCAATAAATACCATTGTTACAGGTCTTTCATTCATCACACTTTACACAATAAGCAAAGCAAGAACCGGTGTTGCTGTTGCAATAAGTGAAATAATTCAACTTTCAGTAAAAGATTTATTTGTTATAACGGGCGTCATTTTTATTTCAGGGATAATTTCTTTTTTCGTCACAATATTTATTGCAAAATATTTTGCAAAATTCGTTTCAAAAGTAAATTATCAGATTCTTTCAATAATTATTATTCTGGTTTTGTTCGGCGTAGTCTTTTATTTTTCTGGTTTTTTGGGATTTTTGGCGATGCTG
>Ga0247841_10009553_pt1 | contig 13540 bp, 8 predicted proteins | sample LaCruzMarch2015__2_FD_192410 | JGI IMG/M metagenome (GOLD analysis project Ga0247841, IMG submission 192410) | Freshwater microbial communities from meromictic Lake La Cruz, Castile-La Mancha, Spain - LaCruzMarch2015_18m | ecosystem: Environmental > Aquatic > Freshwater > Lake | place: Spain...
CGTGACCGATAACCAGCCCCCGGCCATCAGTTGCCCGGTGGGTAGTCCGTTCAGCCGTAATACCGATGCAGGAAGATGTTACTATACTGTTTTGGGATCTGAATTCAATGCAACCTTTTCAGATAACTGCCCGGGCGCAACGTTGATCAATAGTTTCAACGCTACAGCTACCCTCGCGGGAGCTCAACTTCCTAAAGGAACGACGGCCATTACCTGGACCGCAACAGATGCATCGGGACTTACGTCAAACTGTTTAATCAGCGTTATCGTGACCGACAACCAGCCCCCGGCCATCAGTTGCCCGGTAGGCAGTCCATTCAGCCGTAATACTGATGCAGGAAGATGTTACTATACTGTTTTGGGAGCTGAATTCAGTCCGACCTTTTCAGATAATTGCCTGGGAACAACGCTGATCAATAGTTTTAACGGTACAGCCACCCTCGCGGGAGCTCAGCTTCCAAAGGGAACGACAGTCATTACCTGGACAGCCACGGATGCATCAGGCCTAACCGCAAATTGTTCCATTACAATCAACGTGGCCGACAATCAGCCCCCGGCGATCAGCTGCCCGGTTGGCAGTCCCTTCATCAGGAACACAGATGCCGGTGAATGCTATTACACTGTTTTTGGTGCTGAATTCAATGCAACATTTTCGGACTATTGTCCGGGAGCCATTTTGACAAACAGTTTCAATGGGACCTCAACATTGACAAATGACCACCTTCCCAAAGGAATGACTGTCATTACCTGGACAGCAACCGATGCTTCGGGATTGATTTCAAACTGTTCTATTACCGTCAACGTGACAGATAACCAGGCCCCGGTAATTACATGCCCGGCAGGTAGTCCTTACAGCCGTAACACTGATACCGGACAATGCTATTATACTGTTTCAGGGGCCGAATTCAATGCAACGTTTTCAGATAATTGCCCTGGAACTATAATTGCAAACAATTTCAATGGAGCCTCAACCCTGACAAATGCTCAACTTCCCAAAGGAACAACAGTCATTACCTGGACAGCGACCGATGCATCGGGACTCATTTCAACCTGTTCTATCTCGGTAAATGTCACTGACAACCAAACCCCGGCTATAAACTGCCCGGCAGGCGGTCCCTTTAGCAGGGACACAGATATCGGACAATGTTTTTACACTGTGTCCGGAAGCGAGTTCAATCCGGCTTTTTCGGATAACTGCCCGGGAACAACGATAATAAACAGTTTCAACGGTACAACCACCCTCGCAGGAGCCCAGTTTCCTAAAGGAACGACGGTCATTATCTGGGCAGCCACGGATGCATCAGGCCTAACCGCAAATTGTTCTATTACAATCAACGTGACCGACAATCAGCCCCCGGCGATCAGCTGCCCGGTAGGCAGTCCATTCAGCCGTAATACTGATGCAGGAAGATGTTACTATACTGTTTTGGGATCTGAATTCAATGCAACCTTTTCAGATAACTGCCTGGGCGCTACGTTGATCAATAGTTTCAACGGTACAGCTACGCTCACAGGAGCGCAACTTCCCAAAGGAACGACGGTCATTATTTGGACAGCAACGGATGCATCAGACCTTACCGCCAACTGTTCCATTACAATCAACGTGACCGACAATCAGCCCCCGGCGATCAGCTGCCCGGTGGGTAGTCCCTTCAGTCGCAATACCGACACTGGAAGATGTTATTACACGGTTCAGGGAGCAGAGTTCAATCCTTCGTTTTCGGATAATTGCGCGGGGACAACGGCAATAAACAGTTTTAACAGTACAACCACTTTGGCCGGTGCGCAAGTGCCCAAAGGTTCCACAATTATCAACTGGACAGCAATGGATGCTGCTGGAAACATTACCAGCTGTTCTATTACGGTTGTAGTGATCGACAACCAATTACCCACGATCACCTGCCCGGCCAACATAAACAGGAGCAACACGATGAATAGTTGCAACACCTCAATTATTGTTCCCAACCCGGTAATCGCTGATAACTGTTCCCCTGCGAAACTAACCTGGACGATGACAGGCGCCACCACGGGGAGTTCCCCGGTTACAGGAATCAACTATGTTGGGACCCGTGCGTTCAATGTCGGGTTAACTACAGTAAACTATATTGTATACGATGAAGCTGGCAATAGCACCGCTTGTTCGTTTATTGTTTCAGTGACAGATAACCAGGTCCCTGCGATCACCTGCCCGGTTGGAAGTCCTTTTTTACGCGGGACGGTTCCTGCTGGATGCTATTATATAACCCAGGGATCGGAATTTGACCCTGATTTCTTGGATAATTGTCCGGGAGCCACCTTGCACAATACTTTTAACAATACGAACACCCTTGCCGATGCTCACATTCCTGTCGGAGTAAATAATATAGTCTGGACTGTCACTGATGCAGCCGGACTTATACGCACCTGTAATGTAACCATTAATATTATCGATGATGATCCTCCTGTTATTGTTTGTCCATTAGATATAACAGTCCCTTGTCCCGATAATATTCCTGAACCGAATACCGGACTGGTCACTGCCACCGATAATTGTGGTAGTGTTACGGTCATGCATGTTTTTGATAACTATATTGGCTTAGGAAACAAACCTGGGTTTTGTCCAACAGGGGTTGAGCGTACTTACAGCGTCACTGATGCAGCCGGAAATTCATTGACTTGCATGCAATTCATCACGGTAGCCGGAGAATGCGGCTGTGTAATTTGTCAATCGGCTGTTCCACATCTATATGCTAATCTGACCGGTGATTGTGACAGCATTTGGACCAGTGCAAGTATAGAGAGAGCTGGTAAATGTTGCGAAGCAAGTGGTAGTGACCGATGTATCTCTTTCTCTGTAAAAATTGACTCGCATGCCATCGGGTTTTATTTTCTAATTGACGGTGCAACTCCCCCTGGTCATTACGTTCAGGTTGATTGCGGACCAATCATGCCAATGAGTAGCCTTATATGTGCACCTCCAGATGGTGAATATCATACAGTTACATTTTGCAAACCCGGAGGGAATCCCAATGTTTATACCATACATTCCGTTTGCGGATTGCAGTTTCCCGAAACGATATTTACGAGAGAAGATTGTGGAAAAACAATCACTATTTCAGGTGTCGTAGAAAGCACAGTCACCTGGATGGATGTTACCGGTGGAGGAATCTATAACCGGTATCTGTCCTGCGACCATGCCTGTCTTAACCCTGTAATAACGCCCGACAGTCTGTCACCACCCATAATAAAGTATCTGGTATGCGGTCAGGTTGCCGGGAATCCTTGTTCCGCCGGAGGGATTGTGTGTGATACGGTAACTGTTCATGTGTATCCCAAAATACAAATTTCTATTACGCCTGATCCTCCGGTTTTTTGCGATTATTCCCCAGGGACGATTTATGCTACCATTTCACCGGCCGACAGGTTTGCAATTCGATGGTGGGATGCACATAACGGGCTGGGTAACATAGTTTCCACTTCTGATCAATTCACGCCTTCAGCCCCGGGATATTATTCCATTACCGTAATTGACACTTCCAGCTCCATGCCTTGCGTATATGATACCCTGAATTTTGAAGTTACCATTGATGATTGTGTGCCGAATTGCCCAACACAATATCATTGTTCTGAAAATGAGATCATAACGCATAATTCAATCAATGGATTTGTTAATGCCGGGGGCCAGGTCAATTTTCCATGCACTGTACCGGATGCAAATATCTGGCTAACGAATTCAATCTCAGATAATAGCGCCTGCCCGCAGATTATTACACGGAGTTACCAGATACAGGATTTTTGCGGGAATACCGATGTGTGCCAGGAGATCATTGCCATAGATGATACCATCCCTCCGGTAATCAATACTCCGGATACCGTTTATTGGTGCGTTCAGGATATCGCGGAAGCCAATTGGGATGGGGCAGGTGATATTACACCAATGCGCCCCGACTGGTACACTTTTTACCATGGGGAAACCTCTTTAAACATTGATCCTTCAGCGTTTTCTGATAACTGTTCTCCTCGTGACAGCCTGGTCCTTCACTGGGAAATAACCTTGCTGGGAGGATCTGTTATAACAGGCTCAGGCCAGATTTCTATCTACCCATCTGATATTCAATTCCCGCTGGGGGAAAGTACGATATCATATTGGCTGGAAGATTTGTGTGGTAATATGACTTCTGCCGGAGACCGCCCGATGGTCAGGGTGATTGTTAACCCCAGACCTGATATTATAAGGAATTTTTAAAACATACCATTAACTAAAACCCTTGCCTATGAAACAAAAACCAGTAAAACAGGAGACAAAAATTCAATTAAAAGTTTTATTAGAAATCAAAAAATTACAAAAAACCTAATTAATTAACCTAGTTAAAACTTAAAGTTATGAAAAAGCAAATTCTTACACTGATCGTGGCAATAATTGCCATTGGTTTCTCTACTGCTTATGGGCAGAATTGTACTCCCAGTCCACTTGCACCGGCTGCGGGGGTCCCTTATAATTATTCAGCAACCATTTCAGGCTCAGGCTACGATGGGGCTGGCCCGTTTACTTGGTACGTAACCCAGGCAGTTAATCTATTAGATGCTACCCAAATTGTTGTAAATAACGGAGGTGAAATTATTGCATCGGGGGTTGGTGCATATAATGCGCCCATCAATGGGGCAGATTCCATTACCATTGTGTGGACTTCACAAGCAGTTGCTGATGGGGCTCCATATTACTTGGTAATAAAATATTCGCAAGCCAATTCAACAACCAATCCTACTTGTTCGGCGATGAACATGAAAGTATGGGAAATTAAACCTATCAACAAATTCTTACTTGCCATCAACCCTTTTGCTGGCGCAATTGGTATGGGTGGTGTGTACTGCTCTGCTGATATCACCTCTGCAATAGTAACTCCAGGAGCCCCCACTGTAGCTTATATCTATGGAGTTAACACCATTTATGCAGAGATTACTCCTTCCTTTTATGCAGGACCCTGGACTCCTTCGTTTCAAATTACAGGACTTGATGCCATTCAGAATATTGTCAGTGTAGACTGGGATGTGGCACCAAATGGTACCTATGCTAACTCAACTACTCTCCAAGGTGGCTTAGGGTATGTTTCCAATTCCAATGCCACCTCTGCATATGATGGTTCATCGAAAATTTACGTCAGGGTTACTGTTAACAATAATTATTTTGAAAATTTGGGAGGCCAAACTGTTAATATAGGTGTTGATGGTATAATTCCGGTCGTTACTGGAAGCCCTCTTGCTGATGTTATTTCAGATGCTGACTGTAATCCGGAAATCCCTTTCGGGAAAAATGCCAACCTTACTATCAATCCTCGTCCTACTATTACAGGCAATCCAACACCATTTATCACAAAGAATCCTTAATCTAAACTTAGGTTAAGCTTTTGGGATGTTTAGTTGCTTTTTCATACCCAACATAGTTCATCCTGCCCGGAAATCGTTCCGGGCAGAGAGGCCTAAGGGGTAGGAAAAAAGAACATGTTCTTATACGCCGGAGGGGCAACCAGCAGGTTGGCCATACTCCATAGCGACAACATACAGCAAAGCCGTGAACGATTCCGTTTTGCGGTGACAGGTTGCAGGATTGTGGATGTATGCCATGCTGAAGCAAAAGGATCCAACGGGGAGCCCGAAACGACAGCAGGACTGCCAAAACAGACCAGCACACGCAATACGGGGTTGAATGTAATAATCAAGCATTTGACCATGAAAGCGAGCTTTTAATCGATTACCCGAAATACTCCCGACGGACTACCGCGGGCGTTGCAAATGTGCGTTCACCATCGTGTGTCCGCGCAGTTTTGCTTACGCGCACGGGCGCGCGCACGCATACACACGTAAGCACGTGTACACGTGAGGCGGTTCCGATTGCAGGAAACACCCTGACCAGGGGGAGTAGGCTGTTTGAAAATATTAACGCCAACAAAGATGAAACAAACCATGCTTTGCAAACCAACGGTTTCGGGAGAATTACACCCTGAGGGTCATATGTTTGCCGGAATGCAGAGTTTGAGATGGGCTGCTTCGCGTGAAGGACCACCCGGAAACGACAACAGGTTGTTTTGGGGGGAGACACGTGGAAAGTCATACCGAGACTTGCATTTTCTGCTGCATGATGTTGCGCGAGGAAGACCAAATGGCAGCAAACATGCACTGCCGGAGGACGCCGTACGCGGAAGACCTCGCAGGGAAACTCGTGTTCTCCCGGATGATGCTGCACGTGGAAGGCCATCTGACAACAAGCATATACCGCCAGAGAACTCAGCACGCGGAAGACCTTCGAGGGAATCGTGTATTTTACCTGACGAAGCTGCACGTGGAAGGCCATCTGACAACAAACAAACACCGCCAGAGAACTCAGCACGCGGAAGACCTCTCAGTGAAACGTGGATGCTGCCGGATGATGCCGCACGAGGAAGGCCATGTTGCGACAATCTTGGTCTGCCAGAAAACGTAGCACGCGGAAGTCCTCTCAGAGAAACGAGGATGCTGCCTGATGATGCTGCACACGGAAGGAAACACGGCATTAAGGAAAAGCAGGATAACGCTTCCAGCCAGCGCCGGATGATGTGTAAGGCAGTCATTCGCAACAGGATATTGCAGGTGTTCCTGAAAAAAAATGGAACCAATTGCCAGGGTTGTATTTACACGGTTGTGGGACCTCCGGGACCACCCATATGGCGTGGAATGAATGTATTCCGAAGTCGGATTGCGTCCCTGAAAACCTGCCCTTTTAGAGCAGGGATGGCGGAGCTTTGCCTTAAGTAAATTGAAAATTATAAACAGAAATGAATCATCAATATTGGATAAAAGTTACAAATCCGAAATCCGGAGCATGAAATTTAAATGGGTAAATCATAGATTATAATTTGAAACTGACTAAACACATATTCCTGCGTCTGCTGCTGGTAGCAATACCACTGATGATGTCTATGGCTCCTGCCAGGGCCCAGAATATTGTTTATGCTGGTCAGTCAAATGATTTAAAAGTAGTTGAAATTCCAGGCGACACCTATGTTTGGGAGCTTTACAAGGATGTTGAAGGTGTCAATTTTGTAACCGTACCAGGCAATTGCCCTGCAGGCGAAGCTTACTTCACCGGCATCTCAACCGGTGACAGTGTCAATGTTATGTGGACTACACCTGGGATTTATTTCTTTAAGGTAACAGCATACAGAGAAAACTGTACAATGAATATTAAAGTTGGAAAGATGACAGTAATTGGTGAAATGCCAATGGCGGTGATTGAACCTCCAGCACCAATCTGTGTTGGCGACTCGGTGCGCCTCACCGTATCATTGACCGGCACCGGACCATGGAGCATCACCCTCACCGACGGGGTAAACGATTTTGTTTTTGATGGAATCATTACAATACCGGTTAACCTCACAGTCCCAATGATCCCAGGAATAACAACAACTTACTGGATCAGGGAGGTAACTGATGCCAATGGCACACATACAACGCCATCGGCGCCAGTGGTCCAGGTTGTAAATCAAAAACCGGTCAATTCGCGCATATATCAATATGAACCAGTAGTTAAAAAATAAAATGCAAAAAAGGCTCAGATACATATTGTTGATTATTCTGCTTGCAGTTGCATCAGGGGCAGCCGGCCAGGGATATGTTATCGACAGTGTATGCCTGGGTGCCGAGCGGCACTATCGCATCGACGGTGAAGTCGGTTCAACATACCGGTGGACCTTAACTGATCCGCAGGGTGCAATAATTTCATTGCCCGAAACCGCCGATACTGTTACCATCACATGGTCCATGGGCGCTGGTGAATTTATTCTTTCTGCAGTTCAGACCAGTATACATGGTTGCGACACGCTTGAACTGGGAAGTATTATGGTATTTGAATTGCCATTCGCCTACGCCGGCAGCAATATGACTGTTTGTACCGATACAACTGTCCTGCTTTCTGAGGATTCTGCGTCCAACTATGTCAGCCTGTTATGGACAACGTCAGGTGATGGCAATTTCGATAATAATTCCATCTTGCATCCAACCTATATTCCAGGACCAGATGATTTGCTTGCCGGTAGTGTAGTTCTTACAATTACAGCAACCGGAAATGGCAGGGCAGGAGCTTGCCCGCCTGCTGAATCATCGCTCACTGTTATGCTGGTTCCGGTAATATCACCCGTAATTGTCATCGAAGGAGCCCCGACAACCATCTGTTCCGGATCAACGGTGAATTTTACATCAAATGTTACAGGCGAAGGATCAGCTCCTGAATACCAGTGGAGGGTGAACGGTATATCGGTAGCGGAGGCCAATGGTGCATCCTGGTCAAGCACTACCCTTGCCGATAACGATGTGGTAAGTTGCGTGCTGACTTCAAGTGAATTCTGTGCAAATCCTGCAACAGCGATTTCCAATGAGATCATTATGACGGTGAATCCCCTCATTGTCCCAACGATAACAATCACTGCCGATCATAACCCGGTATGTCCCGGCACACTGGTGACCTTTACCACCAGCGTAACCAATGAGGGTATCAGTCCATTCTACAGATGGAGAAAGAATGGCATTATTGTAGGGACCAACAATTCGTCATATACCGACAATACAATACTGAACAATGATGTGATTGCTTGTACATTGATATCCAGTGAAGCTTGTGCTGATCCCGACTCGGTTACCTCGAACACAGTCATGATGGTAAGTCCGCCACTAACACCAACCATTGTGATTGCGGCTGATCAGAATCCTATTTGCCAAGGAGCATTGGTTACTTTCACTTCGGCTATAACCAATGGAGGGTTGAGCCCCATATACGAATGGAAAAAGAATGGCATCAGTGTGGGGACAAATGATTCCGTGTACCGCGACAGTACCCTTTTCAACAACGACATTATAGCTTGCCGGCTGTGGTCAAGTGAACGTTGCATTGATTCGGTATATGTGGCTTCCAATATCATTGTAATGGTTGTCAACCCGCTGGTGATCCCGGCTATATCCATTTATTACGATCATAATCCATCATGCTTCGGTGCATTGGTGACATTCACCTCAAACAGCGTTAACCCAGGCCTTTCTCCTGTTTACCGTTGGTGGAAGAACGGAGCAGAGGTGGGGACAAACAACCCAATCTATACCGACAGTACGATTATTAACGGTGATTTGATCACCTGTACACTTTTTTCATCAGAAACCTGTGCGAAACCTGATTCAGCGATATCAAATAGTATTGTTATGGTGGTCAGTCCGGCCATGACAGCCGCAATAAATGAGCACACCGATATCATGTGCTACGGTGATCCCAACGGAAGCGCCAGCGTGATAGTTTCTGGTGGAAGTCCTGATTATAGCTATTTATGGAACACTGTGCCGGTTCAGACCACTCAAATTGCCATAAATCTGACCCCCGGCATCTATAACGTAACGGTGACTGACCTTATTGGTTGTACCGCTGCAGATACTATCATTATTGCCGGTCCTGCCCAGCCATTAACCGTTATTGCCACCAGTACCGATGTGAACTGCGTGGATGCCAACAATGGTATGGCTATGGCCATGGTATCAGGTGGAACTCCCGGATATACCTACCTTTGGAATGATCCGATGTTGCAAATCAACGATACCGCCATCAACCTGGTTCCCGGGACCTATATCGTCATCGTGACAGATACCAACCTATGTACGGAAACCGCCACAGTTGATATTAGCGAACCTGTTACCCGCGAGCCTAAGATTACGATATCCATCGATAATGAACCGGTATGCCGGAAATCCCTCGTACATTTTACGTCGAACGTTGTTTACCCAGGCTCAAATCCTTTTTATCAGTGGACAAAGAACGGGGTAAATGTCGGAACCAATGATTCGGTTTACTCAGACAGTACCCTTACCAACAGTGATGTGATCAACTGTATATTCACCTCAAGTGAACCATGTGCAGTACCAGCCACAAAGATTTCCAACGGCATTCAGATCAATGTATATGAACCACCAGTTGCTGCATTCACAATCAATGAAATCCCTGACAACATTACAGGAAATATTCAGTTGGACAACAATTCCTCAGGCGCAGTTACCTACTACTGGGATTTTGGGAACGGACAAAATTCAACTGAAGAAAACCCGACAGTTTCCTATTTCCATGACGGGAACTTCTTAATCAGGCTCATCGCCTACAGTGTAGAGTTTTGCACAGATACGGCTACGAATAAATTCAAACTGGATTTCTATGGGCTCTACATTCCGAATGCTTTTGCGCCTGAAAGCAGTTCGTCACCTGCCAATGTGTTCAAGCCTGTTGGTACAAATCTCAGACAGTACAGAATTGAGGTATACGACAGCTGGGGAAATCTTATGTGGGAATCAAATGCTCTTGACAGCGAAGGAAGTCCAAGCGAAGCGTGGGACGGAAAATACAAACAAGAATTGATGCCGCAAGGCACCTATATGTGGAAGGTCAATGCAATATTCAATGATAATACCATATGGCAGGGATGCGATATTGGCAAAGGGAAAGGTAAAACCATTGGCACAGTTACATTAATCAGGTAATTTAAAAAATGACAAAAATGAAAAAGATCTTACAAATTCCAGTACTGCTAAGTCTTGGATTTTTTTTCTTAATGTCATCTGTCCGGGGACAGGATCCAAATTATTCCCAGTGGCTGAATGCCCCGTTGTATTATAATCCGGCTTTTACGGGGTTAAATACAGGTTTCAGGGCCAGGTTTTCGGCAAGAGATCAATGGCCCAACCTCCCGGTAGATTTTCGCACCTGCTATTTTTCACTTGATATGGGCGACAGGAATTTACCAGGATCGGGAGGAATCGGATTGCTGGTGAACCGCGACAATGAAGGGATCGGATTTATCCGTAATCTTTCCGTCGGGTTGTCACTTTCAGTCCGGATTCCCATCGCCCGAAACCTCATCTGCCAGGTAGGCATCAAAGGTTCACTTGTACAAAAATGGCTCGAATGGAGCGACTTCGTGTTCAGCGACCAGCTGAATGCAAAATATGGAAATATATATAATTCAAGTCTCAGCCCGCCCGACGATGAGCAACGGTTTTTTCCCGATTTTGGAGTGGGTGGACTGCTTCAGTTCATGAATCAGGAAGGGACTATAACCGGAACTGCAGGTTTTGCAGCCGATCATCTTTTTCAGCCCGATGAATCGTTCCTCTCAGTTGCGAAAATGCCGCTTCCCAGAAAATATGTTGCTCATCTTGATCTTATATTTTCGATGGGTCATGGCCCCAATTCCAGCCAAAATCCTGCCAGGGGTTTTTATGATCCGTTACGCATCAATCCTGGATTAATTTATCAGAACCAGAACGGCATGAGTACAATACAAGCAGGGGTTAACATGCTTAAATTCAATATCTACCTTGGTGGATATTTCAAGGCTACAACCGTCAATGAACCCACTACCTCTCTGATGTTAATTGCAGGTTACCGTTATATCATGGGTGATAATGTGAACCTGAAATTCATGTACAGTTACGATATCCAGGTTTCGAAAAACTTACAGGGCACAGGCGGAGCTCATGAGATCAGCCTGATCCTTGAATTCCGAGGAATAAAGATCAATAGCCCGAACCGCTTCAGCACATGTTCATCCGAAAGCGGCCCTGACCGGAAAAAAACCTATCTGGAATGCAGTCCGTTTTAAGTCATGTTGTTCGAAAAACCCTGGTGTGGTTATGCCATTAATCGTTACCCGCTAAAAATGAAAAGCCTGTAAACATTGACGTTTACAGGCTTTATGAGTAGCGGGGACAGGATTCGAACCTATGACCTTTGGGTTATGAGCCCAACGAGCTACCACTGCTCCACCCCGCAGTATATTTTTACGTACCTTTGTACTTTCTTTCGCGGTGCAAAGATAGTATTTGTTTCCGTGTTATCCAACATCCAATAAAAAATATGTCACATAAAGCCGGATTTGTTTCCATCATAGGTTATCCGAATGTTGGGAAATCCACTCTCATGAATGCTTTGCTTGGTGAAAAGTTGTCAATTATCACCCCTAAGGCTCAGACAACCCGACATCGTATCATGGGAATCTTCAGTGGTGAGGATTACCAGGTTATTTATTCCGATACCCCTGGCGTGATCAAACCGCACTATAAACTGCACAGAGCGATGATGTCGGCCGTGTTTGCCTCCGTTGATGATGCCGATGTGATTCTGCTCGTCACTGAACCGGGGAATGAATTTAAACAGGAGGATATACTTCACAAACTGAAGGAAGCAACAGTACCAGTGATTGTAGTCATTAATAAAATCGACCTTGGTAATATGGATGTCCTGGAAGCTGAGGTTGCAAAATGGATGAAATCGCTTGAAAAAGCAACAGTGCTGCCTGTTTCTGCACTGCACAAACTTAATCTCGACCAGGTTTTTAAAGCAATATTGCATCATTTACCAGAATCTCCGGCATTTTATCCCAAGGATGAACTGACCGACCGGAGTCAGCGCTTCTTTGTATCGGAGATCATCAGGGAGAAAATACTGTTGAACTTTTCACAGGAAGTTCCCTATTCAACTGAAGTGGCAGTTGAATCCTTCAAGGAGGAGGACCACCTTACCCGGATCACAGCAACCATATTTGTGGCCCGGGAAACCCAGAAGGGCATCCTTCTCGGTCACCAGGGATCAGCCATTAAAAAACTGGGCACCGATGCGCGGAGGGATATTGAAGCATTCCTGGATAAACACATTTTTCTGGAATTGCGTGTTAAAGTCGCCAAAGACTGGCGCGAAGATGACCGGGCGCTTAAGAGATTCGGGTACTCGGTTGATTAGAATGCAAACAATGCAAACAATGCAAAATAAATGCAGGTAATGCAAACAATGCAAAATAAATGCAGTTAATTCAAATAATGCAAACAATGCAAAATAAATGCAGGTAATGCAAACAATGAACTATAAATAATGAAATTATGGTTGAACCTAGTGAAAAACATTAATTGCTGACATTGTATGCATTGTATGCATTGTATGCATTGTTTGCATTGTTTGCATTGTATGCATTGTATGCATTGTATGCATTGTTCACATTGTTCACATTTTTCCCAACAAGCATTACCCTTTAAATAATTCTTATGACAAATATCATAGCAATCGTTGGTCGCCCGAATGTTGGAAAATCCACATTATTTAATCGTTTATGCGGAGGGCGTGAGGCCATCGTTGACCCAACCAGCGGGGTCACCCGCGACCGGCATTACGGGCATGGAGACTGGAATGGGAAATATTATTCGGTGATTGACACCGGAGGATATGTTCATCAGTCGGGGGACGTTTTTGAAGATGAAATAAAAAAGCAGGTAAAACTGGCTATTGACGAATCAGATGTCATACTTTTCATGGTCGATGCAAAAGAGGGACTTACGGGCATGGATGAGGACGTGGCAAAAATGTTGCGAAGATCGAAAAAACGGGTGCTGCTAATTGCCAATAAAGTCGATAGTTATAAGATGGTCGATGATATTCACGAATTTCACGGTCTGGGACTAGGGGAAATCTATTCGATTGCGGCAACAAGTGGCAGCGGCACAGGGGATTTGA
>Ga0247841_10009558_pt1 | contig 13536 bp, 16 predicted proteins | sample LaCruzMarch2015__2_FD_192410 | JGI IMG/M metagenome (GOLD analysis project Ga0247841, IMG submission 192410) | Freshwater microbial communities from meromictic Lake La Cruz, Castile-La Mancha, Spain - LaCruzMarch2015_18m | ecosystem: Environmental > Aquatic > Freshwater > Lake | place: Spain...
CACCTCGCTGCCGGGGATATCGGCTTCAATACCGCGCCGCAACTGCTCGACGGATGCCCGTGCCGTTCCCACCAGTTGCTCATCCGGAAAACTCAAGGCGATTTCAATGAAAATCCGCCCGCCAGAACGCCGTGACCGCACGCCGTGAAAGCCGGCGTACCCGTCGAAATTCTCCGCCAGGCGCCGGTCAATCCGCAGCTGCAAGTCCTCCTGCAGTGTCTTGTCAAGCAATTCGTTGAGCCCATCCGCCAAGCCGGGCAGAAACGCGACGCTCACATACGCGATAAATGCCAGCGCGCATAACGGATCCAGATACACCGACCAGGTGAACTTGTGCAGCAACAGTGTGAGCGCCAGACCCGTGAAAACAGCCAGGCACGCCAGCGTGTCGGCGCGCGATGCCCGCCACTGCATTTCCAGCACCGGCGAGAAGGCTTGGCGCGCAATCCGACGGGTGCGCAGCCATAGCCAGCCGTCCACCATGCATCCACCGACCTGAAACAACGCGCCCAGCATGGCAAACCCTCGCGCCAGTTCGACCGGATGAATCAGCCGGCGGACGCTCACGCCCGCCATGATCAGCAATGTTGCCAGGTACAACACCGCGCCGACCATTCCACCCAGTGTTTGCAGCTTGCCCGCCCCATAGTCAAATCCGTCTGCCCGGCCCGTGCGAACCGTCCGCAGAATGCGCCAGCCCAGCAAGCTGGTCATGATCACGCGCCCATAGTCGAGCAGGTCGCTGGCGAGCAATATGGAGCCTGAGAACACCGCCAACGCCAGCGCCGGCAGCGCACAAAACGCCGCCACAAAAAAACACAGTTTGACCGCCTGTTCCTGCGTGCGCAACGCGTCTGCGTCCGGCGCACACGTGGTCATCGGCGAATGCGTCCCGCCCATGGTGCCTTCATCGCATGTTCTTGAATGTGCCCGTGGCGTGCGTCCCCGCCCCAGCGGATTGCCGCACGCAATTATCATCACAAGGTAATTTCATGGTTTTCTTTTTTCGCTGCGGCACCGGCGTGGCCGATGCCCAGCTTGACATCAAAATCATAGCATTGCGCGCCGGCAGTGTCAACCACGATCAGTGTGGTGCTGAAATTCCGATATAAGGGAGTGCGCCGCAGCCGTGGCGCGGACGCCCCTTTCGTTCGGCACAGCCGAACCTTGGAGTGCGGGAGCCGTGCTCCCGCTTTGCATAACCGAGCCGTGCTCGGCGTAGGATGGTCAGCGCTCCCGGCAGCATGGCTGCCGCACCGAAAGCGGGAGCACGGCTCCCGCACTCCAAAGCGCCTACGGCGCACCCGCGTAGCGCACTACCACGCCATGGCCTCAATGTCACAATCCAACCATCTTCCTTATGTAGGAATTCCAGGGGGCGGTGAGGTTCGGCATGCCCCGCGCGGAGCGCGTGGCGTACGTTAGCAATGATCGGATCATCAAACAGCAACTATCGCTGTATCTGCGCCATCTGCGGACGGATTCTGCCGCTGCTCTTTTGCTCTTCGATGTGCCGAGGTCTGACAAATAGTTACGAAAATTGTATTGTGTCTTCGCTGACGCTGAGGTGCTGCCTGGTTGCTTCCACCAGATGCCAGCCACGTTGTGACAGCACCAGTTTATTCACCGCGCACATGTGGCAGTCGAGTCCATCGGCAGACCCCGTCAAGGCCCGCGCCGCCTGCACAATGGTGGCACCGTGCGCCACGATTAGCAGCGCCCCTGGGTATGTTGCCGTCAACATTACGACTGTTTTCTTGACGCGTGCGAACACTTCCCGGTTCTCATCGAACTCGGGATAGACCGCTCTGCCAACGCTGACATAGCCGGTAGCCACCCGTGGAAATTCCTGCTGCAGCGCCGCCGGTGAAAGCAGGCGCGCTTGTTCCTTCTGCCATTGGGGATTGAGCCATTCCGAAAAACCGGGTTCGATCCAGATGGGCAGTGTCAGGATGTCCGCGATGGGTTGGGCCGTCTGAACCGCGCGGTAGAAGGGCGAGGCAAAAATGTGCCGGATGTCGCTGGCGTGCGCCAAAATCCAGGCGGCGGTCTCGTGGGCCTGCCGGATGCCATTGGCCGACAGAGGCGTGTCGTCAGGCCGCTCGGCCGTGCGTCCCCATGCGGGGACTTCTTGATTCAGCCGGATGCCATGGCGGACCAGATATATTGTACTCGAGGAGGTGTCCATGGGGAGATGTCCATCCATCAAACGTGATATGCCTTGTACGCACAACCATGCATTCTCGGCATCGTTCCTTTTCGCTACGGCAAGCCCGCCACGGGCGCGCCGCACCCTCCCGCGCGTTGTTCTGCGCTTCTTCCGTCCCGCGCATACAAGACGGTCAGCGTAATCAGATAGAGTCCGATCGCTGCTGTTTGCAGCCAGTATGGCAATGATGACTGGCCGGGCGCCAGTACACACGCGAGGGCATCCGACCGGTTGACCGCGCTAAGCCCAAGAACCGTCAGCCCGAGGACAACGATGGCGTCCCGGGCAATAGCACGATGTTGTGCTGCCGCGTAGAAGAGGGCAACATACGCACAGACGGCGAAGGAGATGATCTTGTCCTGATAGGCATAGAATGGTGTGTTGTAGTACACAAACAGGACGGGCACCTTGATGCTGAAAAAGTGGGCCACGGCCATGCAACAGAAATATGCAGCACCGATTAGAAACGCATACTTGGTTGGCTTCGAGTTCATCGTTCGAACTTTCTTTGTAGTGTCGATTGTCGCATAACTTGTTATTCTACATTGTACGCAGTGCCGGATTTCGACACAGAAACTATCGTAGCAAAAATGGACTGCATTGTCCATTTGGCTTGCCATTGCTGGACTTCAATGTTGGCAATTCAATGGTCGAAGACGAGCCGCAGTCGCCCGCGTCCGTTCTTCTCGCCGCTCTCGACGCGGTCGGCCAGCTTGCAGATCAGGTTCGATGAGACGGCCTTCATTGCATCGTCAAGCTCGGCGCTGTTGCCTTTTTCAAGCACGGCATCCCAGTCCACGGGCCGGGCTTCGGCCGACTGCCAGGCCCGGCCTGGATACTCGAGCGTCAGGATCAGGCGATTCTCGTCGAAGCGGGCAGTCAGCCGCGCTGCGCCTTTGATCAGTCCGGCCGCGGTCAGCGCCTCCAGCGCCTCTCCGGCCACCAGCCCGGCGCGGGTGATGACGTCGCGCCGCGCGCCCCAATCCGCTCCGCAATTCTCCAGGAAGCGTGCCGCCTGCTCGGCCGGGTTCGTCCCTCCGAGCTGCAGCGCGCCGCTTCTAGACACGCCGATGCGAAACACAAGGTTGAGTACCATGGCCATCGAGACGCCGACGATGAGGCCGGAGCCGAGCAGCGGCTTTAGATCGAGGGGCACCGCCGCGGTTAGCTCGGGAACGAGCATCACCGCCATCCCGGCGGCCAGACCAAAGCCCACCGTCGCGCGGCGGCGGCCGTTGAGCAGGCGCACCACGACGAGCTCCGCCCCGGCGACCATCATGTAGGTCGCGGTGTAGACCATGATCGCGCCCACCACCGCTGCAGGCAACATGATGATGAACATGGCCAACCGCGGCAGGAAAGCGGCTACCATCAGCAGGAGCCCCGTGGCCACCGCTACCCGCCGGGCCGCGACGCCGGTCGCGTGAGCAAGGCCCAGATTGGCCGACGAACAGCCGGTCGTCAGCGTGCCGGCCAGGCCGCTCAAGCTGATGCAGATGCCGATGCCGCTCAGGAGCCGGCCGAGCATCGGCATGTCCGGCCGCTGCCACTGGTCGTTGTTCATCCGGTCGATAACCACGCCGCACCCCATTTCGTCCACGGCGCCAATTATGATGCAGAAGACCAGCGGGATGATGGCGCCCGGAACCCAAGCCAACGTCGGAAGCGGATAATCCCCAACGGGCAGAGAAAAGAGCGGCTGGCCTGCCACGGCCGCCAGCTGCCCGGCGCCGAAGTGCCCCGTGAGGGCCGCCGCCAGGCATCCGGCCGCCGCGCCGATACCCAGGCCAAGGACGCGCAGGCGACCCGAGGCCCAGACCGCCACGGACGTGATCGTCACCAAGGCAGTGATGGCGATGAGGACATGATCCAGCTGGATGGGGGTGACGCCGCCCTCTAAAAGTCCGGTGCAGCGCCGCACGCCGCCCGGCAGAAGACTCATCCCCAGGAGCAGGAGAAGGACACCGGTCACCTCCGGCGGAAAGAGAAACCGCAGCCTGGGAAGAAAGCGTCCCAGGAGGAAGACAACGATACCGGCGATGAAGACGCCGCCGGCGGCCGCGCCCAATCCGAGCGTTTTGGCCACGGGGATGAAGACCATCATGGTCATGGTGCCGGGAATGCGCACGAGCAGGTGGCCGGCGCTGACCCGCGTGGTAAGTCCGTTCAAGAGGGTGCTCAGCCCCATGATCAAGACGCCCAGCGTGACAAAGCCCCGCAGCGCTCCGGCGCTCAAGCCGATATCCGTGCCGGCGATCACCAGATAGACGACCAGCATCATGGCGACTAGCGCATGCTGCAGCCCGGTGACAACGACCGTGGTCCATGGGGGAGTCTCATGGGCGACGTAGAGCATCTCGCGCGGCTTCACGCGCGGGCTGTCGGCAAAGGGCGGGAGAAAAAGATCGAATAGGTTTTTCATGCTCAAAAGGCCGCCGGGTGTTTGGAAATTGGTGTCACGTCTCCATCGTTCTACATTTACGCGTGTGCCCTCGCCCCGTAGCGCTCGCACAGGGATACCACCAGCCCCGGAAAATGCTCCCGGTCCCGCTCGTCGCCATAGATCACCGCAGGTGAGGCGGCCCGCCAGGCGGATTCGCCTCCACCTGCTGGTGCGGTGGTTCGTTTTCTTTTATCGCGCGTGCATCTGGCCCACGCGCATCAACGTCCGCAACGCCTCGTTGACCGCTGCGTCATCGGGAAACACATCCGCCACATCTGACGCAAGCAACACAAGATTCGTTCCTGCACGGTAGTGCTTGGCGTATCTGCCCCTTCCGCGCGACTTCAGCTGCGTGAAGTCGTATTCCGGGCGGAGAGTGTCTTTGTCCTGCGCGCTATTGTTTGTCTTCATGGTAGTTTCGCTCCGTGCGCGTTGGTTTCCGTGCGCTTATGATCCGCACCTGCTCGGCCTGCTCCGTATGGGCAACGACCAACAGGATTCCCGAACGCGATACGCCAATTGTGATGCAACGCTCTTCGGTTGCTGAGTGGTCTGGATCGAAAAACGTGTGGGACAGCGGATCGCCAAACACGGTTGCCGCGTCGGAGAACGAGACACCGTGCTTTCTGAGATTCGCTGCCGCCTTGTCTGGATCCCATTCGAATCGCATGTTCAATTATAGCATCTTGCGGCTATCAACGCAATTCCAAGGCGTCTGGCGTCTGGCACCGAACGTTGCGGGTGAGAGGATTTTTGGGCCGCCTCGGGCAAAAAAATCGCTCCACCCGCTTGTTGGTCACTTGTTCAGTTGCTTTCGAGTATTCTGCGGATCATATGGATCTCGCCCCACGCCATGTTTTGGTGACTGATGGTCATGACGAACCATTCGCGAATGGGATTTTGTCTGTTGGGGTCATTGTCGGGCAGAAGCGTCTTCCTGGGCACCTTCTTCAGGTCTTCATCCATGATGCTGTTGAGATACGCATGGGTCTGTTTCCGTACCTCTTGCCAGTAGGCGATGAGTCCTTCTCTTGTTCCCAGAGCTTTCAATACTTCCTCTTCAATAGGATTACAGTGGGTTAGACTTCCAAAAACGCTGTTGTACTTCTCGGGAATGTCGTTGATGCCTTGAAGGAACCATCCAACATGGCACCGCTCGGTGACAATGATGTGGCCGAATATCTGGGCGGCCGATCTCGTTTTCTTCGCTGGACGCCAGCTCAGCCGGTCTTCAGGGATTGCCCTAAAGTCCTTAACAATCATCGGCATGGTGTAGTCGAGTTGCCATCGGTAAACGTCACGCTCACTCATGTCGGTGTACACGAACGGTTTTTCATCCATTTCCTAATCTCCATCATCTGGCCAACTTATTATTCTACATTATGCACAGTGCATAAACTTGATTTTGCAGAAACTATGGTATAACCGCTTGAAAATTGTCAAGACGCACTTCTATCGCAATTGGGTGGTGCGCTTCCTCCAAATAAGCATTTGCTGTATCTGCGGCATCTGCGGACACATCCGCCGCTGCGCCGCGGGCCGATGGGCATTTCCCAGACTAGTAGGTGAACAGATCTTCCATGGTGTACGTCTTGGCCGTTGCCTTGTTCACTGCCGCACGCATCTTGGATTTGATGTTGGGGGTCAGCCGGCGGCCCTTGCACGCCCGCGCCACCATTTTGAACGTGAGATGTTCCGTTGAGACGGCAACGAGATCGCGCACCGCAAGTGCATTGTCCGCCATGACGCGTGCGACAGGCTGCTCTCCCAGATTGCGCTCAAGCGCCATCGTCATTCTTGTTTGACGTAATTCTTCGCGGTCTCAAACGCACTATTGGATGGCCGCAAGACGCCTGGTGTTTGCGCAGATCCTCGCAAATCGCATCCAGATTGTTATTGAAACGCTGCGCATGTTCGCGGCGATGGCGGCGCACCTCTTCCACAATCGGGTCTTTCATGACTGGCCTCCCAGCAATTCATCTGGTGAACATATTTCGGGCGCCACATGGCCTGCGGCCTCAAGCGCGTGGCGGATTCTCATCCGCGTGAACGGATTGTTAATATGCGCAAAATTCCACGTTACAATGCAGTCGAGTCCGTTGATGGTGGCCACGGCAATGTGCAGTGCATCTTCCTGGGATTCGCTTGGCACGGCTTTCGCCTTGATCAGTGACTTGGCCAGCACCTTAACTTCATCGTTGATATCCAGCATCGGCAGGGACACCAAGACATCAAGGCGAGTCTTAGCCACGCCCGGATCTCCGCGCCCGGCCTCTTGGAGAACCAGATCGGAAATGAACAAGCCGAACTCGTTGCGTCGGCTCCAGAATTCCCGGGTGGCTTCTTGATGCCCGACAATCACGGGATCGGCGCTTGGCCGCGCTGTCAGATAGCTCACCACGGTCGTTTCTATGTAAACTTTCTTTTTCACACAGACATTCTATCATTATAGTGATCTCAGTGCAAACGGATGGCCGCTTGGTTTTCGATGTCACCGAACTTGTTATTCTACATAGTGCATAAATTTTTGTATCTGCGTCATCTGCGGGCAAATCCGCCGCTGCGCCGCGGGCCGCTGTGCATTTCCCGGTCTAGTAGGTGAACAGGTCTTCTATGGCGTAGGTCTTGTTCGTTGCCTTGTTTACTGCCGCACGCATCTTGGATTTGATGTTCGGGGTCAGCCTGCGGCCCTTGCACGCCCGCGCCACCATTTTGAACGTGAGATGTTCCGTTGAGATGGCAACGAGATCGCGCGCCACAAGCGCATTGTCCGCCATGACGCGGGCGATAGGCTGCTCTCCCAGATTGCGCTCAAGCTCCATCGTCATATGGAATAGTCGGTTGCTTGTTTAACCGCGCCACCAGCCACATTAAAAACGGCACGACAACGATACTGGCGACCAGAAAAAGGTGATGCAAGGTAATCTCTTTCGATAGAAGATGATCCAAGGCTTCGTGCAGCCCCAACAAGCCAAAGCCGGCGAAGCAACCCGCCGCAATCCACTTGACCAGTTTTTCCGGGATATGTTTATGAAGGACAATGCCAACCACGATACCCAAGGCGTCGGCAATCATCATGCCGCAGGTGGTGCCCATCCAGACCGGCACAATCTGTTTGATCTTGGCTAGCCATCCTACGCCGCCTGTCTTAATGGCTTCTTCGGCGGCCAGTGCAATCGTCATCAGTTGGGTTTTATCCCCCATTTCTGCAATGAAAAAGGCAATGGCGACCGTCCAGAACGGGCTGCGTCCCTGCCCTTGTTCTTCTTCATCAAGGGTGTCGCCGCGAATGGTCCATAAGGCAAACACAATGAATGAAGCCGCGGCGACCAGCTTAATCCATGCCATGGGTATAAATTGCGTGATGACATTGCCCACCGCCACCGCCATCAGATGGTTTACCAGCGTGGCAGCAAACACCGCCCAAAGAACAGTTTGCCAACGATAGCGGCTGGCAAAGGCCATGGCAAGCAATTGGGTTTTATCCCCCATTTCCGCCAACACAACCGCCACCGTTGCCAAAAGAAACGCAGTAAGCATTAATTGTCTCCTTGCGGCACGGTGAAGCTGATCCGAATGTTCATCGGACTCCTGCTTCCGAAGGTGCGGTCCAAAATATAGTTTTGTTTATTTGTATCCAAAATACCACCAAAGCAATCCCCCACAATCATTTTCACCAAACATGTTGTAATTCGTTCGCGGCGAACGAATTTACTCTTCAGTAGCACTCCTTTACTCCTTTACTCTTTGTTCATTGCCGGGCCGCTTCTTGTGGGCGTGGATGCGCAGTTTTGGCGGCTCGATTACGATCGTCGTGTGCGGCGCGACCGGTTCGGTCAGCCAGGTATTGCCGCCGATGACCGAGCCCTGGCCGATTATGATGTCGCCCAGAATCGTCGCGCCGGCGTAAATGATGACGTCGTCTTCGAGCGTCGGATGACGCTTCTTGCCGCGGATTTCGCGCGCGTCATCCGGGAACGATTTCGCGCCCAGCGTCACGCCTTGATATAGTTTGACGTTGCGGCCGATCACGGACGTTTCGCCGATGACGACGCCGGTGCCGTGGTCAATGAAAAACGACTCGCCGATCTGTGCGCCAGGATGAATGTCAATGCCGGTCTGATGATGCGCATATTCGGTCATGATGCGCGGCAGCAACGGCACGCGATATTCGTAGAGAATGTGCGCCAGGCGTTGGACGGCGATGGCCAGCACGCCGGGATAACAGCCAATAGCCTCTTCGTGCGAATAGCAGGCCGGGTCGCCACGGAAGGCCGCGTCCACGTCGGTTTTCAATATGCGGCGCACGTCCGGCAGGCGCTCGATCACCCACGTTGCGCAACGCACGGCTTTGTCCGCGCATTGGCCTTCCTGACAGACAGGGGCGCGCTTGCAGGCATAGCACAAACTGCGCTCGATCTGCTCGGTCAGGCGCGCGTGCAACTCGATGACGCGATGGCCGGTGATATGCCGGAAGTTCTGGCTGGTCAAGCGCTCGGTGCCGAAAAAGCCGGGAAAGACCAAGGCCAGCAACTCGCCCGTGATTTCAATCACGTCGCGGCGGTGCGGCAGATTCAGCCCGTCAATGTGATTGATTCCACCCAAGGTGCTGTAACTGTCAATCAGTTTTTGAATCAAAGGTTCGAGATCGGTGTTCATGGCGTTTCCTTGACGGCGATGGAGAGCACCTTGTGCGTGCGCAAGGTGGCAACGAGGCGCGCGACTGCGTCGTCGAGAGTGATCTCGGCGACTGGCAGCGTCAGCGCCGGCGCGCAGGGCGGGTCATACGGCGCCGTCACGCCGGGGAAATTCTCGAGCTGGCCGGCGCGCGCCTTGGCATACAGGCCGGACGTGTCGCGCTGCGCGCACCAGTCCAGCGGCGCATTGACAAACACCTCGATGAAGCGCTTGGTGCCGACAATTTCGGCGATCTGCGCCCGTTGCGCCGCGTCGGGCGAGGCGAACGCACAAATCGCAATGATGCCGTTGGCGTTCAGTAATTTCGCCACTTCGGCAACACGGCGCAAATGCTCGGCGCGGCCGGCGGCGCTGAAATCGAGATCGCGGGTCAAACCCAAGCGCACGTTTTCGCCATCCAGCACGACGCAGGTCGCGCCGAGGTCGAACAGGCGGCGTTCGAGCGCATACGCGATGGCCGTCTTGCCCGCGCCGACGAGGCCGGTCAGCCAAATGGTGGCGGGCTGCTGGCCGAGCTGGCGCGCGCGCTCTTCGGGCGTGATCGAGCCGCTGTGCGCGTGCATGTCCGCGGCGGTCGCGCTGGACGCAGTCTGGGCGGGCAATCGCCCGGTCGGCTCGCGTGCGATGATCATGCCGGCGCCGACGGTCGCGTTGGTTGTGGTGTCAATGATAATGAACGAGCCGGTCTCGCGATTGCGCTGATAGGCGTCGACAAAGAGCGGCTTGGTCGCGGTGAACACGACGCGCCCGATCTCGTTCAACGTCAGCGGCGCGGCCGGCATGCGCTGCAAGGTGTTGACATCCGTGCGATAGCGCACTTCATCAATGCGGGCGCGCAATGTTTGCGTGGTGTGTTTCAACCAGTATGGCTTGGCCGGGTCAAGCGGCTGATCGCCCATCCAGACGACCATCGCCTCGAAATGCCGCTCCACCTGCGGCAGATTGTGGCGATGGACGAGCATGTCGCCGCGGCTGATGTCGCGTTCGTCTTCGAGCACGACCGTGACGGCCATCGGCGGATAGGCCTCAGGCACCTCGCCATCGTAGGTGACCAGCGCTTTGACGCGGCTGACCTGTTGCGACGGCAGGGCCAGCACTTCGTCGCCGGTGCGGATCACGCCCGAGGCGACCGTGCCGGCATAGCCGCGGAAATCCATGTGCGGGCGCACGACATATTGCACCGGAAAGCGCAGGTCCACCAAATTGCGGTCGCTGCCGATGTAGACTGACTCGAGCAATTCAAGCAACGATTCGCCGTTGTACCACGGCATGCTGGTGCTGCGCGTGACGACGTTGTCGCCTTTTAGCGCGCTCATCGGCACAAAGCGCAAGTCGGGAATCGCCAGGCGCTGGGCAAAATCACTGAACGCGTCGCGAATCGCGTTGTACACGTCTTCGCGGTATTCGACCGCGTCCATTTTATTGATCGCGACCACGACATGCGGCACGCCCAGCAGCGTGACGATGAACGCGTGACGCTTGGTCTGAATCGTGACGCCATTGCGCGCGTCAATCAGCAAGACGGCCAGATTGGCGGTCGAGGCGCCGGTGGCCATGTTGCGTGTGTACTGCTCGTGGCCGGGCGTGTCGGCGATGATGAACGTGCGGCGCGGCGTCGAGAAATAACGATAGGCGACATCAATGGTGATGCCCTGTTCGCGCTCGGCCTTGAGCCCGTCGGTCAACAATGAAAAATCGAGTTCCTCGGCGAAATTGCGACGGCGCGACGTTTCCTGCAACGAGGCCAAATGATCTTCGTAGACATTTTTTGAGTCGTGCAACAGGCGGCCAATCAACGTCGACTTGCCGTCGTCAATGCTGCCACAGGTCGAGAACCGCAGAATTTCTTTATGCGCCCAGTCCATTAAATCTTAGGTAAAAGGGTCAGAGCAGAAACAGATAAATTTGCCACGAAGACACCAAGACACGAAGAAGCAGCAGCAAAAGAAATGACGTTGGTGGTTGTCAAAGCGCGGCACGCTGCGGCTGCACAACAATCAATGGTAAATATTTTCGCAACAAAACAAATTATGGTGCGGCGTTGAAGCGTTGCAGAGTTTGCTACAAGTTCCCGCCATGCTACCTCCGAATACCGATTACTGAATACCGCATGCCGGGCAGCAACTTCGTGCCTTCTAAATTCACGCGCGGCGCGAGAATTTATAAAGCGGCCGAAAGCCGCAGTGGGTGCGCAGCGCCCATCCACACTTGTTGCGCACCACTCACTGCCACTGCTCACCATGCCTTCCCGACTAACGTAGCTGTGGCGCGCCGGTTGCTGCGCTTGGCCAACGACTAATGCTGCGATTTCTTCGTGTCTTCTAAATTCTCGCGCGGCGCGAGAATTTATAAAGCGGCCGAAAGCCGCAGTGGGTGCGCAGCGCCCATCCACACTTGTTGCGCACCACTCACTGCCACTGCTCACCATGCCTTCCCGGCTAACGTAGCTGTGGCGCGCCGGTTGCTGCGCTTGGCCAACGACTAATGCTGCGATTTCTTCGTGTCTTCGTGCCTTCGTGGCCATAGTATCTGATTCAGGATTCAGGCTTGGTAAATTGTAATTTGTAAATTGTAATTTGTAAATCAGAAGTAGCCTTCGCGCTTCTTGATCTCCATCGAGCCGTCCTGGTCGTGGTCAATCAGGCGGGTGGCGCGCTCGGAGGTGCGCGCGGTCATCATTTCCTCGACGATCTGCGCGATGGTCGTCGCGCGCGAGCGCACCGCGCCGGTGCACGGCACGCAGCCCAGCGAGCGGAAGCGGCACCAGACGGTGACCGGTTTTTCGCCCGGCTTCAGTTCGTTCGGCCATTCGAGCGCGAGCAACTGGCCCTTGCGCTCAAGCATGGTGCGCTCTTTGGCAAAATACATCGGCACGACCGGAATGCTTTCCTGCTGGATGTACTGCCAGACATCCAGTTCGGTCCAGTTCGAGAGCGGGAAGACGCGAATGGATTCGCCCTTGTGCAATTTGGCGTTGTACAACTGCCACAATTCCGGCCGCTGATTTTTCGGGTCCCATTGGCCGAACTGGTCGCGGAACGAATAGACCCGCTCCTTGGCGCGCGATTTTTCCTCTTCACGGCGCGCGCCGCCGAACGCGGCATCGAAGGCGTTCAGGCGCAGCGCGTCGAGCAAGGCCTGGGTCTTGAGAATGTTGGCGCATTTTTGGCAGCCATTGTCGAAGGGATGCAAATGCCCGGCATTCTCGTGTTTGTGAACGATCAACTCGGCCCCGATTTCCTTGGTAAATTGATCGCGAAACCGGTACATCTCCGGGAACTTGTAGCCGGTGTCGACATGCAGCAGCGGGAACGGCAATTTGCCGGGATGAAACGCCTTCTGGGCCAGGCGCACCATCACGGCCGAGTCCTTGCCGATCGAGTACAGCATGACCGGCCGCTCGAATTCCGCGGCCACTTCACGCATAATGTGAATGCTCTCGGCTTCGAGCTGCTGCAGATGTGATAAAGCATAGCGTTGCATAGGCGATAGTGTAGCGTTTTTGGCGAAAAAAAGCCAACCGAGCAGCAGGCAGCAATTAAACGGAGTAAAGGAGTAAAGGAGTAAAGGAGACGGAGCCAGGCACAATCGGCATTATTTGTCGTTGCGCTGGACAAGATCTGCGGTTTGCTCCTTGACTCATTTACTCGTTGTTAATCGTCTGCCGCTGCGCCTGGCACTTATGCGCGTGACATTCCTTGCCTTGGTTGCCGCGCAGGAGGCAGCAATTACACGGATAAAGGAGTGGAGGAGTACAGGAGGCGGAATCAGGCACAATCGACATTGTTTGTCGTTTGTAGGCGACCGGAATTGCAGGCTGCTCCTTGCCCCTTCAGTCTTTGCTCACAATGTTCTGCTGCTGCGCGCGGCCCAGCGTGCCGTGCCCCAGCCCAGCATTAACACCAGCCACGCCCCCGGCATAATCCAGCCCCAGGGCAGTTGCCGCAACCACTCTTGCAGTGTACTCGGCGCGGCGGCCGCGCCAGTGCGCGGCCCTCCCTGCGGCGCGGGCGCATGTGGTTCTTGCGGCTCATCGTCCCAGATCACCGTGCGCCATGCCGCGTCAAACGATCCACTCATCCCATCCATCAGCACATCGCAGCGCGCCATTTGCAGCAAGCGCGGCGTGAGATTTGTGCTCATAACCACGAGAAGATATTTGTTCGTCGCCATGGGATTTGGATAC
>Ga0247841_10009560_pt1 | contig 13533 bp, 19 predicted proteins | sample LaCruzMarch2015__2_FD_192410 | JGI IMG/M metagenome (GOLD analysis project Ga0247841, IMG submission 192410) | Freshwater microbial communities from meromictic Lake La Cruz, Castile-La Mancha, Spain - LaCruzMarch2015_18m | ecosystem: Environmental > Aquatic > Freshwater > Lake | place: Spain...
GTGCGGCCGATGGTGCGCACCATCTTCTTCGACGGCTCCTTCTGGAACCAGTGGTTCACGTTCTGGGCCAGGAGCTCAGGCGCGGACTCGCGCATGCGCTGGTAGTACTTGCTCGGGATCCCGCTGCGCCCGGCGAGCTGGTCATGCGCCAGCTCGGAGAGCTCGAAGCTCCCCTTACCGGTGATCGTCAGGTTCGACTTCGGGTCCATCACGAGCTGTGACGACGGCGCGACGTAGTCGTGCTTGGCCTTGAGCTGCGCCTCGAGCTCCGCTGCGATCTCCGACAGCGTCTGTCCGGTCTTCATGGCTATTCTCCTTAGTACAGCAGGCGCCGGGTCCCTAGTCCCGCCGCCGCTCGCCCCGCAGGGCTGTCAGCGTCCCCACCTTCCCGGCTCCGGCCCCGCTGGGGTCCCGAGCTGGGTCCTCCCGCCTCATCATACCATACTCCGCGACCGCGCGGGCGCTCCTCTCCCGCGCACACGCGCCGCCGGGACGGCTCCACGCCGCCCCGGAGACCTCCGCCTCCACGGCGCCGCCGGCGACCGCGTCCTCCCTAAGCTGCGCGCACCTGGCCACCCAGTACAGGTCGAAGTGCGTGTCCTCGGGAGCCTCGGCGCGCAGCTGGTCGGCCACCTCCAGGCCGACCCCGACGCCGAACCCGGTCGCGAACGCCGCGCACCTAGGAGACGCGCACCCCACACACGCCCAGGCGACGGCGACGAACGCGACCGCGCGAGTCACGGGCGCACCACCCCGGGGACGTCGCACCGGTTCGGCCGCGAGCACGAGAACCTGCCCGACCGAGTCACGCAGACGCGTCCCACCTCCAGCATCCTCCGCTCGATCTCCGCGTAGTCTACGTCCAGCGGGGGGTACAGCTTCGTCGCTCTCGCCTTCCTCTTCTCGGTCACGGCGCCCCCAGCGGCTTCCGGACGAACGTCACGACCGGGGAGTGCCCACACCCGGACTGCACGAGGTCTCTGACTGGGTACTTCGGCTCCGCGACGCGCAGGACCTCGAAGCGCTTCCCGAACTCCTTCACTGAGATCCTGTGTACGTAGCAGTACATCGTCACGACCTCGCGACGCGTCAGTCCCAGGTTGCTGGTCCGGTACAGCAGTCCCTTGGGCCCGCAGCGCCACCCCCTGTCGACGACGGCGAACTCCATCATCCTCTCTCTCACGGGAACACCTCCCTGTCAACGGCGGTCTCAGCCCTCGCCTCGTCCGCGGCGAGGAGCATCTCTCGCAGCGTCTCCGGACCGGTGGAGTACAGCGAGTGGAAGAGGCGACTCTTGGCCCGCGCCCGCTGCGCCACCGTCGGCGCGCCGGTGGCGAACATGATCTTCGCCGCCTCCGCGTGCAGGTCGAGTCCCAGGAGCGCGCCTCCCTCCGCGCGCTCGAGCTCGACTGCCGGGTCCCCCTGCGCCTCGCCCCTCAGCCACGCCTGGACCGCGGGGTTCACAGCTCCCTCCCGCGAGTCCACGCGACGGCCTGCCGCAGGTCGACCACGCGCTCGTCCTGCAGGTGCATCCGCAGGACCCTGTTGACCGCGTTCGACATCTCGCGCACCTTCGCCGCGAGCACGATCAGGTGGAGCTGGTCCTGGGCGCACAGGACCGGAGGACAGAAGTTCCTCCTCCCTCTTCGAATCAGCTCGGCGCGCTCCAGGGCTGCGTACATGGCGGAAACTTCTATGCTCGACGGCTCAGGGAGGTACTGGTTCGTCACGGTCGCCTCTGGGTTCCAGTCCCAAGGTACCTGCTGCCTGCGCCTCGGTGTCTTCTTCATAGGACCCCCATCTTCTTCATGTCCCGGCGACCCTGCTTCCACTTCTCCACCAGGACGTGCATGGCGTACGCGCCGCACTCGGTCCGGCACACCAGGACTCGCTTGAGCTTCGCCGCGGCGTTCTTGGCCTTGGTCCCCGCGGGGATGTCGCCGGCGTGGGACCCGTCTCCCACGTCGTACAGGCCCTTGGTGACGCCGATGGTGACGATGATGACGCGCCTCTTCGCGTCGGGTCCCTGCGCCTCCGGGACCGGCTTCGTGCGCTTGAACCCTCCCGCCCCGGCCCTGCGCGCGGTCGCCTTGCCGACGGTGGCCTTGAGGGGGTCGCCGCTGGGCTTCAGGTGGCAGGGGATCCGATCGAGGTCGGTCGAGACGACGGTGTCTCCCGACAGCGTGAGGCTCTCCCACTCCCTGGCGTAGTCGTTGTAGACGATGACCCGGTGGGCGTCCGACGGGACCTCGACCTTCTTGACCCGCGTCTTCTGCTTCCCGGTCAGGGCGTCGACCACCGGCTTCTTCTTCGCGTCGAAGACCAGCTCGTGGGTGACCACCTGGCGCGGTACCGCCTTCTGGAACAGCCGGAGCATGTGCGGCAGCGGCCGCAGCGCCTCTGTCGTCCCCTTCAGGCCCACCCCGCTCGGCACGGTGACGTAGATCATCGCGTACTCGGCGTCGCGCAGGTAGAGCTCCGTCTTCCCGCGCGGCTTCAATCTCTCGATCAATAACGGCTTGACCTCATAGTCGGCCGCAGCCGCTTGGTGCTCGGCCGTATCCTGGCGCCCCTTCCCGCCGAACGCCCCTGCCCGCCTCTTGATCCCCATGGTCCACTCTCCTTTATATGCCGTGCCTGACGAACGCCCTCAGCGACTCGGGAGCGTCGCCCAAGTTGAACTTGGGCTCGCTCTCGGGTGCAGGTGACAGGCTCCCGGCGAACGCGCCCGGCTCGCCGTTGACGAACGCCGTCACCTGGTCCACCAGCTCCCGCCCGCTGAACTCCTCGCGGGCGGCCGCGTCAGCCGCCATCGGGCTCACCCGGCTGCGGCGGCGCGTCCTGCGGTTCGACCTTCCCGAGTTCTTCATGCAGCCTCCAGCCTCTTCGACATCTCGAAGCGCACCTTGCCGCCGTCCCGGTATCCCGAGAAGAAGTGCTCGTCGACCACCCTACGCGAGGCGCGCGCCGGCTTGAACTGGAGGTGCTTCTTTGCGTACTCCTGGACCTCCTCGGCGCGGCGCACGACGAGCGCCCTGCACCTCTCGGCCTGGTCGGCGTCGTCCGCCAGCGCGGCCTCCTGGACCCTCGCGCGCACTCGGCTTACGACTCCCGTGCAGTACGACGACCACTGCGAGACGCTGCAGCCGCTGTCGTTGTAGTAGCGCCGCCCGAGCTGCAGGACCTGGGCCTTCAGGAACGCGAACGCCTCCTTGGCTAGCTCGACGTCGTCGGGGTACCCCACGAAGCACAGCGTCTTCCTGGAACCGAAACTCCTGACGAATGACTTGACCTGGAAGAGCTCCTCGCAGATGCATCCGATGCTGAGCTCCCAGCGCGGGGGGCTCGAGCGCGTGGCGCAGCGGCCCTCCACGATCCCGGCCTTCTTGTCGGGGTCGCCGAGGTCGGCTTCGGTCAGGCGCCACTCGGCCATCAGCTTCTTCGCCAGCGCGAGGGCCGAGTCCAGCTCGGCCTCTGTGGCGCCTCCCAGTTGCTTGGCCAGGAGGCCCCGGATGCGCCGCTTCATGGTGTCCACGGACGGCTTGCTGCTGATCTCAGAGGCCATGGCTACTTGACCTCCCTGTTCTTGCAGACCCGGCGCCCGTAGTGCGCCAAGCTGATACTCCCGAGGACCGAGCCCAGGGAGGGGTCGGCCGGGACCGTCACCCCCCTTACGGACGTGACCGTCGCGCTGTCGATCGCCACGGTCAGGTGCACGATCTTGGCCGGGAGGCGGATCTCGACCTGGATCTCCGAGGTCGAGTAGTCCCGCGTGTACTTCGAGTACTCCCGCTCGGCGTGCCACGTCACAATCGCGCCGTCAGGTTTCTTCGCGTACCAGGACTCAAGCTCGACCGACCCCGGGAAGCGTGCGGCCATCTCCTCGCGGACCAGGCGCATGGCCTTGGCGACGCTTGTCTCCGTAGTCCGCTTCTCGGCGATCTTGGCCTTGACCCCCGCGACGTAGTCGGAGATCCTGGAGACGACCTTGAGGGCGCTGGTCGCGGAGCGGCCGTATGACTGGGTCTTGTCGTTGATGCGCAACTTGAGCTTGAAACTCCCGTCCAGGTACCCGCAGCTCCACTTCGAGCCCCCTGTGCGCCCGAGCACGAGCGAGACGGACACGCTCAGGTTGCCGGGGAACTCCCACTCGCAGACCTCATCGTAGGTCATTTTGCAGTAGCGGCGAACCATTCCGGCCCCTGCGAACGCTGACTCTAGCTCGTCAGCCACCACGACGCCGGCGGCGTAGAGCTCGCGCGACTTCGCCACCTTGGCCTGATTTTCCGCCTGCTGGCGCGCCTCGCGCTCCTTGCAGGCATATTCGACGGTCGCCTTGTCGTGCGACGCGCGGACCAGGATCTCCAATTCGGCCTCGCGGCGGAGCTCCTCGGCGGACTTCTCGGCGGGGACCTTCTTCTCGCTTTTTATATTCACTCTCCTTTATACCTCGTACCGCCTACCGGAACTTACAATATATTATACACCCAGAACCGATTTTTGTAAACCCCCTGTAAGCTCCAAAAAGGCGGTTATTTTGGTACCCCCTCCCAGGATCCTCGAGGAGGAAACCACTCATTCTCGCGAGTGTTACTGGGTGTTATCTGTTACCCGCCTGTTGACGCGCTCTTCGTCACTCGGTGACGTCGAGGGACAGCTGTGGGATCTCCTGTAGCGACGTGCCGAGTCCCTGCAGGTCCCCGTAGAATCCCGCCGCGGAGATCACAGCCCGAGAGAGCTCCTTCTCGCGGCGAGACCAGATCTTCTCCATCGCGCGCCGCTCGGAGTCCACTCCCTCCCTCATCGACGACAGCGCCTCAACGAGCCCCTGCACCCGGCCTCGGAACTCGGGACCCCCGAGGTAGTCCCAGACGCGCTCGGCCTTCCCGGCGCGGCCGACCTGCGCTCTCCTGGCCTGCGCGAGCTCCTGCAGCGACGCGCGCAGGACGGCGGCGAGCTCGACCGCAGACTGCGGGTCGCACACCCACACCCCGTCGCGCTGCCCGATGCTCCTGATCCCCTCAGGCATGGCGTGGGTCACCAGCACCGCGAGCTCTGCCTTCTCTGCGCGCTGGTTGTCGCGGAGCTTCTGAAGCCACCCATCAGAGAAGGACTTCGTCCTCTTGAGCTCCCACACGATCATCCCGCACGGCACCCTGCCGGGGGTCCTGACGACCTGGCGAACGTCCCCGCCAGTCACGCCCTTCGCGACCTCCTCGACCAGGTCGTCCTGGAATGCCTCGCGCAGGGCCGCCTCGATGGCCAACTCGAAGACCTCCCCCTGCAGCTGGGTGGAACCCTGCTCGGCCTTGCGGCGCATCTCGTCCACCTGCCTGAGCAGGTCGGCGCGGGTCTTGTCCCACTCTGCCTGCTTCATGGCATGCTGCTCGGCGACCCGGGCCCCCGCCTCCTCCGCGATCCTGCCGCGCTCGGAGTCTAGCTTCCGGGCCACCTCGAGCTCCATGTCCGCCTTGGCATCCTCGAGCTCCCTGGCCTGCCTGCGCAGGGCGACCTCCTGGGTCCTGAAGGCCTCGAGCTTGGAGCGCTGGGCCTCCAGGACCTCGTTGGCCGCCGCGAGCTCAGCTCCCAGGGACTCCCGGGCCTCCGCGGCTGCCTTCCGGCGCTCCCCTGAGATCCTGGCTTCAGCCATCTCTCCCGCCTGGGCCACCTTCTCAGACGCCCTCCGGATGACGGCGTCGATTTCCTTCCGACTCTCCTCTTCGGCCTCAAGGCGCGCGTTCTCCAGCTGCACCTCGAACCCGGCCTTGAGAGACTCCTCGACCTCCTTCTTGACGGCGTCGGTGGACTCGAACTGGTGGCGGCACTTGGGGCACGTTATCACGGTGTCCTCCTGAGAATGGCCGCGGCCGACCTGAGCCGGCGCGCGGCGCTGGTGGGCTCGTTGCCCTGGCGGGAGCAGATGCCCCCGCGTCTCATCACGGTAACACCAGGACCCATCGGGATCCCGGAGATCTCGGTCACGGCCTGCCGTCCTTGCTGAGTGGCGGGATCTGGGAGACCGCGGGGGACCTCTTCGCGAGCCTCCTGGGGCCAGTCGAGACGGTCGCTGGGTCCACCCGCGTCATCCTCCCGTGCCCGAAGAAGCACCTGGTCCCCCTCAGCCGCAGGCCCTCCTGCGGCCCGCACTTCTTGCAGTAGTAGGTCACTGTCCCCTCCTGAGATCTGCGGCGGTTTTGTCGCCGAGTCCGCCAACTCGGTCCGGGGGCGTCGCGGTCGCGACCTCCCGGAGCGGGATCACGTCAGTACTTGTCGCCCGCGGCCGGCGCCGCCCTGGAGACCGGCTCGGCGGCGCCGCCCTCAGGGTGCTCCATCTCGGTGCGGATCGCGATCTTGCTCAGTGACGCCCAGAGCTGGTCGCAGACCAGGCGGCACTCCTCGCTCGTCTTCTTGCCGGTGTCCTTGATGACGTAGTTGAAGTACGTCTGGCCCTTGTCGTTCTTGTCCTTGGCCACGGTGAGCTCGTAGGCATAGTCGAAGAAGTTCCCGCCCTTGACGGCCGCCATGCTGTAGAACTTCTTGGCGACCTTCCCGCTCGACTTGCTCATGGACAGGATCACTGGCTCCGTCGAGTCGCCGACCAGGACCACGAAGTTCTCGTAGAGGACGCACTCCGGGGCCTGCTCCTTCTTCGACTTCTTGGGGTCGTTGCTCCAGTCCTTGTGCTCGCACGAGGCGCAGTCGGGAGCATACTTGGTGCTCCCCGGGACCCTGGCGTCTTGGGCGGAGCAGTCGATACCGCCGCCGTCGTCCCTCGGGATCCACTTGATCCGGCTGCGGTAGTGGAGCACGGGGGTGATCGTGATCTTCGCCCCGATATTCTTGTTCCCCAGGTTCAGGAAGAACGTCCCCGGGGTCTCGTCGCTCTCCATGACCTGCGGGCTCTGCGCCTGCAGGAGCAGGATCCTGGGCAGGAGGATGTCCTCTCGCGACAGGTTCTCGAACCCCTTGCCGCTAAGCTTCGCTCCCGTCGTCCTCGCGACCGGTCTCTGGGGCCGGTTGGCGAGCGCCGTCGTCCCCTTCGCGGGCTTCGGTGCTTCGGCAGTCTTCTTGGCCATTGTGTTTTTGTCTCCTTTACTTGAATCGCCGGATCTCAGTCTTCATGAACGGGTTGACTCCCGGCGGCACAGTCTTCCCGTTCTCGAGGAGCTCTCGCACGAACCCCTTGAGCTTCTGGCCGTTCACGCTGGTCGTGTACATCCAGTCCATCTTACACCTCTTCAGCCACGCGGCGAGCGCCTTCTTGTTCGTCACGTTCGGGTACGTGCAGACCTGCTGGCGGAACCCTCCTATGCCGACGGTCCGGAAGCTCTGGACCTGCTCGGTGGTCATCTGGTCTACGAGCTTGCTCTCGCACGCGGCCCGGACCCGCTTCGCCTCCTTCAGCTGGGCTTCCAGCTTCTCGACATCCTGGTCTGCCTGGTCGAACTTCTGCGCCAGGGTCACCAGCACCCTCGGCGGCGCGTCCACGACGGTCTCGATCATCTCCACACCTCCTGTCTCACGCGTCTACGATCGTCCTGGGCTCGTACGCCAGGTCGCGGAAGCTCCATATGAGCACGTTGACCCTGGCGAACTTCTTCATCAGGTAGCAGAACGCCAGGCAGTTCGCCACGGCGCTGCCGGTCAGTATCAGGTGGTCACCCTCCTCGGCGCCCTCCAACTTCTCGCGCACGTCGCGGGCCAGGGCGTCCGCGGCGAAGACGTTGATCTTCTCGCCACTCTTGAACAGACACCTGACCTCCCCGTACTTCCCGGCCTTGCTCAAGTCGTGCCCGTTGTCGTGGACTGCCCAGACTCTGGTCGCCATGTTCAGAACTCCTCGCCTTCAGAGAGTATCACGTCCGAGTCTCTGCGCGGGCTGCGCACGTGCGCCGGGTTCTTCACTAGACCTCCGGCATCGCGCACCGCCTTCTTGATCTTCCTTGAGATCTTCGCCCCGGATCCCTCTAGATCGTCGACGAGCTCATCAGCCGCAGAGACCTTGTTACCGAGCTTCGATCCCTCGTCTTTGACCTGCCGCACGACCATCCTCTGCATGAGCGCCTTGGAGACGTCCGTCGCGAATCGGTCCTTGCCGGTCAAGATCTCGACCTTGTCGTAGTCGACCGTCTTGCCCCCGCCGCTCGTCTCAGCCAGCACGTCCACGCACATGATGGAGGTCTTCTTCCCGATCTTCACCGCGCGCTGCTCGGTCTGAAGCCTGTTCTCCAGGTTCTCGTCGTTCGAGTAGTAGACCATGAGGTCCGCAGCGGAGAGGTCGATCCCCATGTTAGCGGTGGCGATCTGACCTATGAACCCCAGGACCCCGGGGTCGCCCTGGAACCTCCTGATGCGGCACTCCCGACACTCTCCGCAGGCGCACGCCTCTGACTTGGCGACGCCTGGTCCCCGCACGCGCACGCTCCCTGACACCGAAACGCTTTGGATACCCAGGGAGTCGAGGAGCTCCCGCACCAGGTTCAGCTCCTCAGAGAAGTTACACCACACGATGAACTTCTTGCCGGGGACCTCCTCGAGCAGCTCTCGGATGGCCTCGAGCTTGACGGCCCGCGCGGTCCTGTGCGTCGCGACCCGCCTCCCGTCCTCTCCTGCCTCGTAGACGAACCCGCCGGTGACCTGGCTGCACTTCATGCGCTTCGTCATGACCATAGGCGTGCAGATCTGCACCCCGTCGAACTCCGCGACGCACTCCTTCTCCAGCTCCCGGTACTTGCGGCTGGTCACCTCATCCATCCTGACCGTCCTGACCTCTGGCACGATCTTAGGGAGGTCGAGGCACCTGTCAGCCGTGAATCGGATGCTGATCGAGTAGATCTTCCGCAGCGCCTCGTCGATGTTCCTGTACCCGATGATCTGCCTTCCCTCGAACCCTCCCATGATCAGGTACTGGCCTCGGAACGCCGTCGAGTACGCCCCGAACACGCTCTGGTCCAGGAACCTGTATTGCGAGAAGATATCCTCCAGGCTCTGCGTGATCGGCGTCCCGGTCAAGATGTTGCGGAGCTGCACGGTCTGCCCGAGCTTCCAGCAGAACTTGCTCCGCTTCGACGTCGCGTGCTTGATCTTGCTCGACTCGTCCAGGCCCATGGCGTCGAACAGCCTCGACCCCTGGCGCTGCATCTCCATCAGGGCTGGGAACATCCCCTGCAGCGCGTCGTAGTTGACCACGATGTATCCCTCGAAGTCATCGCTGACCAGCTGCGCGCACTGCCTGATCTTCTTGGTCCCGCTGCCCTCGAGCACCTCGCAGCGGCAGAAGTCATCTCCTGAGTGCTTCGCGATCTCGGCAGGCCATACGGTGGTGACGGTGTTCGGGCACACCACGAAGACGCGCCCGACCTGCTTCTTCCTGTAGCGCCACGTCATGAGGTCAACCAGGACCTTCGTCTTCCCGAGCCTGGGGTCCAGAAACATGCCCGAACACGGCAGCGCTCGGGCGAAGTTGAACGAGACCTTCTGGTGCCAGTAGGGTTCGGTCTTGAAATTAAAATCGGTTATCTTGACGCCCTTGGCTCGCGGGAGGTACCTGCGCTCCGCTGCTTCTGCCAGGCTCTCAGCCTTGCTTGCACCCTGCGCCCGGAGAGCGTCGCCGAACTCCAGGGTGGGGAAGACGCGCCGCAGCTGCTCGACGACCGGCTGGGAATACGGGATCTCCCACGACTTGACCTCGGGGTGCCAGGCGGCGCCGGCGATCAGCCGCACGTGGTCGACGTAGCTGGGGTGGTAGGGAAACTGGAGGACCAACTTCCCATCCTGCAAGTCAACCGTCGCTCTCTTGGTCGCCACTACTCTCCGGTACTCGTGTACCCATTATACAAACTCCGGCAGGGTCGTGTAAACATGCGCTGCGCACCTATTCAGCTCGGTCGCGATCGCCAGTCTATTAAGAGACATATAATCGTACGCGGAGGGTTACCGGAGTTACCGGTAACCGGCTATTCTCTACCTCTATACCCTACTTTTTATCTTTAGTCAAGAATAGGGAGTTACCGGTAACTCCGGTAACCGGCGCCTCTGATACGTATACATTCTCCTTATATAGAGCACCCCCGGAGGTAGGGAGAACCTCGCGGGGGCGCGGCGACGAGGAGGCTTCGTCGCCTAAGTCTGGGCTAGCACGGTAGGCCGATCTTCCTGTCCATGGAGTCGTCACCACCGGCGACGCTGAGAGACCCGCGCCGGCTGTGGAAGTACCGGACCCACGTCGGGGTCAGCGACCGGATCTCACCTGATGACGTCACGCCGATGTCGATGATCCACCCGCCGATGGCCGGCTGGATGTGCTTCCGCTTCAGGTACAGGCTCTGGTCCTCGAACGTGCCGGAGTTGAACGCGGAGATGCCGCGGTAGTCCGGCATCCACAGGGACGTGTGCTCGTGCCCGACGAATAGGAGCTGCGGCTTCATGCCGCCGGGAATCTGCTCGATCGCCTTCTGGACGTGGTAGCTCAGGGCGTACGCCCCGGCCTTGTCAGGGTGGAAGAGCTCGATCTTGATCGGGCGCTTGGACCTGGGTACGGCCAGGTCGATAAGGGCGGAGTAGAACCCGTGCTCGTGGATGTCGGGGCGCTTCCTGGCCAGGCACTTGATCGTATCGGCCCCGGCCGCCTTGATCAGGCTCTCGTCGTGGTTGCCGCCTATGATCTCCCACTCGAGGCCCTCTCGCATCGGTATCTGCTTCGCCGCCAGGTCGGTCTGGTTCTCCATGCCCCCACTGCTCGAGCTCGCCGCTCTGCCCGTGATACATGTTGATGCCTGCGGTCACGTCTCCCGGGACAAAGATCTTCCGCACCCCGTACTCGCTCATGGCTAGGTCAACGAAGTCGACCAGACACTCGCTCCTGTGCAGCTTGCTGGCGCAGTGGATGTCCGACGCGACCCCGAACACGACGTGGTCCCTGATAGGCTCGATGGCGATCCTGTGCACGGCGAGACGGTCGACCGGAGGGGCGCTCAGCGACAGCGACAGCGTGTCATCAGACGGGGCGCTGATCTGGTAGTTCTGCTCCCTAGCGGACACGACCAGGGCGCGGAGCCGGCGCGGGCACAAGTCGAGAGCGTCGCAGATCTCCCCGATCTTCGCTGACGGGCGCCTCTTCAAGAACAGGACTACTGACTTGATCTGCTCGGATTCCGGGTAGACTTCGACCTTCTCTGGGCGCATGTAGTCGGTGGCCTTCAGCCCGTTCCTCAACATCATGTGCGTGATCGCGTCCTGCGACCGACTGTTTCTCCATTTCCTGTTGTGCTTGAGTGTCGCCTCGCGCAGGGTGGATGATCGGCGGAGGGTACTCAGGAACGAACCTATCTCCTTCTTCGTCCACGGTTTACCTGTCATGTCTTACCTCCCGCCGAGTTCGTGAAGCTGCGCTTGACGGAGCAGCTCTTGCAGTTCACCAGCATGCACGGGGTACCCGCAGCGCAGCGCCTACGAGCCCTCCTGACCGGCTTCTTCCTAGCTCTTCGCATCGGGACGCGCCGGAGGCTGCTTCCCAGCCCGCCTGTCGACTAGCTCGTCGACCTTCTTCTCGAACGCGTCGAGCCAGCTCTTGACGCTGTCCGGGTTCCGCGCGACCCATCCGCCGACGCCGGGTATCATGACCACGGCATTGAAGACTAACAGGGCGCAGGTCCCCGGGTTCGACAGGGCCGCGCCGGTCAGGAACACGAGCGCGTCGCGCCCGGTAGGCAGGTGCGACGTCGCGTACGTTAAGATCAAGTTGTAGTCCATGATGGCCTCCTACTTCGGCTTGAACGTCACTCCGAGCGAGTACTTGGCGGCGTTGTTAAGGATCGGCCCGATCCCTTGCCCGGGGAACATAGCCTGGATGCCCTGGAAATGCCCCTCCTGCACTATCGCTCCCGCGATCCCGACGCCCGCGTAGAACCCGGCGTCACCGACGCCGGGGATACTCAGCCCCTCGGAGAAGAACTTCTTGATGTTGATCCCAGTCGGGCTAGACGACATACCGGCGACGCCGATGACGGACGTAGCCAGTAGTGATCCGACGTTGTACGACATGCCTGCGTGGAGGATCAGTCTCCCGGAGAGGCTGCCACCGGCACCTACCTGGAACGGGACCCACGCAGACGGGGGTAGGTATTTCTGCATTGAAGTCGGGATCACGGTCCCGTCGATCGTGTCGTGCGTGATCAGCGCGACGTCGACCAGCGAGCCGTATAGCGACAGGTCTATGTCGAAGAGCTCCTGCGTGGCGGTCCTCGGGTGCTTGACGTCTATGAATCGGAAGTAGTGCACGCCCTCCTTGCCGGCGGGGGCGAACACCTGCGCGGATGCGGCAGGAGTGATGAGAACTAGCAGCAACAGCAGGAACTTCGTCATGGTTTGACCTCCTCGAACTTCGGTTCCGTCACCCACTGCACCTCGACCTTCTTGCACCTGAGTCCTCGACACGCAAGCAGGCGGGCGCTCGGGCCCGCGACGAGCACGCGGACCTTGGCCTCGTTGAGCCTGTCGAACACCTCGACCTTCGCCGAGGGCTCGCACAGCAGCGGGCGGGCCTTCTCCGGTACCAGTCCGCTGAACCACTCGCCCGGGCACGCCCAGGTCACCGCCGCGACTACGTAGAATATCACGTTACCCCCCACAGGTAGAACTTGATCCGAGGCCTGTCAGCCAACAGGAATCCCCCGGACAGCTTGCACCTCTCGCACTTCTTCCCGACGTTGGACACGATCGGCACCAGGCAACCCCACGTGCTGGAGAACTCCATGGGTTCGGGGCGGATCGCGACGATGTGACCGTGGGGGATGGCAGCCATCGCGGCGAACGCCAGTCCCCCGCGCGTCGCGTGGGTCACCGCCCGCTCGGCTGAGTCCGGTACCCACCCGGGAGTCGCCTCCATCTTGGCGACCTGCCGGCTAGCCATCAACCCGTCGAGGTCGCGACAGCCCATGGCGTTGGCCACCTGCTGCGCCGCACCGTTGCAGTGCGTCGCCCCGGGCCACGGCTGGTCCGGCCGCCAGCGCGGGTCAACCAGCACGGCGTCGCAGGCGACGCGCAGCTTGAGAGCGTTAGCCGCGCGGTCAGCGGGGACGCTGCTCCCGGCGCCGAGCGGCACCCCGATCCCCGGGACCACCGCCAGTACTCCCGGGATTGCCCCCGGCGTGGCAGCTGGGGTCGAGAGCATCTTCAGCAAGTCGTCCAGGAAGCTCATGACTGGGTCTCCTCTGGCGGGAGCGTCTTGATGCCCGCCACCATCAGCTGGAGGTTGTTGATGCGCGCGTGGAGGATCCCGCGACCCTTGGTCGAGTCCTCCGTGTGCCTGATCAGCGTCGTCAGGATCTCCTTCTGGACCTGGCACGTGGAGATGCAAGACTCCTTGATGCTCCCGAGGGTGCCTGTCAACTCAGACACCAACTCGTGCATGAACTTCTCGTGACTCTCCCGCGTCCTCGTGAGCTCGGTATCGCGAGCGGTCACGGCGGCGGTCAGGATGGTCAGGGGGGTCTGAGCGGCCTGCAGGTTAACCCGCTCCGCCATGCTGCGGGT
>Ga0247841_10009563_pt1 | contig 13532 bp, 11 predicted proteins | sample LaCruzMarch2015__2_FD_192410 | JGI IMG/M metagenome (GOLD analysis project Ga0247841, IMG submission 192410) | Freshwater microbial communities from meromictic Lake La Cruz, Castile-La Mancha, Spain - LaCruzMarch2015_18m | ecosystem: Environmental > Aquatic > Freshwater > Lake | place: Spain...
GTTTTGACAACGAGAAATACCTTTCTGATCAGACCGCGGCTATCTTAGATAGAGTAAAGAATTTTGATAATAAACTTTATCTGGAATTCGGGGGTAAGCTTTGTTTTGATTATCATGCCGCACGCGTTTTACCGGGTTATGACCCAAATGTAAAAATAAGGTTGTTACAGTGTTTAAAGAATAAGGTTAATATTGATATCGTGCTTTCGATATATGCTGCGGATATTGAAAAGGGCCGGGTGCGCGGAGATTTCGGGATCACCTATGATATCGCTACTTTAAAGTTAATTGATGACTTAAGAAAATGGGGATTAGATGTTTTGGCCGTGGTGATTACGCGTTTTACTAATCAGCCATCGGCGGTAATGTTTAAAAATAAACTGGAGCGTCGCGGAGTAAAGGTCTATTTACATTATCCGATTTCGGGTTATCCGGCTGATGTGGATGCGATTGTGAGCGAGGATGGTTTTGGGAAAAATGATTATATTCAAACTAAGAATCCGATTGTGGTAGTTACTGCTCCGGGCCCCAACAGTGGCAAGTTGTCTACTTGTCTTTCGCAGTTATTCCATGAGCATAAACGCGGAATAAATGCCGGATACGCAAAATTTGAAACTTTTCCGATTTGGAATTTACCGCTTAAGCACCCGGTTAATGTTGCTTATGAAGCGGCTACGGCGGATATTCAGGATTACAACCTTGTCGACCCTTTTCATTTAGAGAAATATGCTCAAAGTGCGGTTAATTATAATCGCGATGTGGATAGTTTTCCCATTCTTAAACTTATATTAAACAGGATTTTTACTAAAAATTATAATCTGCCTACTTATAATTCCCCTACAGACATGGGTGTTAACCGTGCTGGTTTTGGTATTGTTGATGATCCGGCGGTGCAGGATGCGGCTAAACAGGAACTTATTCGCCGGTATTTTAGATATAATAGTGAGTATCTTTTAGGTATTGAGAAGAAAGAAACTGTGGAGAGAGTAGTTTTGTTAATGGAGCAGATGAAAGTAAAAGCTACTGATCGAGCGGTCGTGGAGGTTGCCCGAAAAGCTGCTGAAGCCGCGGAGAAAGAAGATAAAGGGCATGATGGGATATTTTGTGGAGCAGCCATACAATTAAGTAACGGAGAGATTCTTACGGGTAAAAATTCTAAGCTTATGCATGCTGCCTCAAGCCTAGTGATGAATGCGCTTAAGGTTTTAGCGCGTATTCCTGATGAGATTTTGTTGTTAAGCCCACATATTATAAATCAGATCGCTAAACTAAAAAAGGATATTTTAAAATCAGATTCAGAAAATCTGGATTTAGAGGAGTGTTTAATTGCTCTTTCTATAAGTGCCGCGACTAATCATACCGCGGAGTTGGCAATGCAAAAACTTGGGGCTTTAAGAAATTGTGAAGTACACTTGACGCATATTCCTACTCCGGGAGACGAAGTAGGATTAAAGCGTTTAGGCGTAAATTTAACTACCGATGGGAAATTTTCTTCGCGCAATCTTTTTGTAACTTAAATAGGATTTTTTTGATTATGCCAATTAAAATAAAATTTTTAGGAGGCGCAAAAACCGTTACTGGTTCTAGCCACCTCATCTCCGCGGGTAATACGGATATTCTTCTTGATGGAGGCCTTTTCCAGGGGCATCGTGAAGCTTTTTATAAGATTAATACCACTTTTCATTACAATCCGCGCACAATTAAAGCCATGGTTCTCTCGCATGCGCATATTGATCATTGTGGCAATATTCCCAATCTGATTAAGCAGGGATTACGTTGCAAGATTTATACTACTTCGGCAACTAAGGATTTAGCCGACTTGATGTTAGTGGACTCAGGCAAGATTCAGGAAGAAGATGTGCGCTATCTAAATAAAATTAACCGGCGCATGGGGCTACCTTTACGTAAAGCTTTATATACTGCTAAAGAAGCTTCCAGGGCTACGCGAATATTTAGATCGATTTCTTATAACCAAAAATTTTGTATTGCTAAAGATATTTTCGCGACGATTATTGATGCTGGGCATATTTTGGGTTCCGGGCTTATTGTTTTAGATATCAAGGACCAAGATCGTTCTGTGCGCTTGGGTTATGCCGTGGATTTAGGAAGAAAGAACTTGCCGCTTTTGAATAATCCGGTTATTCCTAAAGGGCTGGATTATTTAATTTTAGAATCAACTTATGGCGGCAGATTGCATCGACCGATTGATGAAGCGCAATCAAAGTTAAGAGAAGCAATTTCTCGGGCGGTTAAAAGAGGAGGCAAAGTACTTATTCCTTCTTTTACTTTAGAGCGTACTCAAGAGGTAATCTATTTTTTAAATGAACTGCTTAAAGAAAAGATTATTCCTTCTGTGCCGATTTATGTGGATAGCCCTTTAGCGACTAATATTACGGATCTTTTTAAATATCATTTGGATTTTTTAAATGAAAAAACCCGTCAGGCTTTTAGCCGCGGCGATAATCCATTTGAATTGTTGAATTTGCGTTTTATTCGCGATCAAAAGGAATCTAAGGCATTAAATACCGATAAGCGGCCGATGATTATTATTGCCGGTAGCGGTATGTGCGAGTCTGGCAGAATCCTGCATCATTTGCAGAATAATATTGAAGATTCACGGAATATGATTTTAGTGGTCGGATATATGGCGCAAGATACCTTGGGCAGAAGAATAGTTGAGAAAACGCCTTTTGTGAAGATATTCGGAATTGAGTATGAACTTAACGCGGAAGTAGTGGTAATTAACTCTTTTTCTGGCCATGCCGACCAGGCGGAACTGCTGGATTTTGTTTCGGGTTGCCTGCCTGCTGAACCGGCCGGTAAACAGCTTAAGCGTATTTTCTTAGTCCATGGAGAACTTGAGCAATCTCAAATCCTCGCGGATATCTTGAGGCAAAGGGGCCAAGAGGTGTATATTCCGGATAAAGATGAAGAAGTATTGCTTAATTAACAAATTCGTGGTAAAGTAGCTTTCGAAAATTATATTAATTAAATATTATTGGAGGACATTAAAATGATCGGTGGTTTTTCTACTCCCAAAAAAGATAAAGCGCTTAAGTCTAGTGGTGGTAAGCTGGTTAAGACCGGTGAAATTCTGGTTCGCGGGATTGATACTTATAAAGCGGGTGTCAATGTTCGAGGCTTAGGTACATTATTTGCCGCTTGCGCGGGTAAAGTTTATTTTACGCGCAAAAAGACCAGCCACGGTAAACTACGCACATTTATAAATGTTGCGCCGGTAGCAAAAATAGCTAAAAAGTAAAATGGCGAGTTTAGCTAAAAGCTATGCTCATCAGAAGTATGCCTTTTCGATAATTGATACGGTTTTTAGTATAGCCCTGCTCCTAATTTTTTTAGGATCAGGGCTTTCTTTGTTTCTGGAGGATTTTCTTAAGAGTTTTGGCTTGTCCAATTATTTATCCATTGCTGCGTATTTATTGATTATTTCGTTTTTTTATTATTTATTGAATTTGCCGCTTAATTATTATACGAGTTTTACTTTGGAGCATAAATTTAACCTTACCAAGCAAACCCCAAAAGCTTGGATGACCGACCAGCTAAAAAGCTCAATATTGGCCTATATACTTTCTTTAATCTTAATTTTATCTTTTTATTGGATTTTGGGTAGGTTTAATCAATGGTGGCTGGTGATTTCTATTTTTTGGATAGTTTTTAGCGTGGTTTTAGCTAAATTGACCCCGATTTTAATTATTCCGTTATTTTTTAAATACAAAAAATTAGAAGATGAGGTTTTACGACAAAGAATTTTTGATTTAGCTTCTAAAATGCAGATTAAATTAATGGAAGTTTCGGAAATTGATTTTAGTAAAAAAACTCTCAAAGCGAATGCTGCTTTTACAGGCATGGGTAAAACTAAGCGAGTACTTTTGGCAGATACTTTAAAAGATAAGTATACGCTTGATGAGGTGGAGGCAATTTTGGCACATGAGTTCGCGCATTATCGACTTAAACACATATTGAAGCTTATTGCTTTAAATTCATTAATAACTCTGGGGTTATTTTATTTGATTTTTAAGACTAGTGTTTATACTTTAGGGGTATTTAGGTTAGATTCACTTAGACAGTTATCCAGCTTGCCATTGGTTTTTCTTTATTTTATATTTTTTGGCCTGATTATACAGCCTTTGGAAGCGTATTTTAGCCGGAGGTTCGAAAAAGAAGCAGATGCGTTGGCGCTTAAAGTTACTCAAAACAAATCGGCGTTTATTAGTTTAATGGAAAAGTTGGCAGCACAAAATCTTGCTGACCGGAATCCTCATCCCATAATTAAATTCTTCTTTTTTACTCATCCATCGATTGATGAGCGGATAAAAATCGCAAAGTCTTAAAAAATTAGCGGATCCTGTCACGAAGCGCTTCTCGCCAAATTTGGCTCGAAGCATCTTCGTGCCACCCGCTAATTTTTTTAGATTTTTAATTTTTCTTAGAAAAGAGTAGAAAAGGCAATTGTTTATCGATTTTGAAGAAAATCGAGGATAAGTTCTGCGGCGCGTTGGGCGGCCCCCGGTTCACCGAGGTCGTTTTTTACTTTTAGCAGATTTTGATTTAAACCAATAGTGGAGCTGGGGTCTTGCAGAAAATTAATAATCGAATTTGCGATCATTTTTGGTTTAGCTTTAAACTGAACAAATTCTGGTACAATTTCTTTTCCGGCCACAATGTTGACCATGCCAATGTAAGGAATCTTTATTTGTGGCCGATAAAGTAAATAATTAAGCAGGTTAGTTTTATAGATAATTACAAAAGGTTTCTGCATGATTGCTGCTTCTAAAGTAGCTGTCCCTGAGCAGACTATGCTGGCCTGGGCATTATTTAAGCAATCATAAGTAAGCCCGTCAATAATTTTTAAATCTAAATTAAATTTTCCAAATTCGTTTAAATATATTTGCGTGTCTAAATTAGAGGCTTTGGCGATAATAAATTGAGCTTGTGGGATTGTTTCATTAATAAGCTTGGCAGCTTTAAGCATTAAAGGTAGCATTTTTCTTATTTCTTGTTTACGAGATCCGGGAAGTAGGGCAATAATCTTTTTGTCAGAAGAAATTTGGTAATTTTCTAGAAATTCTTGTTTTCCTAAGGTTGGTTTTACCAGATCGATTAAAGGATGTCCAACATAGGTTGATTGAATCCCTCGTTTTTTATAAAATTCTTCCTCAAATTTAAAAAGAACAACCATTTTAGAGATAAATTTCTTTATACTATTTATTCTACTTTCCCGGGAAGCCCAAACTTGAGGGCTGACATAATAGATAACTGGTATGCGTTTATTGATGGTTGCCGCTAAGCGAAGGTTAAAACCAGAAAAATCAACTAAAATTAGACAATCAGGTTTGTCGGTGTTAATTCGCCTTAAGATTGTTTTTTTTAATTTCAAAAAACGCGGCAGCTTTTTTAAAACATCAAAAAAACCCATGACGGAAAGGTTGCTAATATCGTAGAAAATTTCTGCGCCGGTTTTAGCTAATTGTAAGCCTCCGACACCGGAAAATTTTATTTGTGGTTGGATCTTTTGAATTTCTTTTACCAGGTTTCCGGCCAGCTTATCTCCGGAGGGTTCTCCGCAGATAATGAAGATATTTTTTATTTGTGCCATATTTGTTTTTGAATTTTTAGGGCCACGGCTAAGGCGCTACGGGCAACATGGCCGTCAACCAGCGGGGTAGAGCGATTAATTATGCAACTAATAAATGATTCTAATTCTTTTTGTAAGGGTTGTTCTTTTTCGATTGGTAAATTTTCTTTGTTTATTTGTAAGCCAATTTTACGGTAAACCGATGCTTCAGCGTTTTTATAGTCTAGCGAAATATAGGTATCTTCCTGAAAGATGCGTATTTTACGCATGGGTTCTTCAGATACGCGGGAGGCAGTGAGGTTAGCTACACAGCCGTTTTTAAAAGTTAGGCGGGCATTGGCAATATCTTCAAATTTAGTTAGAACATTTACTCCTACGGAATCAATCCTTTTTAAAGGGGAGTTAACTAGCCCTAAAACAATATCAATGTCATGGATCATAATGTCTAGCACTACTCCTATATCTAAAGAACGATTGGGGAAGCTAGAGAGTCGGTGGCATTCGATAAATTTTGGGGATTTAATAATTTTTAAGGTAGCGGCGAATGCGGAATTAAACCTTTCGATGTGGCCAACGGCAAGCGTGAGTTTATTCTTAGCGGCAATCTTAATTAGATCGTCAGCTTCTTTTAGCGTGAGAGTAAAAGGTTTCTCTACTAGAGTGTGGATGCCTGCTTTAAGGAATTCAGTAGCAACTTTATGATGCAATGAGGTAGGGACAACAATGCTTACGGCGTCAACTTTATTAAAAAGCTCCCGGTAATCAGTATATCCGGTTACCTTTAAATTAGAACAAGTTTGGTTTAAAGACGCTTGATTAGTATCGCATACTCCCACGAGCTGGCAATTTGGGCTTTCATTATATATTTTAGCGTGAATACTACCTAAATGTCCTACTCCGATTACACCTACTTTGATTTTATTCATATGCTAATCATAGCAAACTGTGTATCCTGTTGCAATTGAAATTTTTTTTAAAAGATTTTCGTTTTCTTCGCTTTAAAATACCTCTGGTAAGTTTTCCCGCTCAGGAGAGATTTTTTAACGCCAATGATCTTGCGTATTTCCGGTGGCAGCATGAGCTTTCCGGCTCTTGCTTCGGCACGAAGATTTTCGCCGTGTGCTGCGGCTTACGTCTCGTTACGGCGCGGTCCCTTACGCGAGATGGACACCGTCTTCACTCGACGTAATTCCTTGCACACCGATGCCGAAAATCTTCTAATTGTGCCTCCAGCAAAAGCCGGAAAGCTTATAATAATCCTATTAGCGGGTGGCGAGCCTTGGACTCGAGCCCGGGTGTGTCGGCAAGGAGCGGGCACGGATGCCCCCAATAAATGTTTCGGCAGAGCGACGCAGCCGACCCGAGCGCAGTTTTGACACGCAGGGACAAAACAAGCGCCCCGGCGAAAGGCAAGGCTCGACAGTACCCGCTAAAATTGCATGAATTTATGATATAAATTTAATAAAAAGGTTTGCCATGGGGAAGGTGATATGTTAAAATGCTCTTTCTTAAAGAAAGGTAGAAAAGTGAAGGATTATTTAAAGTTATTGAAGTTCGTTAAACCTTATAAGGGGCTTTTTTTGGCCGCGGTTACCTGCATGGGGTTTTCAGCGGTGTTTGATGGGGTGTCTTTGGCGATGATGGTGCCTCTAGCGGATAAGGTTTTAACGAACAAAAAGATCATTGTCCCAACTAAATTACCGGATTTCTTGGCGGGTTTTGTGGATAAAATAAACAATACTTCCCCAGAGACCCTGCTTAACTATATGGTGGTTGCTGTCCTGCTACTTTTTCTCTTTAAAGGTATTTTTGGGTTTTTTCAAAGTTATTTTATGTCCGATATTGGCCAGCGGGTGATTCGGGATATTAAAAGCCAGCTTTATACTAAGATTCAGTCATTGTCACTTAATTATTTTACGCATAAACGCGGCGGTGAACTGATGTCGCGGATAACTAACGACGTTAAAATCGTGGAGAATGCTGTATCTTATGGTTCAATGGATATGGTTTATGAGAGTTTGCAGGTAATTATCTTTACTTCGGTTATTTTCTTTATTTATTTTAAGCTGGCATTAATTGTTTTTATATTTTTACCGATGATTACCTTTCCGATTATAAAAGTCGGTAAAGCCCTCAGAAAACTTTCTAAACGTTCTCAAGAAAAAATTGCCGATACCAATTCTTTGCTTTATGAAACGATTATGGGCGCTAGAATTGTGAAAGCTTTTAATATGGAAGAGTACGAGATTAATAAATTTAATCGAGTAAATACAGATTATTATAAAATCTGCATGAAGTCCATCAAGCGCACGCTTTTTCTTAACCCATCGACAGAATTTCTAGGAGTAGTCGTCGGTGTTTTAGTATTTTATTGGGGGGGTCGCGAAGTTATTGCCGGGAGGTTATCTTTCGGAGTTTTTGGCCTTTTTCTAGGTTCTTTATTATCTTTGATCCGGCCATTTAAAAAATTAAGTCAGGTTAACGCTTTGAATCAACAGGGAATGGCCGCTAGTGAGCGTATCCATGAGGTATTAGAAACAGAGGCCAGTGTAAAAGAACCTCTGTCGCCTAAGATTTTGAGTGGTTTTAAGAAACAGATCAGGTTTAATGATATTTGGTTTAGTTATGGCGATACACAAATACTAAAAGGTGTCAATTTAGATATAGAATATGGCCAGATGTTGGCGATTGTTGGTCCGAGTGGTTCGGGGAAGAGTACATTGGTAGATTTAATTCCGCGTTTTTATGACCCGCAAAAAGGAATGGTATCAGTTGATGGGGTTGATATTCGAGAGTTTAGTTTAAAGTCATTGCGTAGCCAAGTGGGTATTGTTAATCAGGAAACTATGCTCTTTAATGATACGATTCGTGCTAATATTGCTTATGGTAGGCCTGGCGCTTCTCATAAAGAGATAGAAGAGGCAGCGAAAAAAGCGCATGCGCATGATTTTATACTTAATTGCCCTCAAGGTTATGAGACAATTATTGGTGATCGGGGAGTGATGATTTCCGGCGGAGAGCGTCAGCGGATTGCTATTGCCCGCGCTCTTTTAAAGGATGCTCCGATATTAATTCTAGATGAAGCTACTTCACAATTGGATTCAACATCTGAACGTATCGTACAGGAAGCTTTGGATCGTCTAGTTAGTGGTAGAACGGTATTTATGATTGCACACCGGCTTTCGACAGTAAGAAATGCCAATAGAATTGTAGTTTTAGATAAAGGATTAATTGTTGAGCAGGGGACACATAGCCAGCTATTGGAAAAGAACGGTTTATACAAACGGCTCTACGAAGCTCAAGAATTGCAAAAATAAGCATTAAAAATAGTTGCAAATAAGTAAAATTTTGTTATAATTACACGATTAACTTTCTGTCCGCGTCACTTTGCCAAAAGAAGGGTGTTTTTAGCCTTTTTAAATGGTATTGTTATAAAAAGGGATATTGATTGCTTAAGCAATCAGAAGGTCAGAAAAGAATATTAACCAACTAAGCTAAAAAACCATGGTTTGGTTACTTAAATAACCAAAACCAAAAGAAGGGGGATTAAAGACGTGCCAAGTGACTTAATTAAACAACTTTTAGAAGCGGGTGTACATTTTGGTCACCAGACTAAACGCTGGAATCCTAAAATGAAGAAGTTTATTTTTGGTTCAAGAAGCGGTATCTATATTATCGATTTGGAAAAGACTGAAAGCTGCATTAATACTGCTCGGGATTTTTTAACTGAGATTACCTCAAAAGGGGAATTTATCCTTTTTGTCGGGACTAAAAAGCAGGCTCAGGATGTAATAAAACAAGAGGCGATTCGCAGCGGCATGTATTATGTTACTGATCGTTGGCCGGGCGGCATGTTAACCAATTTCGCGACGATTAAAAAAAGTATCAATCGTTTAAAGGATATTGAAAAGATGCGTACCGATGGTACGTTTGAAAAATTGACGAAAAAGGAAATTGCGCGCTTGGAAAAAGAGCTAGCTAAGTTAAATAAGAATTTTTCCGGGATTGTTCCCATGGAACGTATGCCTAAAGCGGTGTTTGTGGTGGATACTAAAAAAGAAGAGACAGCGGTACGTGAAGCGCGTAGGCTGGGGATTCCGATTATTGGATTGATTGATACCAACTCAAATCCAGATTTAGTAGATTACCCTATTCCCGGTAATGATGATGCGACAAAATCTATTCGTACGGTAGTTTCGATTATTGCCGATACAATTATCGAAGGAAGAAAAAAGTTTCTGTCCTATCTTGCTCAGGAAGGGGTTAAGGTAGAAGAAATTAAGGTTGATATTTCTACCGAGGTTCTTCCGGAGGAAGAGATTGTGATTAAAGAAATTGAAGAAATTGTTGAGGATAGCCAACCGTCTGATGAGGTTTCGGCAGTAAAGAGGGCACACGCCAAGGCAGCCGCGGAGATCAATTCAAAACTAAGGAAAAAAGCGTAGTTTACATTGTTTAAATATAGTGGTTAGTAAATTAAAAAGATAAATAAATTTATAATAATATAGAATAAGAAAGAAGGTGTGGGGTGAAGAATTCCGTTAATGCGATTAAAGAGTTAAGAGATATAACTTGTTCAAGTATTGCTCATTGTAAAAAGGCTTTAGAGGAGGCCAATGGCGATATTAAGCAGGCAGTGATATTGTTGCGTAAGCAGGGTTTGGAGATTGCTGCTAAAAAACAAAGCCGCGCTGCTAAAGAGGGTAGAATTGATTGTTATATTCATCATGGTAATAAGATTGGAGTTTTACTAGAAGTTAATTGTGAATCAGATTTTGTGGCGAGGAATGAAGAATTCATTAAGTTTAATAAGGATCTGGCGATGCAGATTGCCGCTACTAGCCCGGAGTATATTAAAAAAGAAGATGTTCCGGAGGAAGTTTTAAAACATGAAAAAAGTAAAGAAGATTATTATAAAAACAATTGTTTGCTAGAACAAGTTTTCGTGAAAGATCCGAGTTTAATGATTAAAGATTATTTAGGCAGCATTGTGGGAAAAATGGGTGAGAATATCGTTATCCGCAGGTTTATCCGCTACAAGATCGGCGAATAAATGGTAAAACCAGTTTACAAGCGAATCGTCCTTAAACTTAGTGGGGAGGCGCTTGCCGGAAAGAAAACACATGGCATAGATCCAGGTGTGCTTTTGGCTATATCCGGTCAGATTAAAGAAATTAGAGAGTTGGCGGTGGATGTAGCCGTAGTTCTGGGTGCGGGTAATATCTTACGTGGCCAGGAGAATATTGCTTGTCGAGGCCTGGACCTGGACCGAAGTGTTGCGGATTATATGGGGATGTTGGCTACTGTAATTAATGGGCTTTCTTTACAGGATGCGTTGGAGAAAACCGGTGTGCCGACTCGAGTGATGACGGCGATTGAAATGCAAAGGATCGCTGAGCCTTATATTAAAAGAAGGGCGATCCGGCATTTAGAAAAAGGTAGAGTAGTTATTTTTGTCGCTGGAACCGGTAATCCTTATTTTACTACAGACACCGCGGCAGCCTTACGGGCGATGGAGATTGGTGCGGATGCTATTTTAAAAGCTACTAAAGTTGATGGAGTTTATTCAGCTGATCCAATGAAAGTAAAAAATGCTCGGAAATTTACTCAATTAAAATATATTGATGTGCTTAAAAAAGGTTTAAAAGTGATGGATGCAACCGCTATCAGTTTATGTATGGATAATAAATTACCGATTGTGGTTTTTAATCTTAATTGTGTCGGCAATATTAAGCGTGTAGTTTTAGGCGAAAGAATTGGTACGGTGGTACGCTAAAGGAGGAAAAATAGTATGTCTATTAAGGAAGCAGTGCAGAATACTGAAGAAAAAATGAAAAAGGCTTTTGAATCGATGAATCGCCAGTTTCATGAAATAAGGACCGGGCGGGCATCTCCGAGTTTAGTGGAAGGTTTGCATATAGATTATTATGGAACTCCGACTATGTTAAAACAGCTAGCCGCCATATCTGCTCCGGATGCGCATTTGATTGTTATTCAGCCTTGGGATCTTACGGCGATTGTTGAGATTGAAAAGGCAATTTTGAAATCTAATCTGGGGGTCAGCCCTTCTAATGACGGTAAGATCATTAGAATTACTGTTCCGCAGTTATCTAAGGAAAGACGCCAAGAGATGGCTAAATTACTGCATAAAATGTCTGAAGATGGCCGGGTATCTTTGCGTACGATTAGAAGAGAAGTTAAGGAATCTATAGAGAAGCTGGAAAAGGATAAAATTATTTCTGAAGACGAGAAATTTCGCGGTATTGATGAAGTGCAAAAGGTAGTGGATAAGTATATTGCTAAGATTGACGAGCTTTTGAAAATTAAAGAAAAAGAAGTACTTGAATTTTAAATTTATTTAGAATTTAGTGTTTATTTGTTTTGGGCCTCTAGCTCATCAGGTAGAGCACCACACTTTTAATGTGGTTGTGCCGCGTTCGAGTCGCGGGAGGCTCATAAATTTAGAATAAGTGGGAAGAGTAAGAATAATCCGGGCGGATGGCGAAATTGGCAGACGCGATAGCCTTAGGAGCTATTGGGGCAACCCTTGGAGGTTCAAATCCTCTTCCGCCCATAAAATTTTATGCGGGAGTAGCTCAGCTGGCTAGAGCGCAACCTTGCCAAGGTTGATGTCGCGGGTTCGAATCCCGTCTCCCGCTTAGTTTTACGGCAGTAGGGAAAATAATTTAGATTCCGTCTGAAAAATTATCGGCGGGATAAAATTCGTCTACCATTAAGTTAATGGCAGACTCATTTAAAGGAGCAGCAAATGCAGATAATGGATTTTCTCTCGAAAAAAGCAATTATTACGGATATAAAATCCACCAATAAAGAAGATGTGATTAAAGAAATGGTTGATTTTTTAATTGAATCTTCTGATGTAGAAAAACGTAATCGTAATAAGCTGATTGACGCTTTGATGTCTAGAGAGGCCTTAGGATCAACCGCGATCGGTCAAGGCATAGCTATTCCACATGCAAAATGCGATTGCGTTGATAATCTCGTTGCTGCTTTTGGTCTTTCTAAAAAAGGCGTAGATTTTGATTCACTGGATGGTGAGTTAGCTTATATTTTCTTTTTATTAGTTGCCCCGCAGGATTCCGCCGGCCCGCATCTTAAAGCCTTAGCTAGAATATCTCGTCTTTTAAAAGATAAGTATTTTCGTGATACCTTACGTACCTGCATGGATGAAAAATCCGTAATTAAGGTTATCACTCAGGAAGACGAGAAAAAGATTTAATTAAAACGTCTTTATTCGGTAAAATTCTTGGGGCAAAAAGCGACGCTCTTAAGATAATTCATAAAATAGTATAATTAAGAAAATTCCTTATAAAATGAAAGCCACCCTTAACGATATTTTAAGATGGTTCTATCCGGGTATCGGAATTAAACGTTGGGTGGGTTTAAGTGCTTTGGGTGTCGTACTTTTAATTTTAGGTACGGCTAATTTGCGGAGCGAAGAATTTTGGTTGATTCAAATTTTTGATGCCTTGATCGTGACTTCTGGGATTATAATTTTGATCTTAGGCGTTAAGCGCTTGATGCGTTCTTTTATTACTGTCTTTGTTCCATCGAGCAAAGGCAATGAGTTAATTGATATTTTATATCAAAAGAAACAATTAAGCCGTGGAGCGCGTATTGTTACTATCGGCGGTGGTACCGGGTTATCTGTGCTTTTAAGCGGGTTGAAAAATTATACTTCTAATATTTCGGCCATAGTTACGGTGGCAGATAATGGTGGTTCCAGCGGCAGGCTTAGACAACAGTTTGATGTTTTACCTCCGGGTGATATACGTAACTGTTTAGTGGCTTTGGCGGATGCGCCAACATTGATGCGTGATCTTTTTCAATTTCGTTTTGACGCCAATTCAGAGTTTTCCGGGCATTCTTTTGGCAACCTTTTTCTTACGGTAATGACGCGCCTGACGGGTGATTTTGA
>Ga0247841_10009564_pt1 | contig 13531 bp, 14 predicted proteins | sample LaCruzMarch2015__2_FD_192410 | JGI IMG/M metagenome (GOLD analysis project Ga0247841, IMG submission 192410) | Freshwater microbial communities from meromictic Lake La Cruz, Castile-La Mancha, Spain - LaCruzMarch2015_18m | ecosystem: Environmental > Aquatic > Freshwater > Lake | place: Spain...
TGACGAATGACGAGTGACGAATGACGAGTGACGAATGACAAAATTTAGGACAATATGTATAACTAATTGATTATTATGTCAAGCTTTTACGAATTGGCCATAGCACGATACTCACTCAGGAACTACCTTGAGAAACCCGTGGAGGATGAGAAACTTCAATATATCCTTGAATGCGGGAGAGTTGCGCCGTCTGCCGCCAATTACCAGCCATGGCACATTGTGGTTGTCAGGGAGGTTGAATTGAGGAAACGCCTTGCCTCGACCTATAATCGCGCATGGTTCCTTCAGGCCCCGGTAGTGCTTGTTATTTGCGGAGACCATCAATCAGGATGGAAAAGGGCTGACGGCAAGGATCATACCGACATCGATGCAGCTATCATCATTGATCATATGACCCTGGCTGCTGCAGAACAGGGACTGGGAACCTGCTGGATCTGCAATTTTGATGCCCGTAAATGCTCCGAGATCCTGCAGCTTCCACAAAATATTGAACCCATTGCCTATCTGCCACTGGGTTACCCAGGAAAGGAGCCGGATGATAAAACCCGGCATTTGGTAAGAAAAGAATTGAACGAGTTCGTTCATTGGGAGAATTTTTAAACACTCAATAATTAAAACATGCGTATCATCGAATCCATCACCGAATCCATTGAAGTCAAACAAAAATTGCTGACGAATTCTTATCTGATCAGTGAGATTCGTAAAATATCCGTTGCCTGCACCACCGCTTTTTCAAGGGGCAATAAGGTTCTGTTTTGCGGAAATGGCGGAAGTGCAGCGGATGCGCAACACCTGGCCGCAGAGCTTTCGGGTCGGTTTTATTACGACAGGCCTCCTTTGCCTTCTGAGGCGCTGCATGTCAATTCATCCTACCTGACTGCAGTTGCAAACGATTATTCCTATGATGAAGTCTATGCGCGTCTTCTCAGGGGAATGGGCAGGAAAGGGGATGTACTGGTCGGTCTTTCAACTTCCGGAAATTCCAAAAATATCATCCGGGCCTTTGAAGTAGCCCGGGAATTGGGTATCACCACAGTGGGACTCACCGGTGAAACAGGCGGGAACCTGGCAGGTTTATGCGATTTTATGATCAATGTGCCCTCTCTGGATACGCCCAGGATACAGGAGTCCCATATCATGGTTGGCCACATTATTTGTGAGTTGATAGAATCAACATTGTTTCCAAAGGAGGGTTGATTTTGGAGGCCATTGTACTTGCCGGTGGTTTCGGCACGCGTCTTCAGAAGGTGGTCAGTGATGTGCCCAAATCTATGGCACGCATCAATCAGAGACCATTCCTCGAATATCTTTTTGATTACCTTATTTCCCAAGGTGTGCATAAAGTTGTACTATCTGTAGGATATAAACATGAGACCATTTCCAGCCATTTTAACGACAAATACAAGTCGCTTGAAATCGCATATGCTGTGGAGACAGAACCCCTGGGTACCGGGGGAGGAATACGCCTGTCCTTTTGGAAGATCGAAGGTCCGCGTGCCCTGGTCATGAATGGAGACAGCCTTTTTAAGGTAGATTACCCAGCTCTAATGGAATTCCACCTGAAGAAAAAGGCGGATGCCACCCTTGCCCTGCGTAAATTGACTGATACCGGACGTTATGGACGCGTTTCCGTCAATAAAACCAGACGCATCACCGGATTTGAGGAGAAAGGTGCATCGTCCGGTCCTGGCTTCATCAACGGAGGTGTGTATGTCATTGAAAAATCTTTCCTGATGAATCCTGATTTCAGAGGGCGTTTTTCTATCGAGAAGGATTGCTTTGAACCTTTTTGCGCCGATTCCGGATTTTACGGTTTCCCGGCGGATGGCTATTTCCTGGATATTGGTATCCCGGAAGATTATTTGAAAGCACAACATGAATTTGCAACATTTAAAGATTGATCATAGCTGGACTTTATTCCTTGACCGTGATGGGGTAGTCAACCGCCGCATTGTGGATGATTATGTTAAATCCTGGGAACAATTTGAATTTTTGCCTGGGGTGGTTGATGCCTTGAAGCGATTCCATGAGATTTTCGGCAGGATCATTGTCGTCAGCAACCAGCAGGGAGTAGGGAAGGGGTTGATGAACGAAGCCGATGTGCGTTCCATTCACCAGCGGATGATGGAAGAGGTTGACCGCGGCGGAGGCAAAATTGATGCGGTTTTCTATTCACCTCATCTCCATTCCGACAGGTCAGTAATGCGCAAACCCAACATTGGCATGGCTTTGAAAGCGCGAAAACAATTCCCGGATATCCATTTTAACCAATCAGTCATGGCAGGTGACTCAGTTTCTGACATGATATTTGGCAAACGTTTGAGGATGAAGACCGTCCTTATCTCTCAGGATGCAGAACCTGCAAGAATACATCCTCAACACATCGATTACCTTTATCCCGATTTAATCTCCCTTGCAAATGCTTTGTAACTGTTACCTTAACCTTCTCCCTTGAGCCCGACCATCATTCTCCTCTGTTTCCTCGCCTATACGGCACTCCTTTTTGTCATTACCTGGCTGACAGCGCGCAAATCGACCAACCGCAGCTTCTTCATTGGAAATAAAAGCTCACCCTGGTTTGTGGTAGCTTATGGAATGATCGGCGCCTCCATGTCGGGGGTTACCTTTATGTCAGTTCCCGGATGGGTGGGCACGGCCAATTTTTCATACATGATGGTGGTGATCGGATATGTGTTCGGATATACTGTCATCGCAAACGTGTTATTGCCGCTGTATTACAGGCTGAACCTGACTTCGATCTATTCCTACCTCGAAACACGTTTTGGATTCTGGTCGTACAAGACGGGCGCTTTTTACTTTATTCTTTCGCGCGTCATCGGCGCCTCTTTCAGAATGTTCCTTGTGGTGAATGTGTTGCAGATATTCATTTTTGATGCATGGAACATCCCGTTTTTTGTAACGGTACTGATCTTTATTGTACTGATACTTCTTTACACCTTTAAGGGAGGGATTAAAACCATTATCTGGACCGATACGATTCAGACAACCTTCATGCTGTTGTCGCTGGTGATTTCCATCTACCTTATCATTGACAGCATGGGACTCAATCTGGGTGAAATGATCAATAAGGTCTATTCCAGCACCTATTCGAACATGATCTTTACGGATTGGAGTGACAAACGTTTTTTTCTTAAAGAGCTCTTCAGCGGGGCCTTCATCGCGATTGTCATGACGGGGCTTGACCAGGAGATGATGCAAAAAAACCTGAGTTGCCGGTCACTCAGGGATGCCCAGAAAAATATGTTCACCTTTACCGGCATCATGTTGCTGGTCAATTTTGTGATTCTTTTCCTGGGTGCCAGCCTCTATATATTTGCCTCGTTTAAAGGCATTCAGTTGCCGCTCAGAAGTGACGAATTGTTCCCGGTTGTAGCGGTAAATCACCTGGGGCCGGTTGCCGGAATGGTGTTTTTGATTGGCCTCATCTCTGCTGCTTATCCCAGTGCCGATGGGGCGCTGACATCGCTGACCACCTCCTTCAGTATTGATTTCCTGGGCCTGAGCAGACGGACAGATCTTACTGAAAATCAAAAGAAACATATCCGGCAAAGGGTTCATGTGGTATTTGCAGTGATCCTGCTGACGGTAATCGTACTGTTTCGGGCCATAAACGACCGCGCCGTCATCGACAAACTCTTTACAGTGGCCGGATATACCTATGGCCCGCTTTTAGGACTATATTCGTTTGGGTTATTCACAAAATATTCGGTTCACGACCGATGGGTTCCTTTAGTAGCATTGCTATCTCCGGTGATATGTTATTTCCTCAGTGCCTATTCTGTTGATATCTTCCGGGGGTACCGGTTCGGTTTTGAACTCTTAATTTTAAATGGATTTATTACATTTGCCGGGTTACTGATTTTAAGGAGGAAGACGGAGCAGAATCCGAATGGGCAGTGAGCGTATCCGTCCCCTGGAATAGAAATAAACCTAAACTGAACACCATGGACACATTACGTTTTAAAGCACTTGAGATGGCCATGATGCGGAAGCATCAGCTGTTTGAATTTCCGAACCTCAAAGCTTCCGAATATTTTGGAGAACTTACCTTTAATAAGGCCGCGATGCGGGAATATCTCACCGAAGAGGCCTTCAACCAGGTGATGGACTCGATCACTAAGGGGATAAAAATAGACCGTAAGATTGCTGACCAGGTTGCAGCCGGTATCAAGGCCTGGGCTATCAGCAAAGGAGCTACACACTACAGTCACTGGTTCTTGCCTCTGACTGGCGCTACAGCTGAAAAGCATGATGCTTTTGTTGATCCGGTGGAGGGAGGCCAGGGTATTGAAAAATTCAGGGGAAGCGAACTGACCCAACAGGAACCGGATGCGTCAAGTTTTCCAAGCGGTGGTATCCGCAGTACGTTTGAGGCCCGTGGATATACTGCATGGGATCCCACATCACCGGCCTTTATCATGGACCGCACTTTATGTATCCCCAGTGTTTTCGTATCCTACACGGGGGAGGCCCTGGACTATAAGACCCCACTCCTGAAGGCCATCTATTCCATTGATAAAGCGGCAGCTGATGTTTGCCAGTATTTTGATAAAGAGATCACCAAAGTTTTTGTTACATTGGGCTGGGAGCAGGAGTATTTTCTCGTTGACAATGCACTTTACCTTGCCCGACCCGACCTTGTGCTTACCGGAAGGACGTTGTTTGGTCATTCTTCAGCCAAGGATCAACAGCTTGAAGATCATTATTTTGGCACCATTCCACAACGGGCGTTGGCCTTCATGCAGGAATTTGAGTATGAGGCACATCGTTTGGGAATTCCTGTGAAAACGCGCCACAACGAAGTTGCTCCCAATCAATTTGAATGTGCACCGGTATTCGAAGAGGTGAACCTGTCAATTGACCATAACCAATTGATGATGCACCTGCTCGACAAAGTGGCCAGGCATCATGATTTTACGGTATTGCTGCATGAAAAGCCCTTTGGTGGTGTAAATGGTTCAGGCAAGCACAACAACTGGTCGCTGGCAACAAATACGCGGGAAAACCTTTTATCACCTGGAAAAACAGCAAAAGAAAACCTGCGTTTCCTTACTTTCCTGGTGAACATCCTCAAGGCAGTTCATGAGCATGCCGATCTGATCAGGGCCATCATTGCCTCACCGGGAAACGATCACCGGCTTGGCGCCAATGAGGCTCCCCCGGCGATTATATCGGTTTTCATCGGAACCCAGTTAACGCAAATGCTTGATGCCATTGAAAAGTTGGATAAACATGCTGTGGTGAACACAGAAACTGAAAATGGGTTGTTGAAAAACTTGCCCAAAATTCCGGAAATTCTGCTCGACAATACCGATCGCAACCGTACCTCGCCCTTTGCCTTTACTGGAAATAAATTCGAATTTCGTGCTGTGGGTTCTGCCCAGACATGTGCACCGCCCATGATTGTTTTGAACCTGATTGTTGCTGACCAGTTGCGCAAATTCAAGCTGGAGGTCGATGCCCTGATTGCTAAAAAAGTGCCTAAAGAGGATGCCCTGTTCCAGGTTATTAAAAAGTATATCAAAGATTCGAGGAAAATCAGGTTCGAAGGAAATAATTATTCAGATGAGTGGGTTAAGGATGCAGCCAAACGTGGATTATCAAATCGGAAAACCACCCCAGAGGCTTTGAAGGGATTTGTGGAGAAAAAATCGATCGACCTTTTTGAACGAAACAATGTGCTGTCGAAGCGGGAGGTAGAGGCCCGCCATGAGATCGGGCTTGAAAATTACACGAAAAAAATTCAGATAGAATCACGCGTGCTGGGCGATCTTGCCGGAAATCATATCATTCCTGTAGCTATTCGCTATCAGAACACCCTGATTGAAAATGTTAAAGGACTAAAGCAGGTGCTGGATGTGAAAACCTATGGAAAGCTTTCGCAAAACCAGATGGAGACCATCACAGAGATATCCGAGCACATCGATAAGATTAAAACCTATTTAAATGAGATGATCGACGCCCGAAAGGAGGCCAACCGCATCGATGAACCCGAGGAAAAGGCATTTGCTTACTGTGAAAAGGTTCTTCCATACTTTGAAAAACTCAGGTACCATGTTGATAAGCTGGAACTCCTGATTGATGACGAGCTTTGGCCTTTGCCAAAATACCGTGAACTTTTATTTACCCGTTAATATGCAACTTATGAAAAAGGTTACAGCGTTGGTGATATTGATGCAATTTATCTTGACTTGCAGTATTTTCGCCCAGATTAATGTGTTGCGGATCGACAACAATGCTGCACCGCAAACAAAGGAGGGGATTTTTTATGCGCTTCCCCGCACAGTTGTAAAAATCGATGTCAATATTGACCGCATTGAAAATTATAAAGGTCCATATGCTGATTTCGCCTTGAGGTTCCTCGGACTGAAAAACGTGGTTCCCGCAAACACCGTTGATTTTAGCATAAGCGGCATCACCATCACGACCTATGCCGAACCTGATCCCGATCAGTACTATTTCGTGGAGATGGGGGAGAAAATATCAAAAGGGGAGAGGGCAACCATTCTTTCATTGAGTGATGCAGGGGTCATTATTGGAACAATACCCGAACGTATGGAGGATCTGAACAAGATCCCTGCCGCGACACCGCAGGAGGAAATGCAGGCCAATGCAGATAAAGATGTTTTCGGCGAATTGTTCAAATACTCCGCAGATGTAAGTGTGTTTGAAAAGGTGGATACCATCATCCGGAAAATCAATATCGACACACTGACCGTTGAACGCCAGTATTATAAACGTACCATGGTTGAAAAATCACCTGAGCAGAAGGCCAAGGAGGCTGCCGATTTTATATCCAAAATCAAAGAAAATCGTTTTAATCTGATCAGCGGGGCCCAGGAGGTCAACTACAATAAGGAGACCCTTGAATACATGGATACCCAATTGAAAACAATGGAGAAGGAGTATTTGAAGCTGTTTACAGGGGTCAGCCTGAGCAAGCGCTTGACCTTCAGTTATAAATATATTCCCCTTCCAAACCAGATCAACACGGAGATTCCAATTTTTAAGTTTTTGAAATCCAAAGGTGTGATTGATTTGGATGAACCCGGTGGAAAGATTGTAACCATCAGGATTCAGCGGGTTGGCAATACCAATACGGTGGCAAATTACCTGAATAAAGCTGTGAAAGAGATAAAAACCCAGGGCTTTTCTTACCGGATTCCGGAATTGGCCAATGTGACTGTGAAGGTGGATGAATCGACCCAGAAAGAAAAACAATGCCTGGTTTCACAATTGGGGGTTGTTGCCAACCTGCCTGCCAGCAAATGGAAAGTGCAGTTTCATCAGGAAACAGGTGGAATAATGGGCGTGGAAATTCAATAAATTGCCCGTCTGATCTTAATAAGCTTTTCGAGCAGGTTTTCAAGATGATCGAGCCGCAGCATGTTGGCCCCGTCTGATTTTGCATTGGCCGGATCGGGATGCGTCTCCAGGAAAATACCATCAGCGCCAACAGCGACAGCCGCCTTCGCAATGGTTTCAATCAGATCGGGCCGGCCTCCTGTGATTCCCGATGTTTGATTTGGTTGTTGCAATGAATGGGTAATGTCGACCACCACGGGAACACCATTGGCCTGCATCTCTGGAATATTCCTGTAATCGACAATCAGATCGTTGTAGCCGAATGTAGTTCCACGCTCGGTCAGGATGATTTGGGCATTGCCCGTTTGAAGTACTTTGTGAACAGCATATTTCATCGATTCGGCGGAAGCAAATTGTCCTTTCTTAATGTTGACAACCTTCCCCGTTTTGCCTGCGGCAACAAGCAATTCGGTTTGACGGCAAAGAAAGGCTGGGATCTGCAATACATCAACATAGGCTGATGCAATCGCGGCCTGCTCTTCTGAATGAATATCTGTCAGCACCGGAATGTTCAGGTCGCGGCCTACCTGGCCGATCAGTTTGAGGGCATTTTCAAGCCCGATTCCCGTGAACGAGTCGATCCGCGACCGGTTGGCTTTTTGATACGAGGCTTTAAAAATAAATGTGATGCCAAGCCGGTCGGTAATTTTCTTGATATGGCTTGCAATGGCCATTGGCATCTCCTCATTTTCAACCACACACGGCCCTGCAATAAGAAAAAAATTGCCATGCTTGTTATCCTTCAGGTTATTATAAAACATGTCATTCATGGGTTTATCAATTTCGTAATTTCACTTTTGGCTGCCTAGTATTTGTACTTATTTTTCCACAATGCCTTCAATCTTGCACGGATTTCTTTTTCCCGCTGGTTATTCTGCGGATCATAAAATTTCGTTCCTTTTATTTTTTCAGGTAAAAACTCCATCTCTATGAAATTGCCATCGAAATCGTGGGCATATTTATAATCCTGCCCATAACCGATCTTTTTCATTAAACTGGCGGGTGCATTGCGAATAGCCATTGGAACAGGGAGGTCTCCAGCCTCCTTAAATGTTTTTTGGGCGTTGCGCATGGCAAGGTATGATGCATTGCTTTTAACAGAACATGCGAGGTAAATGGCTGTTTGTGAAAGAATCAAATCACATTCCGGATAGCCGATCATATCCACAGCCTGAAAACAGGAGGTCGCAAGCAGCAGTGCATTTGGATTGGAATTCCCAATATCTTCAGATGCAAGGATCAGCATACGACGGGCAATAAACTTGGGATCTTCCCCCGCCTGGATCATTCGTGCAAGCCAATAAACCGCCGCATTCGGGTCGCTTCCACGCATTGATTTGATGAACGCCGAAATGATGTCGTAATGCATCTCTCCGGTTTTATCGTACATGGCCAGATTTTGCTGAATGGTCTTAATGGTTTTTTCATTCGTAATACGGACAGGAGCTCCTTGGCTGAGTTCAGTGGTAACAATTAATTCAAGTGCATTCAGAAGTTTACGTGCATCCCCGCCGGAAATTCTGAGTATGGCCTCTGGCTCGGAGATATCTATACTGGTTTTCAGACGATTTTCAAGATAGAGTCGGCCTTGTTCAAGCAGTTTGAGCAGATGATGTTCTTCGAGGGGTTTCAAGATATATATCTGGCAGCGGGACAAGAGAGGCGAAATGACTTCAAATGAAGGGTTTTCGGTTGTAGCTCCAATGAAAGTGACAATTCCTTTTTCTACGGCTCCGAGAAGTGCGTCTTGTTGCGATTTGCTGAAACGATGAATTTCATCAATGAATAAAAATGGACTGTCACTGGCTTCCTGCGCTTTTGCAATGACTTCCCGAACCTCTTTTACCCCTGAACTGACGGCGCTCAGTGTATAAAAAGTTCTGCTGAGCTGTTTTGAAATGATATAGGCCAGTGTGGTTTTGCCAATTCCCGGAGCGCCCCACAAGATCATCGAAGGAACGTTTCCCGACTCAATTGCACGCTGCAGGATGGCTCCTTTTCCTATCAGATGCTCCTGCCCCAGGTAGTCTTCAAGTGAATCGGGACGTAATTGTTCAGCCAGTGGTATTAACATAAGGCAAAGATAGTTTTAAATACAAATTAGTTGTTAATAACTCCGATTTCTTAAAAAATGTTAAAATTATTCTCGCTGATTATCAGCACGATAGACGATATGTTAAAAAATGTTAAAAAAAAGTGGTCAAAATATTTGGTTCGTATATAACCAAAGCCATATCTTTGCATCAGAATTTAAAAAATCAATAGACAAATGAAAAAACTTGCAACAATTTTAGTTATCGCAGCTGTAGCTTTCATGTACTCATGTGGCCCAAGCGCAAAAGAAATCGAAGAAAAAAGAATCGCCGATTCTATCCTCGTAGCTGATTCATTAGCAATGGTTCAGGCCGAACAGCAGAGAATCGCTGATTCAATTGCTAAGGTTCAACAAGAGAAGATTATCGCTGACTCTATTGCTCATGCTGATTCCGTGAAGAAATTCCCGAAATTATTCAAGAACAAGAAAAAGTAAGCTGCACGCTGAAACAATAAAAAAAGCCCCGGATTTCCGGGGCTTTTTTTATGCATAGATGCGTTCGAAAAACGTTTACAGGTTTTTAATCTCACTCACGAGTTTTTGCAGGGTCGCCTTGGCATCACCAAAAAGCATGCGGCTCTTCGGCATGAAGAAAAGGTTGTTCTCAATTGCGGCATATCCCTTAGCCATGCTTCGTTTCATCACAATGGTATTTTTAGCGCCCCACACCTGGATAACCGGCATCCCGTATATCGGGCTTGAAGGATCTTCCTCAGCTGCGGGGTTAACCACATCATTGGCGCCAACCACAATCACTACATCCGTGTTGTTCATTTCATTGTTGGCATCTTCCATCTCCTGGAGCTTTTCATAGGCCACGTCGGCTTCGGCAAGCAACACATTCATATGTCCCGGCATACGGCCGGCAACAGGATGGATCCCATATTTTAATTCCACCCCTTTTGAGCCAAGCAGGTTCTCCAGTTCATGGCACAAATGCTGCGCCTGCGCAACGGCTAAACCGTATCCGGGAACAACAAGTACCTTCTGGGAATAACTGAGGAGAACAGCCGCATCGCTCAGGGAGATCTCTTTGACTGTTTTATCCCCGAAATCAACCCCTGCCGCTGAACTTCCGCCGAAGGCGCCAATAATGACATTCAGAAGCGACCTGTTCATGGCTTTGCACATCAGGATGGTCAGGATGGTTCCGGAAGAACCTACCAGGATTCCACCGGTTAACATGGCCTGGTTGTGATACAAAAACCCGCCCATCGCCGCTGCCACGCCGGTAAAGGAGTTGAGCAGGGAGATGACCACCGGCATATCTGCACCGCCGATCGGCATTACAAAAGTTACACCGTAAATAAGGGCCAATGCGGCCAGGGTGTAGATCATCCAGTTTTCGCCTGCTACCGGTGTCTTGAACATGATGAAGATTACAAAGGCAAACAGGATAAACAAAAAGGAGAGGTTGATGTAGCGGAGAACCGGGCTTTTATAATCGCCGATCCGCTCATCCAGTTTTCCAAATGCGATCATACTGCCGGCAAAGGAAACGCCACCGATCATCAATCCCAGTAAAATGGCGAGAGCCTCACCGTTAAGCATCGAGGCAACCTGCTGGTCTGCCAGTTCAGTTTGCATGTTTGGAAATTCCATCAGCGAAATCAGGGCAGCACAGGCGCCACCCATTCCGTTGAAAAGAGAGACCATCTGTGGCATCGCGGTCATTTTTACCTTTTTTGCAGCCATCCATCCAACAACGGTCCCGATCATCAGCGCTCCGGCAATCCATCCTACATTATGAATCCCGGCAAAGGTGCCATCTTCCAGTCTGGTTTTGTGGAAGAGAATGGTAAACAGGATAGCCAGACCCATACCTGCCGCTGCCCAAAGATTGCCGCTGCGTGCCGTATCAGGATGACTCAGCTTTTTAAGTCCAAGGATAAAGAGGACAGATGCGAGGATATAGGATATTTCAAGAATCGAAATATATTCGGAGAACTCGAAATTCTTTGTCAGGGTTACAATCGTTTCCATAGTCTCAACTTATTGCTGTTTTTTCTTTTTCTTGAACATCTCAAGCATGCGGTCAGTTACCACAAAGCCGCCAACCACATTCAGGGTCCCCAGTACCACCGCAATAAAGCCAAGGATCATGGATAACAGGTTATCTGCATGCCCCATTACAATGATGGCCCCGATAATCACCACGCCATGAATCGCATTGGCACCCGACATCAAAGGGGTGTGCAGTACAGATGGAACATGCGAAATCACTTCAATCCCCAGAAATATGGAAAGAATAATGATGAAAATCGCCTCCCGGTATTCCAGGAAAAATTTTAGTATATCAGTCATAGTCCTGAGGTTTATTGATTAATCATTGCTTTTACGCGTTCATGCACAATTTCCATATGGTGGGTCACACAGGTGCCCTTTACGATGTCATCATCCCAGTTTAGGGTAAACTCGCCCTTGGCACTGATCATCAGCTTCAGGAAGTTGATCACATTCTTTCCAAACATTTTACTGGCATCGGTTGGCATTTCGACCGGAAAAGATGAATTCCCGATGATTTTTATCCCATGATATATGACGGTTTCATCGTTCTTTGTCATTTCACAGTTTCCTCCTGTGGATGCTGCCAGGTCGATGATGACCGATCCAGGTTTCATCGCTTCAACGGTCTCCTTTTTCAATAAAACCGGCGCCTTTTTCCCGGGAATCTGGGCCGTACAAATCACGACATCCGATTTTACGGCGTGATCATGAACGGCCGCAGCCTGTTTTTTCTTAAAGTCATCCGTTTGTTCCACCGCATAGCCGCCTGCCGATTTATCATCAACGGCACCCTCCACCTCAACAAATTTGGCTCCCAATCCAACCACCTCCTCCTTTACTGCTGCACGTACATCGAATACCTCAACCACAGCGCCCAGTTTACGTGAAGTCGCAATGGCCTGCAGACCTGCCACTCCGGCACCCAGGATCAGCAACTTGGCAGGCGTAATGGTGCCGGCCGCGGTCATGAACATGGGGAAAAATTTAGGGAGGGAGTTGGCCGCTGTCAGCACGGCTTTATATCCTGATACCGTAGCCATCGATGAGAGAATATCCATCGACTGGGCACGGCTGGTGCGGGGGATTACATCGAGACTGAAACTGCTGATATCCTTTGCAGCAAGTTTGATGATCAGCTCCTTGTTAAAGAAAGGATTCAGCACGGCCAGAAAGACGGTCTTTGCTTTCATTAGCGATATCTCTGCCTCCGATGGAGGGTTTATTTTAATAAGCATCTCCCCAAATGCAATCACTTCGGCCTTTGTTGCAATTTTTGCACCGGCCGCTTCGTAATCCGCATCCGTTGAAAATGCCCTGAGCCCTGCATCATGTTCAACATAAACAGTGACCATCATTTTTGTGAGGGTTAATACTGATTCGGGAAGCATTGCAACGCGATTTTCTGATCCCTCTTCTTTTAAAATTCCAATTACCATAACTCAAATGTTATTTAAATCTCTTTAGAAATCGTAAATCGTAAATTGTAAATTGTAAATTGTAAATCCGGGAGTCCCTAATCTTTAAACCCAACAGCCTGATGGCTTCCGTCGCAGAATGGTTTTTTCTTGCTCCCACAGCAACGGCAAATGGCTACTACTTCATTCTCGATTTTGATTTTCTTTCTCTTCTGGTCACGAACAATGAAGTTGCCGGTAATGAGTGCCGGTCCGTTTTTCAATATCTGAACCCGTGCAAATTTTGCCTTCTTTTTTACTGTAGCGCGCGGTTTCGATGTCACAAATTTTGAACTCTTTTGGTATAGCAGTGCACGCGATGGACAGGTGTCAATGATTTTCATGATCGCCTTGGTATTCGATGCATGCACATTGACCCATGGTTTTTTCTTTGTACTGAATACTTCGGGCAGGCCAATCAAGCAATTTGCGGAATGAATGCACAATTCAGGCTGCCAAAAAACAGTTACTTCTCCGTTGGAAAATTCTTTTATTTTCTCTTTGTTTTTTTTAAATTCTGTGAGTTCAGCTTTTGTAACTTTGTTCGACATATATCTATCCTTAAAATTTTCGCTAATATAATAAATAT
>Ga0247841_10009566_pt1 | contig 13528 bp, 21 predicted proteins | sample LaCruzMarch2015__2_FD_192410 | JGI IMG/M metagenome (GOLD analysis project Ga0247841, IMG submission 192410) | Freshwater microbial communities from meromictic Lake La Cruz, Castile-La Mancha, Spain - LaCruzMarch2015_18m | ecosystem: Environmental > Aquatic > Freshwater > Lake | place: Spain...
CGCTGTCGGCTCTTCCTATCCTGGCTGTGCACAAGCAGCCAAGGGTGCTGGAGTTCACATATTAAAAGGAATCGTTAGCTGGGTTAAGATCGTCGTGAGACAGATTGTATGATATCTATTAGGTGTGCTGTTGTCTGAGTGGAAGGATCCTGTAGTACGAGAGGAACCAGGGTTCGATGCCTCTGGTCTAGCAGTTGTTAAGAGCAGGCTGCGCAGCTACGCATCATATGGATAAGCGCTGAAAGCATCTAAGCACGAAGCCATCCGCAAGACGAGACAACAAAAGCCATTGAAAAAGACAATGTTAATAGAGTTGGTGTGTAAGGTCCAAGAACCCGAGGACTTCAGCATGCAACTACTAAAAGCTTCAAAATATCTTCTGAAGTAAACTAAGACTATGGTCTCTTGTCTGTATTTTTGTAATAAGGAATTATTTCTAAATAATTCAGGACTTACTGATAAGTCTAAAAAATAGATAAATATAAAAAAATCAATTTCTTACTTTTATTATGGAAGAAAGTTCCATAAAAAAATTAGGCGAAGAAGCAGAATTGAGATTTAAAGAATGGCTTGATAGACATAAAATTCCTTATATGTATATCAAGCAAGATTCTGAGAGTTTTTCTTCAGTGTTTAAAGAAGAGATTTATGGAAAAAGGCCTGATTTCATGGTGCTGCTTCCAAATTTCGGATTTATATTTGTCGACGTTAAAAATAAAAAAATAGATCCTATTTATAAAAATTATTGTTTAGATGGAAAAGAAACAAAAAAATACTCTTCACTGCAAAGAATTTTTAATCTTAATATTTGGTATGTAATATCTAATGAAGATTATGATTACAAAACTTGGTTTTGGATACCTATTTCAAAAGTTTTAGAATCTGGAATAAAAAAGCAAACCTCCAGTTTGTCAGGAGATGATTTTTATCCTGTTCCTACAGAAGAATTTATTCAAATATCTGAAAGTGATTCTATTGACAGATTATTTCATAGATAACATTTAACACTAAATATTTAAACTTAATTTTATTATTTAAATTATGAATTTTAAATTTACTAAAGCAAAAACAATAGTCAGTATTATTCTAGGCGGGTTTTTTAGTTTAGTTGCTTATATGAGTAGTTTATTTGGTGGATTAGGGTATCCTCCCAATTCTCTGACTAAATCTGTAATAATTTGGCTAATCTGGACAATTATTATTTATATAATTTGGAGTTTAATCCAAAAGAAAAAATAATTTTAATCTATAATTATTTTATAACAATCCTTATAAACAAAATAATTTTTATAATATCCTAAGAGGTGAATAAAAAGGCCTATAATGACCAGTCAAATTTTTTTGGCTAGGTTTTGACATTAAAATGTCTTCGAGGAGTTGCCTTCCTCGTTCACCTCTTTTAATTTATATTTGAAAAATCAGCAAGAGATGATATAAAAGTTTAAAAATGCTTTAATTTTAAGAATCTAATGGAATATTCACAAGAAGATGTAACACGCTATATGGCATTATTTGGAGATATTATAGCTGGAGAAGTTTATTTTGAAAAAAGAAAACCTCAAAATTTAAATCTTGGAGAAGCTATTGATAGGGAAAATAGAGCAAGATTTACATTAGAGTCTATTAGAAAATATAGGGCAGAAGTTCCAAGAGCAATCCGTGCAAAATTATGTTTTGATTTAGTAGGACTTGAAAGAAAATGTAGAACTGAAATAAAAAAATGAAGGTTTAATTTTTCTAGAATACACTTATCGAAACATTTAAATTCTCTTAAAATATCTAATATTGTGAGTGAGGTAGTCAACTCCGGGGTCTGCTATTGAATTAGCAAGTTCTGAAAAACATGAGAACTGATTCTGAGGAAAGTCTGCCCATTAAATTAAAAATCATCATTTGAAAAAATGATTGCTGTGAAGCAAAGCTCCACTACAGAAACGACACAGTCTTATCTGAGTAATGAACCATGCGGGAAACTTTGAAGATAAGAATATGATGAAACGAGTGCCTTGATTGATGCAAGAGTAACAAACGTACGCTCGCCTAGTCAGATGTTGATACAAACCATCCCTTATTAGTTAAGGGGGTTTGACAAAAGGTGGCTTATTCCTCACTCACTTTTTTCTTTTCCAGTTAAGGTACCAAAGATAAGCTACAATTAACGGCGGTCCACACATAATCAAAATGTAGGAAAGAAAATAAAATCCCGTTGGATTTTTTATGAAATTAAAAATATAAAACCCTGCTAAAATTATTGCAAATAATGCAAAGCCAATTGCCCCAACAATTTCTTTTTTCCAGGAGATTATTAAAACTGCCAACAAAATAAGCGAAGGAATATTATGCATAAACAGACCTAACAAACAATCTGAGAATCCTTTGCAGGCATCAAAAGTATCAAGTGAGAACAATGCAACAAATAATATAAAAATTATTGAGAGAATTCTTGGAGTCCAGTATAAAAATTTACCAACTTTTTTTGTCTTCTCTTTTTTAATTCTAGTTTTCATGATTATATGATTAATTTAAAGTAATTAAACTTTCCTAAACCTAAATTAAACAACATTTAAATAACCTGATTTGATAATATTTTTATCGGGGGAGTAGCTCATTGGGAGAGCACTACGCTGAAGACGTAGGTGTAGCGTGTTCGATTCACGCCTTCCCCATTTCATAAAAACATTTATAAGCATTAAAAAATTAGTTTAACTGAGAAAAAGATGGTATTAAAAAAAAGAGCTGCAATGGAACTTTCTATGAGTACTGTTGTAATTCTAGTTTTAGCTATGATGATGTTGATTATGGGAATTGTTCTTGTTAAAAATATTTTTGGAACTGCAACTGGTGCAATAAGTGATGTTGATAAAGGTGTTAAGGATAAGATTGCACAAATGTTCGCAGAGCCTGATAAAAAATTAGTTATCTATCCTACTGCAAGAAAAATTGAAATAACTCAAAGAACACAGGGAGAGGGATTTGCATTTTCAGTTAGAAATATTGGTTTGGAATCAATAAAATATTCTTATAGAGTGGAAGCAGATTCTAATTTTGAAATAAAAAAGAAATGTGCAGGCTTGACTAAAAAAGATGCTGATGGTTGGATTGATTTGAATTCTGGTTCATTTACATTAAAAGGAAGTTCTGTAATGGAAAATCCAAAGTTAGTATCTTATACAATTCCTGATAATGCTCCTGCATGTACAATACCATATAACATAAATGTTTGTGCTGGAACAAGTGATTGTAGTGAAGGTTCTGCTAGTCTTTATGTTTCTGACAGCATATATCTAACTGTTGTTCCTAGATAATTTTAAAGAGACGATTTATTCATGTAAAATTTTGTTTAAAGATTCATAAAAATTATCAATGATGTATAAATAATAAACGAGGAATGTAAGCAGTGAGATAAAACTAACAATTCCCTGCCCTGTAATCATCATGCTAACAAAAATCATAATAATAAGTTTTTTATATACACTTTATCTGATTTATTTATGTCATTAAAATTATTTAATACGCTTGGACGAAAGAAACAAGAATTCAAGCCAATGCAAGGAAAAGAAGTTGGAATGTATTCCTGCGGACCAACTGTTTACTGGTATCAACATATTGGAAACTTAAGAAGTTATATTTTTGCAGATGTATTAAAAAGAGTTCTTATTTACAATGGATTAAAGGTTAAACATATTATGAATATAACTGATGTTGGACATTTAACTTCTGATGCTGATTCTGGAGAAGACAAAATGGAAAAAGCTGCTCTGAAAGAAGGTAAAAAAGCAGAAGATATTGCAAATTATTACTGGAAAATATTCAGAGAAGATTTTAAAAAATTAAATATTATTGAACCAAATATCTGGTGTAAGGCAACTGAACATATAAACGAACAGATAGAATTGATAAAAAAACTTGAAGAAAAGGGCTATACCTATAGAACAGAGGACGGGATTTATTTTGATACTTCAAAATTTAAAGATTATGGAAATCTAGCTTTATTAAACCAGGAAGGTTTGCAGGCTGGAAAAAGAATTGAAGTAGGAGAAAAAAGAAACAAGACAGATTTTGCCTTATGGAAATTTTCAGAAGAACCTGGAAAAAGACAACAGGAATGGAAAAGTCCTTGGGGAATTGGATTTCCTGGCTGGCATATTGAATGCAGTGCAATGAGCTCAAAATATTTAGGAGAACAGTTTGATATTCATACAGGAGGAGAAGATCATATTCCAATTCATCATACAAATGAAATTGCACAAAGTGAGTGCGCTTTTGGTAAAAAACCCTGGGTAAAATTCTGGCTACATGGTGCTTTTTTAATGTTTAAAGGTGAAAAAGTAAGCAAAAGCAAAGGCGGACTTTATACAATTTCTGAATTAGAAGACTTAAATTATAATCCATTAGATTACAGATATTTTTGCTTAACAGCACAATACAGAACACAATTAAATTTTACATTAGAAAATCTTGATAATGCTAAAAATTCTTTGCAGAGACTAAAAAGGATAATAAGTTCATTATCTGAAGATAATAGAAATTCAAAAATAGATGAAAAATATCTTAAAGAATTTGAAAATGCAATTAATGATGATTTAGATATGCCAAAAGCATTGCAAGTTCTTTGGAATCTTGTAAGAGATGAAAAAGCAGAAGGAAAAATTGAAACAATTAAAAAAATGGATGAGGTTTTTGGACTGGATTTGCTCAAAAAAGAAAAAATATCAATACCTGATGAAGTAAAAAAGCTTGTTGATGAAAGAGAAAAAGCAAGACATGATAAGAATTGGAAAAAATCAGATGAACTAAGGGATAAAATAAATAAATTAGGTTTTTCTATTGCTGATGGTAAAGATGGTGTGAAAGTTAGTAAATTGTAGGTTGTAAAATGAGAATGGATGATATAATTAATGCTGCAAGAGAAGAAAAATGGGAATATGTTGATGAGAGAATTCCTCAAGTATGTGACAACCTGGAAATCCAAGAAAGAGCATTAATATTATTAAAAGATAGCAATGGAAATATAAGAGATCTTGGGGCAAGTATTTTTGGAAAGGCTCAAAATATATCCAAAGTACAATTTTCAAGAGCTATACCTGCATTAAAAACAATGATGAACAATGATTCAAATCCTTATGCACGATACCGTGCAGCTTTTGCTTTAGCAGAACATGCGCCTGATAAATACAGAGATGATATCGTCCGAGTATTAAAAGAAGCTGCCAAGGATAAAGATGTTGGAAAAATTGCAAAAAATTATCTAGCTAGATTAAAATGAAAAACTACATTAGATACATGAAAAATAATCCAAAAGTATATTGGTTTAGAAGAAAATTATATGGCTGGGGATGGTTTCCAATCACATGGCAAGGTTGGTTAGCCACTTTATTATTTATTATAATTTGTTTATTAAATGGATTTTATCTTGAATACAAAGTAGGTTCTGGTAATAATCCTTCTGCTACAGACTTAAACATATTTTTTGGAATAATTCTTATATCAATTATTGTTTTATTAATCATCTGCTTTAAAACAGGTGAAAAACCAAGATGGAGTTGGGGAAAATGAAAGAGGATACATTATTAGCTAATTGCGGTCTTTGTAATTATGTTGGAGATATTGATAGTTTTCCTGAACTTAATAGTCCTGAAGGACAAAGAATTATGGAATCAAAAACAAGATTTTATAGCACTTGCAAGAGAGAAAAATATCGTGCCAGATGGCATTAGTGATTTTATTTGCCCGCATTGTGGATGTTATTGGATTATTGATCCATATATTGAGATTCAATTAAAATTTCCATTTTATGAATAAAATAAACAAAATGAGAGATTGTGTAAACAAATATGAAAACGAGCAGGACTGTCCTTGCAATGAAGAAAACTGCGAGAGGCACGGGGTATGTTGCGAATGTATAAAATTTCATAAGGACGATAAGAGTTTGCCTGCTTGTCTGAGAGAAAAATAACTAAAAAACTATTGCCCCATCTTCAAATCTTGGGAAATGACCTTGTTCTTCCATTCCTGCAATTTCTTCTAAATCTTGTTTGTAACCCTCTAACCTTAATCTAACCTGCGATAATGGTTGAATTGTAATTCTATTGGTTGTGTGATGAGATAAAACTATATGAGATTTTGTTGGCATAAAAACATGATAATATCTTTGAAATTTAGGTTCTGAACCATTGCTGCTTCCATTGGAAGCGAAATATACAAATCTCTTTCCTAAACATGATTCTTCATCGACAAAAAGACAGCTACAATTTAGCACCATTTCAAAATAGTTCAATACTGCTTCTGTTCTTATTGGTCTAGATAATTCTATTGTATACATCCTAGCAAATCATCAAAACCATTTTTAAATATTTATGTTAAGAAAGATATAAAAAGGAATTTTTGTTATTAATTATATAAAAGAGGTTAAATTTAACATGTTAGAATATTTACAATATATTTCAATAATAATTGAAGCATTTGTTGCAATTCTTGGAGCAATGATATTTTTTCAGAAAAAGAAAAAATATGGAATCGGAATATTTACAACTTTTGCAATTTATGTATTCTATGATTTAGCAAAACAAGTCAGTATGAGCATAAATGCTAATGTTTTGTATCTATTATTTTTTATTGCTACACTCTCTGCTTTGATTGCAGTCTGGGCAATATATAAAGATAAAAATAAAAAATAGGGGGAAAATAAAATGCCATGTGGATGCGGTTGCGGAAAAAAGAAAAAAGCGCCTAAAAAGAAGAAATAGATATAATTAGAATTTGTATTTAAAAAAATCAATATCTTTCTTAAATCTTTTTTCTATTATTTTTTTAGTTTCTTCGTTATAGTATTTTTTATAATCTTCATGTTTAGAACTATTCAATATTGGAAGTTTCAATTCAGGCATGTTTAATTTCTTTATTATCTTATTGAAATCCTCTTCTAAATTTTCAAATCTTCCAATAAAATCTACAATAATATTTCCATTTTCATCGATCAAATAATCCAACTGATTAAATTCTGCACTTTTAATTCCATCATTATCTTGAATTATATCTGTGCAATTTTTTATAAATTCCTCAAAATTAGAAGAGTTTTCCGTTACATATTTTCCAAATTTATTTTTTTGATTCTTATCTTTTATCATAGAATACCATGAAACAAGTCTATCCCACGGATTTCTTACAAATGCAAATTTAAAATAATCATCCCATTGATCTCCTAATTTATGTTTTCCTTGTATTGCAAAATCATGTTTGTTCAAAATAGGTTTTAAATCTGGAATGTTATTCTTTAGAAACTCAGTTATACTATTCCCTGCAGTCTTTTGAATATGTATAAAGATAAACTTATTTTTTTCTGAAACTAGCATATTTAAAAATAGAAACCAAAGGTATAAAAAGTCTGTGAATTTTTTACTATAATAAAAAGAGAAGATGAAACCTGAAGATTTTTTGAATTTGAAATACAAACCTAAAGAGAGTGATTTGGTTTGTTTGTTTAGAGTTGAACCTAACAAAGTTTCTATTAAAGAAGCTAGTGAGAATGTTGCTCTTGAGAGTTCAACTGGAACTTGGGATGAGGTTAAAACTGAAAAAGAATACATGAAAAAATTATCTGCAAAAGTTTTCTCTATTAAGGGAAATATGGTTAAGATAGCATATCCTGGAGAGTTATTTGAAGGAGGAAATGCTCCAAACATACTCTCAAGCATTGCAGGAAATATTTTTGGAATGAAGATTGTAAATAATCTTAGATTGGAGGATATTAAAATTCCATCTGCTCTTTTAAAAAGTTTTTCAGGGCCAAAATATGGAATTTCTGGAATAAGGAAATTTATGAAAGTAAAAGACAGACCTTTTGTTGGAACAATTGTAAAACCAAAACTAGGATTAAAAACAAGGGATCATGCAAAAGTTGCCTATGATGCTTGGATTGGTGGTTGTGATGCTACTAAAGACGATGAAAATTTGAGCAGCCAGAAATTCAACAAGTTTGAAGAAAGGCTTGCAAGAACACTTGAAATGGCAGACAGAGCAGAGGAAGAAACAGGTGAGAAAAAAGCCTATCTTGTCAATGTTACTGCAGAGACCAAAGAAATGATGAAAAGAGCAGAGTTGGTTGAACAATTGGGTGGAAAGTTTATTATGGTGGATGTTGTTACAGAGGGTTTTGGTGCATTGCAAACTCTTCGTGAAGGTAATTTTAAAATGGCCATACATGCCCATAGAGCAATGCATGCTGCATTCACTAGAAATCCAAAACATGGAATGAGTATGATGGTTTTAGCAGATATTGTTAGATTAATTGGATGCGATACTCTGCATATTGGAACTGTTGTTGGAAAATTAGAGGGAAGATTAAATGATATTGAAGAAATACAAGAAGAGATTGAAAAAAAACATGTAAAAGAAACAAAAAAAAGATTAGAACAAAACTGGAAAAATATTAATTCAACTCTAGGAGTGAGCAGCGGAGGATTGCATCCAGGCCATATTCCATTTTTAGTAAAACATTTAGGAAAAGATGTAATACTTCAATTTGGGGGGGGCATTCATTCTCATCCACTTGGAACTAAGGCAGGGGCTAGAGCAGTTAGACAATCTTTAAATGCCTCCATGGAAGGGATTCCATTAAAAGAATACGCTAAAAATCATATTGAATTGAAAATGGCATTAGACCGATGGGGTGGAGTAAAGTTTTAATTGATCTTCTAATTTATTAATAAGATTTTTATATTTTTCAGTTACTACATAAGAAAATTTGACTTTATTTATATGTTTTCTAGATAAATACCCTTTTTTGTAAAATGTTAAAATCCTACTAAGATGTCTTCCTTTAAATCCAAAATGATTCTGAGCTTCTTTCATAGTAAATTCTCTACCAATAAAATATTTAAAATCTAAAAATTGTTTTGTAAATTTATTATTAAAAAAATATTTTAAGAATTTATCTTTTTTATCTCCATGTATATCTAAGAGGTCTAACTCAAAGACTTTAACAAAATTCTCCCACCTTGATATTATAACTGCACCGGCTCTTCCTTTGTCAGTTTTCCATCCTTTTTGTTTGGCCTCTAGTTTAGAAATTGTTGGCATATCTTCACAATATATTTTTATTCCAACTTTTTCTAAGCATCTTTTATAATGTCCTCTTTCTTCTTTTTTACTTGCACTTATCCTAATCATATAAATGCAATTTGTTGACTTTTTTATATTAATATTACCTTCTGCTGCTATTATTCCCTTAAGATAATTAACGGAGTAATCTATATTCTTTTCTATTTTTATTTTTGAAATATTAATTATCTCATTTAATAATTTAGCAAAAAGAGAGTTGTTCAAAATTAGATGAATTGTTCCATATTTAGTTATACTATTAAATTCTTTCCTTAGTCTAACTTTATTAATCTCTATATTAAGATGTTTCTCCCAAAATCTTTTACAAAAACTTATGTAACTTTTCTCTTTATCCTTAACTGATATCTCTAGATATAATTTTATTGGAATATTAAATTGTCTTAAAAAATTAGACACTTTATCTATAGCTACTTCATTAGAATTAGCAAAAACAAAATGTCTGCTTCCAATAAACCCTTCTCCAACAATTAACCCAACAACTTCTGCAGATATTTTTATTTCTTTAGGAAAACGAACTGAAAAAGTTCTTCCCCTTTTATGATTGTATTTTTTGGTTATATTTAATATATTTTTATTTGATTTTATATCATAAAATTCTTCTTTTGAATTAATTCTTTTTATTAATTCTTTTGTTTTAAAGATAAGATAGGTTTTCATCACTCTATTACTAATATAAATAAATATATAAATATTTGTATTTTATCCAAAAATCATGCTGAGTTAAGACCGGCATTGAAAAAGTGGGAGAAATAAAGATAAATTTAAATTGTTCATTCTTTTTATAACACTATGGTAAAAGAAAGACCTCTTATTAGCAAAGAAAAAGGGCTTAATATGAATATTATAAAATTAGAGCCTGGTGAGGATATTTCTTATCATGTACACAAAGACAATAAGTATAACTATATCCTTAAAGGAAGCATGTTTACTTATGAAAAGAATTATGTTCCTGGTGATGTTGTAGAAAATCCAAAGGGATCTGGACATTCAATCAAAGCAGGACCAAAGGGATGTGAGTTTCTAGTTATATGGTGTAAATAGTCAATTTAGGATATCAAAACCCTTAAAAACAAGCATTATTTTAGGGTTTAATGCAAAAGCTGATAAATACAGATAAAAAATATGAAAACTATAGGTGGTTTTTCACATCCAACAACCTTTTGTGTGTTGGTGGAAAAAGTGATGAACAGAATGAAGTTGTTTTAAAAGAATTCTTAAAACCAAAATATGTTGTTCTTCATACTTCCCAGCCAGGAAGCCCCTTTATTATTATTGTTGGAAATAATCCTTCTAAAAAAGATATTGATGAAGCAGCGGTATTCTGTGCTTGTTTTTCAAAGCAATGGAAACTTGGAAAAAAAGAAATTGAAATTGATATTTTTTTAGGGGAACAGATTTATAAAAATAAATTAATGAAAAAAGGCACTTTCGGAGTAAGAGGAAAAGTTGACAGAATAAAAGTAAGGCCTGAACTTGTGCTCGTAATTCAAAAAAGTAAACTAAGAGCGGTTCCTAAAACAACAAAAGAACAGGAACTATGCAAAATATTACAGGGCAATTTAACAAAGGAGCAGGCAACAGAACAGGCTCTTAAAGTAATCAAGAGCAAATATCATCTTCCTATTTCTAAGCAGGAAATAATGGCAGCTATACCTAGCGATAAGCTGGATGTGAAGTGAATTTGTTTGACATACCCCCTTATTATCACCTCCTACTTTTTTTATTATATTATCATTATCTTCAATAATTCTCTGAGAAATTTTTAATTTAAAAAACAACAAAAAATATTCAGAAATTTTTTGTGCCCCAAAAACTGAAAGTTTTTGCGGTTTCCAAATATCTTAAAAATGATTAAATTAAGTATTAGAAATTAGTGTAGGTTTATAGCTAAACATTTCATTAACAAACCTATAAAAACCCCTATTATTTATTTTTAATATGACATCGCAGACAGAAATACAATTGGGCAAGAAAGGAATTACACCTGAATTTTTAGAAGGAGTTAAAAAGAGATTTGATAAAAGAGAGATAAAAAACCTCAAGGTTCATGTTCTGCAAAATGCTCGTGAGAGCAGAGATGATGTCAAGAAATATGCTGAAGATATTCAAAAATTCTTAGGAAACAAATTCACACACAGAATAGTTGGATTTAGCATATTTTTTACAAAATGGAGAAAAGCCAGAGAGTGAAAAGATTTATAAATGGTTTTTGTTAGATAATTTAAGCTTAAAGGTAATCTTTACCTATCTAATTCCGCAAGGAATGGCGAATAAATATTAGTAATAAATAAAATAACAAGCGAGGAATGTTAGCAAGAAAATCCCTGACAATTTCATGCTCTATAATAATAAACATTAATAAAAATCAAGAAAAACAAAAATGAAACAAGAAAAAAATCCTGTATATGACATGGAACCAAAGGAGTATAATGACAAGTTAGCTCATGCTTTGAAACACATGCCTGAATTTTTACAACCTGAATGGAGTTTTTATGTTAAAACAGGAACTTCGAAAGTAAGACCTCCTCAAGATCCTGCATTCTGGCACAAAAGAGCTGCGAGTATTCTAAGACAGATTTATGTGAATAAAGTTGTTGGAGTTAATAGATTAAAGACAAGATATGGAAGTTTGAAAAACAGAGGAATGAGACCGGAGAAATTCAGAAGAGCGAGCGGAAAAATAATAAGAGTTATTTTACAGCAAAGTGAAAAAGCAGGATTATTGGAAAAATTCAATGAAAGCGGCAGAAGGGCAGGAAGAACACTTACTGAAAATGGAAAGATATTATTGGAGGGAATAAAGTAAAATGCCATTCGTAGCTACCTTGCAAAGAGACGGATATCCTATTATTGCTTATCAAACAGATACAGATGGAAGACCCATACTTGATTCTGTTTTACTTGTTGCAATTCCTCCAACAAATAAAAGTCCAATGTCAAAAGTCAGTGTTCAGGGAAATTTTGAATTGCTTAGAACTGAATTACTAACAAGAGAAAGATACGATCCTAAAAAAGCAAATATGGATGTCAATGAAGCAAATAGACTAAGAAGGCACTTAAGAGATCAATATCACATAAACGGACTTGAAGGAGAACTATAATGGGACAAAGAAATTGTTATCAGAAAAAAATTAAGCTTTCAAAAGCAACAAAACAGACCAGATGGGCTCCTGTTTGGGTTGTTTTAAAGAAACTTGGAAAAGGAAAGAGAGTGCATCCAAGTGCAGTCACACATGTTAAAAGACACTGGAGAAGAACAAAATTAAAAATTAAACCGAGAAGACAAAATAAGAGGCATCTAGGATAAAATGGCAGATAAAACAAAAGAAAAAGGCAAAACAAAAGAACCAAAAATGGTTCTTGAAAGAGAATATATTGTTCCACTTAGAAGCGAATGGCTTAAGGTTGCAATGCATAAAAGAGCAAACCGAGCTATGAAAGCACTGAAACAATTCCTGGTTAAACACATGAAAATTTATGATAGAGATTTAAGAAAAATAAAAATTGACCAAGTACTTAACAATGAGATGAGATTCAGGGGAATGAAAAAACCTCTATCAAGTGTAAGAGTTCTTGCTAAAAAATATGATGATGATACTGTCAGAGTTGAATTAATGGATGTTCCTGAACATGTTAAATTTGCAAGAATAAGAGAAGAGAAAATGCACGCTGAAACTAAAAAGAAAGTAAGTGAAATAAAGAAAGAAGAAAAGCCAAATAAAGAAGATGAAGAAGTTAAGCAAGAAGAGGAAGAGAAAAAAGAAGAAGCAAAAGAAAAAGAAGAGGCTTCAAAAGAAGAGAACCTTGAAATTGCAAAAGAGCAGGCAAGAGAACAGAAACATGTTTCCAAAATAAGTGAAGGCGGACAGGCTAAACAGAATATTGGGGCAAGAAGAGCACAAAGAGGAAGGTGATTTCTAGAATAAGAGGGGATGTGGTAAAAATGGTGTTTAAATCCAAAAAACAACTAAAAAAATTAAGTGACAGAGAATTTTATGAAGATATTAAAAAATACATAAAGAGCAGTCATGAATTTTATGGTACTAAAGTTCCTGAGTTAAGAGTTCTTGCAAAAAGACTTAACGAGGAGTATAAATTAAGAGGATTTTATAAGATTTTTAATAAATTCTGGAAAACCGGGTATCATAGTGAGAGATCTCTTGCAATTTATACTTTAGAATTGTACAAAGAAGAATTTAATCTTGAAACCTGGAAATTTTTTAAAACAAAATTAAAAGATATAAAAAGTTGGGATAAACTTGATAGCGTTAGTATAAGCATTATTGGTGAGATTTTAATACGAGAAAAAAGAATTGAAAAAGATATTTTAGATATGGCCAGATCAAATAATATTTGGTTCAAAAGAATGGCTTTAATGTCGACAATTCCTTTAATTAGAAAACAGGAT
>Ga0247841_10009569_pt1 | contig 13522 bp, 10 predicted proteins | sample LaCruzMarch2015__2_FD_192410 | JGI IMG/M metagenome (GOLD analysis project Ga0247841, IMG submission 192410) | Freshwater microbial communities from meromictic Lake La Cruz, Castile-La Mancha, Spain - LaCruzMarch2015_18m | ecosystem: Environmental > Aquatic > Freshwater > Lake | place: Spain...
AGGATCCGGTTGAGTATGCCGTAGACGGCATCCAGCAGATACAGGTTAATCCTCGCACCGGCCTGGCGTTTGCCAGCGGTTTGCGCAGTATTCTGCGCCAGGATCCGAATATCATCATGGTGGGCGAGATTCGCGATCCGGAGACCGCCGGGATCGCCGTAAACGCGGCCTTGACCGGGCACTTGATGCTTTCCACTTTGCACACCAACGACGCGGCAACGACTTTGCCCCGGCTTTTGGATATGAAGATCGAAAGCTATTTGATCGCGTCCACGGTCAATGTTGCCATCGGCCAGCGGTTGCTGCGCAAGATATGTCCCAATTGCCGCACGGAGCGCAAAATGACCGCCGCGGAGATCAAAAGCTTGAGCGGCGTGGTACCGGCAAAGATTTTGGAAAAGCAAACCGATTTCAGTTTCGGCCAGGGCTGTGACAAGTGTAGCCATACCGGGTATATCGGGCGCATCGGCGTGCACGAGGTGTTGGTTCCCGATGCCGCCATCCGCGAAGCGGTGTTGAACCGCGAGACCGCGGGCAATTTAAAAGATATCGCCGTCAAACATGGTATGAAAACCATTGTGGAGGACGGATTTATAAAAGCGCAGAAAGGCATTACCACCATCGAAGAAGTTTTAAGGATGTTATATGAATAAATCGCGAAGGCGATTTGTTCCAAGCTTTGCATATGAATAATCCATTTAAGAAAAATACCGGAAAAACCGAGGTTGAGGCCATCGCGGCCAAGAGCCCGGGGATCAAGTCTTTTGACCAGATCCCTCCGATCAGCAACAAAAAAGACGTGCCCCAAGAAATAAAAAGGGGATTATCGCGTTTATTGTCTTTTAAGAAGAAAAACAAAACCGTGATTACGGGCCACAAGGCCGATCTTTTTGAGGATGAAGGTGCGCCTCAACACAGTTCTCTTTTTGTGAGCTTTTCGCTACAGGACCAGATCATATTCGCCAAGCGCTTGGCGATCCTGGTGCAGGCCGGCGTCCCGATCTTAACTTCATTGCGCATGTTGGAAGAGCAGGCCGGATCTCGTCATGGCGCCAAGATCATCAAGGATCTGCGCGACCAGATGGAAAAAGGCAAATCATTGGCCAGCGGCATGCGCTGCTATAAAAAAATATTCGGTGAGTTTGCGGTCAATATCGTGCGCGTGGGCGAAATGAGCGGCACGCTCACGCAGAATTTAAACTACCTGGCCGATGAATTGAAGAAAAAAATGGAATTGCGCCGGAGCATCGTGAGCGCCCTGATCTATCCAGCGTTCATTATCGTTGCCACGATCGCGATCGTTTTCATGTTGGTGGTGTTCTTGTTCCCCAAGATCTTGCCGGTCTTCCAGAGCTTCAATGCCGAATTGCCGTGGAGCACCAAGGCTTTGATCGCGATCAGTGACGCGGCGCAGGCCTATTGGATCCATTTCTTGGTGGGACTTTTCCTGTTTATTGTTATTTTTAACCTGCTTTTGCGGTATCCGCCGTTCAAATTGTTTTGCGACCGCGCGCTGTTGCGCTTCCCCATACTGGGATCGATGTTCAAATGCTACTACATCGCCAATTCCACCCGCACCCTGGGTTTACTGCTGAAAAGCGAGGTCGGCATTTTGGAATCGTTGCGTATCGTGGCCGATGTTTGCGGCAGCACCGCTTACAGCACGGGATTCCGCACCGTGGCCGACGCCGTGATGCGCGGCGAATCGGTTTCCGAAACCATGAAAAAAGAAAAGCTGTTGTTTCCCGTGCTTGTGCCGCAAATGGTGCAGGTGGGGGAGATGACCGGCAGTTTGAATTCCAGCCTGATCTATCTTTCGGAAATGTACGAGGACGAGATGAACAGTAATACCAAGGATCTGACCACCAGCATAGAACCGGTATTGATGATCATGATGGGAGTTATGGTGGGGTTTGTGGCAATTTCGATTATTACACCTATTTATGGTATTACACAGAATCTGCATCCGTAAAAATCCATGAATATTTTTGCTCAAAAAAATAAAAATAGTTTGGGATTTACGATGTTGGAGGTTTTGATTGTTATTGGATTGGTGGCCATTATCATGGCGATGGGCTTGGCGATGAGCATGGACGCGTTCCGCGGATTTTCGTTCCGAAACGACCGCGATGCCGTCGTAGCCGCATTGCAACGAGCAAGGAGCCAGGCGGTCAATAATATTTGTTTGGGATCGGCTTGTAATGACGGCAAGCGTCACGGGGTGCGATTTACCGCCCACGAAATCATAATTTTTCAGGATGGTACCGATCCGCAAGACGAGATTATTAAATTTGAAAGCAATGCGACAAAAGTTATTTCTTCATCCACGGTAGTTTTTGAACAGCTTTCCGGAGATAATGTGTCTGGAGTTACCGATACGATCAGGATTGAAGATGGTGCGGGGCGTTGGGCCGAAATTAAGGTTAATCCGATTGGACAAATTGATTTTTAATGAATTTTTAATGAATTTTTGATTAAAATTAAAGAAAATGTTTAATCTCCAAAAGATACAAAAGAATAAGCGCGGCCAACTCGGGTTTTCCACCCTTGAGATTCTTTTGGCGATGACAATTTTGATATTTACATTGAGTGCGGTGCTTTCGTCTCTTTCGGGCGGCCAGTCTTTGGGTGTTGATAGTCAAACCAATTCTGAAGCATTGCGGTTTGCTCAGGCCAGCCTTGAGAGTACGCAAGCGTTGGCTCGCAAAGATTTCCTATCAATTAATTCGGCTACAACGTCTTATTCTGGTAATTTCTATAGTAACGACCAGAGTGTTGTTGATATTTCCCCCTGTTCTAAAAAAATTACCAATGACACAAAATGGGATAAAAACAGCGGATCTCAATCATCGAAACTTTCAACAATTGTAACAAGTAGCGAGGAAGCTTTAAAGATTGGTGGCAATTGCAATGCGGCATTTGTTCCGCCGGGCGATTGGCAATGTCCTTCGAACCCGGATGATATTACTGGTATCGGTGGCAATGGTTCCGATATTGAAGCTATGAACAAATTGATTTATCTGGCTGTTACTAAGGTGAATATGCCGATTGCGGATGCTGATTTTTATGTGGCTTGGCCTCCGTATGATAAACATCCGCCCGCTCCCGTTGATGATTTTATTGGTATTGATTTGGGTGGTGAGGGCGCGAATTCAGTCGCGGTTGCCTATTACCCAAACATTGATCGTTATTATGCTTTTGTGGCCGTAGATTATAAAACTATTGTTGCGAGCGGCGCGCATGCCGGAGAATTTAATTTGGCCGATGCGTATCAATTGCAGATTATCGATGTTACAGATTATAAGCATATAAACGAAGATTTAAATTCTGACGGGCTGCCTGATAGTATTGTTAAAAGGATATCACTGGGGGTAACAGGTGATTGTACGAATAATTTAAATTCTTATTGTCCGGGCGGGCGCACTGTTTATTTCTATAACAACAGATTATATATCGGGACGCATAGGACAGGTGGCGATGAATTTCAAATTTATAACGTTTCAACGCCTGATAACCCGTCATCAATAAATCTGATTGGTAAACGAGAAATAAATCATAATATAAACAAAATTGTTGTTCGGGGAAACTATGCGTTCTTGGCGACGTCAGCTGATGCCGAAGAATTACAGGTTTACAATATCAGCAACCCGGATATCAACGATGTTGATTACAATAATATAGATTTTGTTAATGCTTTCAATGCTAAAAGATTTAATGGCGGTGGAAGCGAAAGTGATGGGATCAGTTTGTCTGTTTTAGGAGATTACGCTTATCTCGGAAGAGATAGTTCGGCGGGAAGTGCGCATCCAAATTTTCATGTTATCGATATAAGCAGCCCGCAGGCCTCACTGCCATTAATAGGCCAAATGTATATTCCAGGCAATGGGAATGCTTCAGTTTTTGACCATATGACGGCAGGCGTTAATGATATTATTATTACTTCAGGTTTGGCTTTTTTGGCAATTGACGAAGATTCCAATACGGTTGGTAATTTCCAGATTTGGGATGTTTCAAATCCTGGAGAATGGGATGTTGATGGTCCGGGAGCTCCCGATACGGATCATGTATGTCCAAATAAGTTTAAATGTGGCGAAATTAACTGCGGCAACTGTAGTGATTTAAAATTATATGGAAACAAGTTGGCTCTTCATGTTACAGCACTTGCGATGGAGGATGGCACAATTTATAGTGCTTGGCGTGATAATGCGATAGTTAAAATTCTTCAATCAAATGCGGGTACAGTATGCCCCGGCCCTTAATTTGCTTGCACTTACGCAGGTTTTGCGTTGGAGAGTAAATCTTAAATATAATGCTAGCCGAATTAATTGCTAATATGCGCAGAAAGGAAGGGTTCACCCTCATTGAAACGCTGGTTTATCTGGCGCTTTTGGGTTTGGTTTTTACCGGTTTAATGGCATCGGCTTTTGCGATGGCGGAAAGCATTGATCGGGTCAAGATGAAAGCTATCGTACAAGAGGAAGCCAATTTTATTATGGCAAAGATCAATTGGGCGTCGGCAGGTGATTGGGGTGTTGTTAAACCGGTTAATATTGCTAATCCAACATCCGGTAATTCAGGTACAGAATTGGGTTTGCGTAAATCTGATGGATCTGATTATTATCTTCGCTTTAGGGTAAGTGTGGGTGATTTGCAATTTCAAGATGTAAACAGCACCGTATGGTTGCCTTTAAACAATAGTACTATTGATGTGACTCCAACGTCTCCGGCAACGACATTTTTTACGCATACCGGCAGTATTGGTGGAAACGACCCGGAATCAATTTCTTTTAATTTTACATTAAAAGCCAAAACGCCGATGGGTAAGGATTATACCCAGGATTTTCAATTGACTAACTATTTGCGCAAATAAACATGCAATCGCCTAACAAAAAAGGGCAGGAGGGATTTTTCGCTTTGACGACCGTAATCATCATGTCGGCGGTTTTATTGTTGATGGTGGTGACTGCGGCCGCTTTAAGCTTCCGTGGCCGCTTTAATGCTCTTGACTACGAGAATAAAAAGATCAGCGTTGGTCTTGCCGAGGCTTGTGCTAATGTCGCAATGCTGGAATTGGCTAAAAATCCTGCGCAACCTTTCGCTTCTTATCCGGCGACAATTACTATTGATTCTGCTGCGGGCACATTTTGTGAAGTGAGTTGTATCTCGCCTGGTAGCTTAAACCAACCTCGCAAAATTGTTACGCGCGCTGCCTACCGTGGCCAATACGTTAATCGAGCTTCTTATACTAACTTAGCGGTTAATGTTACGCCTATTGGTTCAAATTTTAATATTGATTCGTGGAATGAAACAGAAACTTTTGTTACTTGTGTCCCATAGGAAAGCAAGCTTGCGTCCGTCTTGACTTTTTACCTTAAATATGTTAACAATTCATTAACTTTTGGGCGGGAATAATCGGTCGACTATTATGGATTCCGCAAAGACAGTTGTTAGATTAAATAATATAATTTAGATATATACAAAAAAATGGATACTCAAATCACTTCTGAAGTTGAAGCAAAAAAGAACGGTTTCACCTTGATCGAAATCTTGGTAGTGATCGGTTTGATCGCCTTGTTGGCCGCCATCGTAATCGTTGCGGTGAATCCTGCAAGACAATTTGCACAGGGTCGCGACACTCAAAGGACTGGCAATGTTGATACTGTTCTGAACGGAATCGGTCAAAGAATTTCTGATAATAAGGGCGTTTTTGATGGAACAGGTATCGATACTAAGGTATGCGAGGTTATTGTCGCAAGCGGTGAGGCTGTGCCAACCGTATTAAATGCATCAAATGTTAATCTCACTGCCACTGTTGCTGCTGGTAAAATATTTGCGCAGGAGATAGTCACAAAGGATATCTCGGGTTGCATTGCGGCTAAAACATGCTACAACTTGAGCTGCATTACACCTACATACATTGGGGCTTTGCCGGTTGAACCGAAAGTTACGAAAGCGAATAGAGACCTTGGCCATACTGGTTACTATGTTACAAGAGAGGATTTTGGAACTCCTCAACAAGGATCACAGAGAATCACTGTATTTTCAATTGAAGGTGAGCCAGCTTTAAACAGAGCTGATTATATTTCGACTTCTCGCTAGTTTTGAGAAATTGATCTTGGATTCAAGATCAAAAAACAAAAAACCGCTCCGCCATCCGGTGAAGCGGTTTTTTGTTTCCAACCCCGCCCCCTCAACCCATGCGAGAAAAAGCATACGTGAAAAAAGCCTGCGTGGAGGTCAAACCTCCACAAAAAGCTCCTGTGGAGGTTTGACCTCCACAGATTTGGTTGATAATATTAGCTTAATGAGAAAAGATTCGTTCGAGGTTGGCGACTATATCCATGTTTATAATCGCGGGAATCGTAAAATGGATATCGTTAAAGACGAGATCGACCATTGGCGTTTTCTTGCCAATTTGCGTTACTTTAATGATGAGAAGCCGGGCGAATTTATAATGCGTTCGATCATTAACGAAAAAAGCCGCAATAAAGATCACAATCTCCTAAATGGTGCGTGGAGGTCAAACCTCCACGAATTTGAATGGCCAAAGAGCATTGCGGCACAGAAGCCGATCGTGAAGATCGTTGCTTATTGTTTGATGCCCAATCATTACCATTTGTTACTGCAAGAGATTATTGATGGCGGCGTGACCGCTTACATGCGCAAGTTGGGGACAGGATTTACGTATTATATAAATGTTAAATACGGGGAAGTTGGCAAACTTTTCCAAGGTTCTTATAAAGCCCGGCTGATTACTGATGAAAATTATTTACAATATGTTGACGCTTATATCCAGGTATTAAATCCTTTTGAGTTATTGGCTAACGGGCTTCCTTTGAATAATTTTGACGAAGCCTTCAAAATGGTAATTGACAGTCCGCTTTCAAGCCTTGGTGAAAGCCTAGGCATTAGAGATTTTCACATTACCGACAGAAAATCGATTAACAAAGAATTCCACCTGCCCGATACTCTGGAAAATTACAAAAAACTGGCAAAAGAAGCAACCTTTGACCAAGGAGTGACCAAGTTCCTAGAAGACCTAAAACTAGCTGATTAAAACAATGAGTAGATGTGTGGAGGAGCGCGTGGAGGTCAAACCTCCACAGAGGCTTCTGTGGAGGTTTGACCTCCACAGAAAACAAAATTCTTGCGGGCCATTTATGTTTTAATGTTTTGCATAGTATTATCTCACATATTCTAATTTAGAATATGTGAGTTTGTTGTTGACATTTTGTAAATTTATTGTATTATCTATTCGGGTGAAATTGCGTGCTTAAAGACATAAATACGAAAAAATATCCAAACCTTGTTTGGTATATGAAAACAGCCGTAATTCTTTCGGTGATTTTTTCACTTTGGCTGTATTCGATATTGTATCTTATTCCCAACCTAAAACCTGTCGCTCTTCCCGCCGATTTCACGCTTGCGGTAATATTTTCGATGCTTTATAGCGTTATGATATTTGTTTGCTGGCAGCTTCCGGCATTTTTGGTCGCTTTGGTCGCAATCGAAAAATGGAAGGTGAGAGGGGATGAATTTACGATCCATCAAGCAACCTTCGCGGTTGCGCTTACGACGATAATCGCGTGGTTTGTTTTCCGGGTCGATATGTTCACCGGCTTGGCAGATACGGCGACTTTTGTGGCTCTTGCCGTAAATATCGGAATTCCCACCATATTGTCATGGCCGGGAAAAGTGCGGAATATCAGAAGGTAAGTCCGTTATAGCGAATATTGATCTCAATGATGCCTTTGGCGGAAATTCTGCCAAAGGTCCCTATTTTTTTCCAAGTGTTGCAATTTTAAAAATAAGGCATACTATTGAAATCCAAGGAGGGTTAAAGAGTGTTTGAAGAAGATTTAATGACGGTAGAATCAAGGAAGGGGCCGATAAGCGATGACACCGTAGAGAAGCTGAAAGAAAAGCTTGAACCGCAGTGCGCGAAGATCGTGCATTGGCCAAATAATGACCGCAAGATTGTTATTTTCGGAGGTCGATGGTCCTATGTTACGCTTTGCGAACTGGTCCATAGTGCGATCATGGTCCATTACTACGACTATGGCAATCCCAAGCAGGCAGACATTCTGAGCTTTTTAAAAACGGAGGAGGCGTGAACAGGAAGCTACTTTTTTTGGTCATTGTGATAGTGCTGCTGATTTTGGTACTACGCAACAATCTTCAAATTACCTAGGTTAGGCGCGCTAACCTGGGCCTTTATTTTTTTAGGCGGCATTGGGTTTACAGCCGGCGACAGTTATGATAGTTTATAACAATTTGATAGGGCAGGTGAGGAAAATGGAAAGCGATTTGATGAGGCTGATACGATTAATGCAAAAGTCGTATCGGGAAGGAAAATATCCTTTATGCTACGATCAGGCTGTAGTGATAATTGATGATCGAGGAATAAAAGATGTTTCCTTAAAATGTATTGGCCGGGCATCAAGCATCGCGGCGTGGTGCGCGTGTTTAACCGGGGTTGAGAAGACGGGTTATCTGAAGCAAGAAAGGCTGGCTTTCGGCACGAGATGCGCCGGATGGATTTTCGCTCACAATAAGGAAGTTTGTGGAAGGGATTTGGTCTCCGGGCTAACGATTCTGCCCCGTATAACTTATGAGTGGGGGAAGATCGAAGAAGCTCTGAGTATGGTTTATAGCGCAAGAAAGCTGTTTCCCAAATCAAGCCCGTTGGCGTTAATGCAGGGATATTTGTTCCTGAGGAGCAACTATCTAACACTGGCGAACCAAATCATGCATGAGGCCCAGTCTCTGGCTTTGGATGAAGGAAATTTCTTGATCGTCGGCGATACATTCTATAACCAGGGAGTAATACAAAAAATAATCGGCGAAAAAGGCCGGGCGGAAGCATTAATGGACGAAGCGATCCATTTCTACAGCTTGGCCACGAACGAACCTTTTTGGGCCGAACAAAGGACCGCGAGCGCGAGAAATATGATCGGGTCTCTGTATATGTAATGTGAACAGGGCTATTTTCCGGTGGTGGAGAATAGTCTATTTTTTTACAATGTCCTATCTATTTGATTCTAATTTGACGCTATTAATCGGTTTGTAATATAATTAAGCAATCGAAAATCTAGATTATTGTTTTTCGCCAAGGTTTCAATTTCTGGAAATTATCTTGGGAGAGATCGTTTCTTTCATATTGTGCGTCAAACGCGAAGTAAAAATTGCGGATTGAACAAATTCAATAACCAAGGCTTAACCGCCATCTGTTGTGTTTTTCATGAGATATGGCCGTTGTGCCTTTTTTTGTTTGGAAAGTTTTAAACATAAAAAAATGAAAAATATATTATACGGTTTTATGTGTTTTGCTTTGGTTTCTGTTCTTATACCCGCCGGAGCGCCGGCGTTGGCGTCAACTCGTGTGGTTCCCGATCAGTTTCCCACAATACAGGAAGCGATCAATGCGTCCGCGGCCAGCGACAAGGTTGTTGTTAAACCCGGCGTATATCGCGAGAATCTATCTATTTACGATAAAAATTGGCTGGAATTGATTGCCGACAGTTCGGCAACCCTGGAAAATCCTGTAGTGATCGAGGCATTGGATCCCAATAGCGCGGTGATCGGTATCAGTACCACGATTGCTCCGTTAGTGCGCGGGTTTACATTACGCGGCGCTACCGGTAACTCCGCGATTAGTTTCTACAGAGCGACGGACGCGATTATCAGCAATAACATAATCGAATTAAATCAATTCGGTATTGGTATTTGGGGTAAAACAAACCAAAAAAATCAGATTTTTGAAAATGTTTTTCGTCAAAATTCAGATAAAGACATTACCAGCCCTGCCAATTATGATATGGATGCCGGGATGCGCACCAAATCCCAGCAAAACGAAATTTTCCGCAATGATTTTTACGGGGCTTGCCTCGATGACCAAATGTCAAATTATATCAACTTTTGGACTTCGCGCGACCCACTCCGCTATGTAATCAATGGACAAGAGGTTGTGGGCTTACTTGGGAATTACTGGGCAAATGCCACAGTCGATGATGCCAATAATGACGGTATTGCTGACGCGCCGATAATTAGCGATGGCATTGTTGATAATCTGCCATTGGTTAGACCATTTAACAATTATCCGCTCGTGCCCGAGGAAATTATCACCGGTAATCAGGAATGGGCGCAAAACCGCGACGTTAACGTGAGGACTGTAGTGACGCCCGGGGCGACATTAACTATCAAAAGCGGGGCGACGCTCAACTTCACCGGTCCGGCGACAATAGAGGTACAGGGAAACCTGATTGTGGATGGTACCAAGGCCGCGCCGGTGGTTTTTCGCCGCCCGGACGAATATGGCCGCGCTTTCGTGTTTGTTAAGGATTTTGGTAGCGCCACGATCACGCACGCGGATTTATCGGGAGGCGGCCGGGCGGACCATAAATTGGAAGGCGCGCTTTGGCTTACAGGAATGGACGCCAGGCTCAATATACAGCGTAGCGTAATTAAAAATAATGCCGTTGGCATCAAATTTGAAAATATCAGGAGCGCCAATATACAATGCAATTGGTCCAGTATCAACAACAACGCCGTTTGGGATGTTTATGCCTTTAATCCAAGCGGTGATCCGTACCCGGATTTTAGCAACAATTGGTGGGGGTATCCCGATGGCCCCAAGACCGGCACGGATCCCGAAAGGTACGGCTACGAAAAAATCATCCCAAGTATGATTTTTACAGATTGGCTAACCAGCGAATCCGAACTGGACAACAATTGCTCTATTGATTCCGATTGTGCAAGCAACAATTGCGACTCCGGCCAGTGCATCGATACCTGTAGCAACTACCAAAAAGACGAAGGCGAAGAAGGCACAGACTGCGGCGGAGTGTGCAAGAATGTGTGCTCAGAGACCAGAAACCCGGTTTTGATTGTGCCTGGTTTATTGGGAACAGAATTATTCCATAATGAAGAAGAAATATGGCTTGATATTTTTAAATTGGCAGCTGATAGCGAGAATAATTTCATGGACGTTCTTTCGTTGGATAATAATTTTTTTTCTATTAACAATATTTCTACTGGGACTGTGATTGCTAGTAGAGGTAATACTGATTACAGCCAAATGATCATTGAGCAATTAACATCTTTGGCTGTCGGTTATAAGCGTGACGAAACTCTTTTTACATTTCCTTATGATTGGAGATATGGAGTTAGCGGCCAATATCCTGACAAAAAAACAAATGTTATGCAGCTTAAACAAAAAATTGATCAAATTTTGGCTCAAACAGGTGCTCGAAAAGTGGATATCGTCGCACATAGTTTAGGCGGGTTGATTGTTAAAAAATATATTAGCGATTACGAAGAGCCTATGGTTGGCAAGGTAATTTTTGTCGGGGTTCCAAATTTAGGCTCACCAATTGCCGTAAAGGCATTATTGATGGGTCATGATTTTAATATATTTGGTTTATCCCAAGAGGAGATTAGAGAGATTTCTCAAAATATGCCTGGTGCTTATGATCTTTTACCAAGCCAGAAGTATCGCACGGACGGTAATTTATATTTGAAAACAATCACGAATGTAAACGGCGTGCCGCAGGTTCATAATCTTAATTTTAGCGAGAGTAAATCGTTTCTTGCGGAAAGGGGCTTGAATAGTGACGCGCTTGAAAATTCCTACAAGGCGCACACTGTTTCCGGATTAGATGAATTTGATGTCCGCACTAGGGGAGTGGATGCTTATAAAATTGTCGGTTGCGCGTCTTCGATGTTGATGGAAATAAAAGCCGAGCAAAATTCAAATGGTTCTTTTACTTATTCGCCTTTGGCATATGTGTCGAGCGACGACACGGTTCCGTTCGCAAGCGCCGATAGCGTTCCAACTGCAAACGAAAAAGCTTTTTATGCAAATAGGTCGGCGCATGGACCGATGCTCGGACAGGACGGCATCAGGCAATTGATTCCAAATATTTTGGCGCAAACATCTTTGCCGACCGGTGACAATATTTATAGCAAGTCGCAACTTCTTAATAATCCGAATTGGTGCTATCTGAATGGCTTATCTGTTAAGATTTATAGTCCTGTAGATATCACTATTACGGATCAATTTGGCAACAAAGTTGGCTATGACGAAAATCGGAACCCAATAAGCGACATTCCGGGATCCAGTTTTGAAGTCGTTAGCGATCATAAGTATGTTTATTTACCGACGGGAAATGGAGAATCATATAGTATTAATTTAAAAGGAACCGGAAAGGGAAGTTTTACATTGATTCAGGAAAAAATTCAGGATAATGTGGTCGTTTCTTCAAATGTGTTTAACGATATTCCGGTTAATATAGGCGCTACCGGTAATCTGGATATTTCTGCCGGTAAGCCAATTTTGAAATTCGACACAAACGATGATGGCATCATCGAAACAATTCCTTTAACTTCTGAATTAAGCGCAAAACAATCGCTCGATATTGTCTCGCCGGTTACTTCAGCTTCGATTCAAGGGGTGGCAGGGCAAACTAATTATTATAGAAGTAATGTAGCCGTAAATTTATCGGCTGCCGACTATACCCAAACAGAGGCGGAGGCTAGCGGTATTGGTTCAATAAATTATAGCCTGGATGGCGGTGATTTTATTGTGGTTAGAAATGCGTCGACAACGATCAATATTGTTACTGAAGGGCCGCACGAAGTAAAATTTTTCGCGGTTGATAAATTGGGTAACAAGGAAGAACAAGAAACAATATCTTTAGTGATCGACAAAACAAGCCCGGAGATAAATTTTAGCTTTGACCGGATTAAAAAGGATTTGGTATTTATCGCTACGGATAACATTTCTAGTTCTGCCGACGTAGTTATTGTTGATTATAACGGTAGCGTAATTGCTACCGATTTGGCCGGCAATCAGACTAAGCTGGTTTTCTATGAAGCTGATCGCGTAAAACTTAGGCATGCGCGAGTTATTGGTTTATTTTACAATGGCGTTGCGGCGAATCTGAGAAATGTTTTGGTGAATTTTTCTTGGTACTACAGCCCTGCTCTACCATTCGGGGGGTATGTTTCGCCCAATTTGGTCTTTTTATCGCAAGAAGCGCGTATAAGTTTACCGGCTTACAAATCGATGATGGCTATTTTTGATAGTAAAAAAACGATAATTACAGAGATTAATAGCTTGTCGCCAATCCAAAAATATTTTAACGGTTTGAAAGTTGTTAATTTTAGCACCAGCCATGGCGAATTTAAATGGAGCTATTGAACTTAATAAAAATCGTTACATAGCCATTAATTTTATGTTGCGCATTTGGTATGATAAAAACAAGTTAAATTTAATTAAATATGGATAAATATAAATTATTGTTTTTTGTTTTTCTGGCTGTTTTTATCTTTGTTGAATTAGTAGCGGGGCTTACGAGTAATGCGTTGTATGAGTTATTCGGGCATCACGAAAGGTTATTTAGACCATTGATGAGCTATATACTGGAAATTAATGAGCCTGGAATTTTAAAAGTATTGCTGTCGATTCAGATAATCAGCATTGGCGGTATGTTTTTTTGTGTCATAAAGCAAAAAATTGCAC
>Ga0247841_10009570_pt1 | contig 13521 bp, 18 predicted proteins | sample LaCruzMarch2015__2_FD_192410 | JGI IMG/M metagenome (GOLD analysis project Ga0247841, IMG submission 192410) | Freshwater microbial communities from meromictic Lake La Cruz, Castile-La Mancha, Spain - LaCruzMarch2015_18m | ecosystem: Environmental > Aquatic > Freshwater > Lake | place: Spain...
AGGGATATTTTTGTAGAAGCATTGGTTCAACAACAAATGAAGCTGTTGAATTCTACATCAATGAATCTCAACAGAAGCATTGGAATTAATTACACGCCATACCCTTTAGGGTATGGTTCTTGACATAATTCAACAAGAAAAGGAATAGCCTCTGCTCCCCCAGATATAATTACCTTTTCTCCTGGCTTTGCTTCTACAGAATATCTTACTGCAATTTGTGCTAATTTTCGCGTTCTTAAGTCAACTGGCATATTCAGGATTTTGATATTTAGGATTTAAATATACACGAATCTCGCCATCTCGAGAACTTTTAAGAATTTTAACTTCTAAACCAGTTGCACTTGCCAATTTTGTTGGAACTTTCTCTGTTCTAATACTATTTGCAGGAACAGCTTTTTTCGTTGCAATCATAATGTCAGGAATCCCTTTGTATCTTCTAACCCATGCCCATCCAGGATTTTTACTTGGTTTATCAGGATTAAATAAACAAGTCAAATCAATATAAAACCTAGAAGTTCCAGCTACATGCTTACAAGGCGGCTCTGCATATGCAAAACCTTTTTCTCTAAATCTTCTAACTTGTCTTTCATCTATGCTGTAATTTCCATCATATTTTACCATTTTAATTCTCTGAACAAATTCTTTCAGAGTAGAAATCACCTCTTAATTAACTAATTAAATGAATATATAAATTTATCTTCCTGCTTTTGCTCTTTTCATCATCTCCACAACATCATCGAAAATACCCTCATATTCAGGTTTGTGGAATCTAAGATTAACACGAGCCCTTGCATGTCCGTAACTTATTTTCCATTTGCCATATTCATCCACACCAATCCCATTTCCCATTTCTGAAAACTTCCCCTCATACTCATCTTTAACTCTTTTCATAGCATCTTCATACTGTTGTTGTGAACTATGATGCATTCTCGCTCTTCCTTGTTTCATTGCTCTCATGCCAATACCCCAATATTAGCCTATATAAATATTTTGCATTCAAAAGAATATCATCAATAATTCACCACTTTGTTCAAATAACAAACATATTTAAACTTCAAAGCCTCTAAATCTAAATGACTGCCAGAACTTTAATAGGAATTGAAGGCATGATTTCTGATGATAATACTTTAAAAGTAAAAGCTGCAAGAGTGCAGGACGAAGTAGTTACAGACATTACTCCTAAAAATTATAACTATAAAAATTTAGACTTAGGAAGAGAAAAAGCAACAATAACAATCAGTGTTGATAGCAATCCAGTTTTATCAAGATTTATAGGACTCCCACCAGTAGACAAAAAAAGAATAGAAGAAGTAACTCGTTATGAAGCAAGATTGCAAATTCCATTTGATTTAGATGAAGTTGTGACTTCATGCAGGGTAATAAACTATCGCCCAAAAGAATTCAAAGAAATTGAAGTTGCATTGTTTGCCATGAGAAAAGAATATGCAGATTTCTATGCAAATTGTGCAAGAGAAATAGGAATTAAAAAACCAAAACTTGTTCCGCGTGTTGACTCTTTAAATAAGGTCATGGGCGAACAAAAAGGCCAAGAAATAGTAATAAATATTGCACAAAGAGATTCAGATATTCTTATAAGAGAGCCAAATAACAGATACTGGATAAGGTCAATTCCATTAGGTTTATTTCAATTAGAAAAATATTCAGACAAAGATAGAAGAGAAACAATTATGAATGATTTATCAGAAGAAGTAATAAGAAGCATTGGATATTATAAAACACTAAGCAGAGATTTTATACCGGAAAAAATGACAATACTTGGAGGAACTCAGGAATATGCAGAAGCCCTATCTAAATTACTTCTAAATTATAATGTAACTATAGGGCATTCTCTTGGAAATGCTAAAATTCCAAAAGGATTGGAAGTTGCTGTCGGAGCTGCCTTAATAGGACAAGATAAAGAAATAAATTATTTCAAAGAAAAAGTTGAAATAAATATTCCAGGAGAAAGTCCTTATATGAGAATACTAAGTAAAACAATGAAAGATTTAGGAGATGCAGCAAAAAACCCTTTTAGAACAACAGGAAGAGCTTTAGTTTCTGTTGGAAGCAGAATAGAAAGATTAGGATATTAATTAGTAATTAAATTAAACTTATTTCTTTAATTCCCAACACAACATATCCTGTTAAAAGAATATTACAATTAATAATAAAGATATAAGCGAACTCTGCAGCCCATCATTAAGAGCATAGCATGTTCAATTCAAATTAATTCTAATTTCTTATTTTAAAATATCAATGGGTAAAAAGATTTAAATACTAATTAATATAACAAAAATCATGACAACTAATATGGAGAGCAAAAAAGCTGGCTCGCAAGGGCTAGATTATATTCCTAGTAGACAATTATAGTTCTAACTCCATAGCTAATTCAAGTAAAAACAAAAGAATTCTTATCAAGATTGGAAGTGCACTGACAAAAAAAGATAATAAATTTAACATAGAGCTAATAAAGCAAAAAGTAAGGGAAATTGCAGAACTCTCAAAAAATAACGAAATAATCCTTGTCACATCAGGAGCAGTTGCCTGTGGGATGGAAATAGAAAACCTAAAAGAACGCCCAAAAGACTCTCTTATTCTCCAACTACTATCAGGAGAAGGACAAGTCGAGCTCATAAGAAAATATAAAGAATTATTTGAAAAGGAAAATATCCGAATTTCCCAAGTTCTTCTAACACACCATAACTTTTCAAGTAAAAAAGAAAGAAAAACAATAATAAGAATTCTAAATGCCTACCTAAAAAAAGGAATAATCCCAATTATAAATGAAAATGACTTAGTCAATAAGGAAGAATTGGAAAAAAACAAAATTTTTACAGACAATGATATTTTATCAGCAATAATCTCAATTTCAATGAAAACTGACTTGACAATAATCCTCACAGATGTTGATGGACTATATGACTCAAACCCAAATGAAAACAAACAAGCAAAGCTAATAGAGCAAGTTAAAGAAATAACACAAGAAACAAAGCAACTTGCAAAAGGCAAGAGCAATCTTGGATTGGGTGGAATGCTCTCAAAAATAATTGCAGCAGAAATAATGAACAAACAAGGCATAGATGTGATTGTTGGAAATGGAAATTATAATATCATAAACCTAATTGAAAACAAGGTAAATAGAACCTTGTTCAAATCAAATAATTTAAATATCACAAAAATCTAATAAAAACATGAAACAAGAGAAGAAAAAAGAAGAAATAGCCAAGAAAGATATAAAGCAAGAAAGCAAAGAAGAATCTAAAGAAAAAATAACATTTAACATAGATAAAGATAAAGATTTCTCAAACTGGTATACAGAAATAGTAAAAAGAGCAGAACTTGCAGATATTAGATATGGGGTTAAAGGATTTCTTGTATTTCAGCCATGGAGTGTTTTAGCAATGGAAAAAATGTATAAGTTTATGGAAAAACAACTTCAAAAAAAAGGACATAATCCCTATTGGTTTCCAACACTAATTCCAGAAAGTAATTTCAAACTAGAAGGAGAGCATGTAAAAGGATTTACACCCCAAGTATTTTGGATAGATAGAGTAGGAAATGACAAACTAGAAGAAACTCTTGCTCTTCGCCCAACATCAGAAACAGCTTTTTATCAAATGTTTGCAATATGGGTTAGAAGTTATAAAGACTTGCCATTTAAGACATATCAAAGAGCAAATGTCTTTAGATATGAAACAAAAGCAACTCGCCCTTTCCTAAGAAGTCGTGAATTTCATTGGATAGAAACCCATTGTTGTCATGCTTCTGAAGAAGATGCTCTAAAACAAGTTCATGAAGATATGGATACAACAAAACAAGTTCTTCATGATATTTTCGGACTTCCTTTTATTTTCTTTGAACGCCCTGCTTGGGATAAATTTCCAGGAGCAAAACGAACATTTGCAGCAGATGTTCTAAATCCAGATGGAAAAGTTGTTCAACAACCTTCAACCCACATAATAAATCCTGACTTTGCAGAAGCATTTAACATAAAATTTAAAGACAAAGATGAAAAAGAAAAATTTGCCTGGACAACCTGCTATGGTCCAGCAACATCAAGAATCTTTGCCTCTGTTGTAATAGTTCACGGAGATAATAAAGGATTAATCTTCCCTTGGAAAATAGCTCCAAAGCAAGTTGTAATAATCCCAATTCAAAATGAAAAAGAAATACTAAAAGCAGCAGAAGAAATAAAACAAGAGCTAGAACAAGCAGAAATAGATGTTGCAATAGATTCAAGTGAAAAGAGGCCAGGAGAAAAATTCTATTTTTGGGAAATGAAAGGGATTCCCCTAAGAATAGAGCTAGGAAAACAAGAAATAAAAAATTCAGAAATAACTTTATTTAGAAGAGATACAAATACAAAAGAAAAACTAAAACTAAAAAACCTTAAAGAGCAAATTCTAAAGATAGCAGAAGATTATCAAAAAAATATAATTTCAAAAGCAGATGCAATATTCAACAATAGAATTGAGAATGTAGATAAAAAAGAAAAGCTAAAGGCAGCAATTGAAGCAGGAAAAATAGCCAGAGTTGCATTTTGCTCAGCAGAAATGGATGGAGCGAACTGTGCAGAGTATATTGAAAAAGAAGTAGGAGCAACAGTAAGAGGAAGGAAATTGGAAAAAGAAACTCCATCATCAAACCAAAAATGTATAATTTGTGGTAAAAAGGCAAAAGAAATTGTTTATGTTGCAAGGCAATACTAAATAATTAAATTTAAAATCAGAAGATTTTTAAACCAAAAAAATTTCTAATAAACATGACAAAGAAGAAAAGTGAAAAAACAGAAGGAGTAAATCTTGATGACGCATTTGCAGATGACGAAGATGTTGAATATACAAAAAGCAAACCCAGAAAGCTCGAAAGCAAAGAAAAGGCAGAAGAAACAAAAGAAGCCACAAACCATGTAATAAAACAATCAAAGCCAATAGAAAAGATAAAAAAAGGCGACAAAATAACAATAGACAATAAAACCTATGAAGTTGATGCTCACTATATGCTAATGGACCACAAAACAACAAAAGAAATGACAATTGAAATCTTCAATGACAAAGATGAAGACTTTCAATTGAGATACTTCTCAGACAACATGCAAGAAACTCTTCAATTTTACAAACTTCAGCAAATAATCTACACCCCCACTAATTTTGGGAAGATTGAGTGGTAGTTCTAAGCAAAGGTATTAAAATTGGAGAATATTAAAGAAATTATGAAAATTAATTTAACAACTGCTTCAAGTATACTTACTAATTATCTAAAAAAAGATAAAAAATATCAGAAAGCACTTAAAATTGTAAAAACTAATTCAAAAGGAAAGATTTGGCTAATTGGAGGATATCTTTACAAAAACCTTATAAGAAGAATTTATAAAAAAGGGGAAAAACCTAAAGATTTCGATTTTATAGTTAAAAAAATTAATACAAAGGTTATCCTTCCAAAGAGATGGAAAATTGAAAGAACTTATTTTGGAGATTATAGATTTACTAAAAATAAAGAACAAATAGATGTAATTCCCATGGATAATTTTGACAAGAGAATTTTGAATGGAAAAAAGCCAAGTATTCCGATATTTTTAGAATCAAATATGTTAAATATACAATTTTTTGCATATGATATAAATAAAGAAAAACTAATAGGCAAACATGGAATTAAAGCGATAAATGATAAAGTTGTAAGAGTTTATAATTTAAAATTTGCTAAAATGTTCTCTAAATTCAAAAAGTGGACATTAGAAGAATATTTAAGGAAAAAAGCTAAAGAAGTTAATTTCACTTTTGAATTACCTGATTAATTATTAAAATTAATCAACTATCAACAAACCCCTCATACTCGCGCCCCCATCTGCAATGAATTAAAAAGTTACTCAGATGAAAGCGCTCGCCACCAAAAGAGGAAATAAAATAGTGGCATCTCCTACAACTTTCACACTTTCTGCTTTCCCAGAAATTTTACCCCATGACTTTGCCTCTTCAGGACTAGCCCCACTATCACTACCATCAAATTCAGGCAAAGAATTAATATAAACAGCATAATCAGCCCCATCTCGATACATATTAGCATTACAAATAGCATGTTTAATTATTCCAGCTCCAAGTATTATAATTCCTGTCTTTTTCTTTCCAAGACTCGAATTATTTAACTCAACAGCATCTTCTGTAATATCTATTTTAAATTGAGGATTTTTGCTCTTAAAAAAATAAATCATATCTCCTAAACTTCCATCCATCATTGCAGGGCAAAACACAGGAATATTATTCTTAAAAGCCCAATAATAAATACTTTCTTTATTATTTATCCTTTCTCCCATAATTTTAATCAGCTGGCTTGCAGTCATAATCTTATTCTTATTCTCCTCAAGTATAGGCATTACAAACTTCTCAAATTCAACATATCTTGAATTAGGAACAAAGATATTTCCTATTCTATTAATCCCTTTTTCCCTCAGTTTAGCGCCATCAGCTGAAAAGCTTCCAAGTTTAAACTCCCCTAAACATTTAATAAAATCTTCTTCAATCCCCCCACAAGTTGAAACAAGATAATCCACAAGTTTATGCTCAACTAAATATCTAATAATCTCTCGCAATCCAGAAGAAATCATATTTGAAGTATATCCTAAATAAATAAATGCCTTCTCTTTTCTCATTTTCTTAACAATCTCTATAGCTTTTCCCAAATTTGATGCCTGAAATCCAGTAGAAGAATAAGAATCAATAAGTTTGCTCCAATCAACCCCTTTATCAGCAGAATTAAAATCATATCCCCTTATTACAACCCCTTCTGTTTCAGAACTTGTATGAAAAATATTTTCTCTTGCAACTTTGTTATTATCTTTAGTCATTTTAATAATAGTTAGAATAAAACTTAGAAATTTAAAAATCTAACAGATTAACAAATAGGAATAGCCAATTCCATGTTAAGTTTATCTGTCGTATTCATGAAATTCAAAGAAAAAGAGTATTTTTAAATCTAACTAAGTAGCAAAATAACCCCTTGGTCTATCCGCAGGACTAATAATCAAACTCTTCCCAACACCATAATATTTTCTCAATAATTCCATAGAAATCCCTTTTCCAGTATACCAACTTTTCAATCCCTCTTTCAAATCTTCAGGCATAGGAACATCATTAGTTCCCTGAACAGACAGACTATTTGAAGAAAAAATATTAAGCCTTTCATCCAACTTTTTTCCCATTAAACCATAAGCATCTTCAAGTTAAAAAACCTTTCTAAGTGATTAAATCAAATGTTAACTTCTCAAAAATCTACAACCCACCATAAACCCCATATTATATTATTAATAATTAAAGTAATAAGCGAACTTGTGCAGCTTATCAAAAAGGTAAATATAAATATAAAATTATTCAAACAAATCCCTCAAAGAACCAAAAAGATATCTATAAACTTCCGCCTGTTCCTGAACATATCTTTGGTCTTTTTCAGAAAGACAATGATATGGAATTCCATAATCTAATTTTCTAAGAGCTTTTTGTCTTGGGGTTAAATTTACATCTCCAGCAACCTTTTCAAGAACAGAAAGTATATTTTCTTGTCTAAGTCTTATGTCTTTGTCACTTCCAGCCATAATATAATTAAGAAACCAGAGTTAATAAATTGTTCTAATTTATTAAATTTAAATTATAAATAATAAAATACTACATTATTGATTAAGATTTTGCCATTTAACATTAATTCAAAGCAGAAAATAGTTATTTTGCAGTATAATAATGCTTAAATATGAAGAATATTAAATTCTTAAATGGTCAAAGCAATAACATTAGAAGTAATGGATGGAATAGCATTAAATAACATTCGTGCTTACTTTAGAGATCGAAAAGTAAGAACCATTGGACCATTAATCAGTATAACCCATGATGATAGGGGGCAGATTACTGGAGATTTAGAAGTTGTTTATACTCCAAAATATGAAATAGATGATCATCTCCTTATAAGGGTTGGAATAAACCCCAGATATATGAAAGATTCTCTAAATTCTATACATAACAGAGTTATTGGGGTTACATCAAAAAAAGGTGGAGAAGAATTAAGAAGAAAAGTTATTTATGTTACAAGAGAATATATTCAAGAAATGTATCCCCAATCAAAAGTTGTAGACAATTTAGACAGAAAACTTAAATAATTCTAAAACATCTCAGATACTAAAGTCTCTATCCTCGCTTTAAACTTAGGCAAGTCCTCAATCAAAACCTGAGCACCAGTAGCATGAATATGCCCCCCACCTGTTGCTCCTTCTAAACCCTCAATTGCTTTTTCAGTCAATTTTCTAATATCTTGACTGCCCCTCATGGAAATATTAGCACGAGAGCCCGAAATATAAGCAACAACAATAACTTTTTTAGGGTATAAATAAAATAATTCATTTGCAATTTCAGCAGAAATACTCAAATCTCCCCCATATTGAAAATAAATTAAATCTCCTTCGATATCTTCTTTTGCCTTATCAACAAGTTTTCTATATTTTTCTTCAATCTGTCCAAATCTTGTATGAAAACTTTTTGTCTTAGTATTTTCTTCAAAAATATCATAGGGCCCTTTAACACTAACTAAAAATCTTAACATATTAATAACATTAGTCGTTCTATCTTTTAATCCAAAACTTAAAATTCTAATTATTTTTCCGAGTTTAGTTTCATAGACACATTCAAAAGCGCTTTTACAACTTGTTGTTAAATCAGGATATTTCTTTTCAACATCAGAAGAAAACTCAGGGTAAAAACCATCAGAAACACATCCTAAAAAAGCAATCCATTCATCTTCTTTTTTTCCAACAGCCTTGTAACATATATAAGTTGTGGGCTTTATATCTCCTTTTTCATCTGTAGCAGAGTTATAATAATCTACATAATCAGGCGCCTTTATCCCCAAATCATGATGATCAATCCAGACAATAGGTAGATTTAACTTATTAACTTCTTCAAAAAACTCATCAGAAACCAATGGCTGGTCTAAAATAAATATATAATCAGGATTAAGCTCATTAATCTTTCTTAAATAAGATATATTCAAATCAGGAGAAGATTTAATTGCAACACCTTTTCCCCTGTCAAAAGCCCTTCTCATAATCATAAAACTAGCCAAGCCATCAACATCATTATCAAAAAGAAACAAAGGATTTTGAGCTTTTTCTAAGTGTTCTTTTATTTTTCCCAATTGTTTATTAGATAACATTATTCAATTATATTTTTTTCAAGTATTATATTTTCTTTAAGTTTCTGTAGTGAATTGAAAAGCTTTTCAGCCCTCTCTCGGCTTTCTAAAATCATTTCAAATCTATCTGCACTACAATCAAAGATTTCCTGCATATTTAAAAATTTGCCCATCACCTTTTCTATGTCTTCCTGACAACCAATCCCAGAAAATAACCTATAACCCTTTGGTTTTACATAGTCTTCTGTTTTGCCATTAAATGCAATTTCTGCAACTTTATTAATCTCAAGCAGACTATCAAAGCTAAGATTTGAAATTTCTCTATAATATCTATCTAAATTCTTCTGCCCATAGTCTTTTAAAATGTATTTTTGATTTTTTTCCAAGTCTTTTGTAATTTCTTTTAGCCTCATCTTAACAAATTCGCCCTCATTTCCTAATTCAATTATATTTTTCTTAATTGTTTCAGAAATTCGTAGGATAATTTCTATTCTCTGAAGAAGCATAGCAACATCGCCAATAGTAGTAAGAGATGCCACCTCAAGTCTATTCAGATTATTAAGCAATATTTTATAGACATCTTTTTGCTTGTCTAAAACATTTAGCTTTTCAACAGCCCTTGATAAAATTTCATTAACACTTCTTAGGGAATATTTTAAATTAGAATAATAAAGAGTAATAGTATTTCTTCTTTCAGATATTGCAATAACTAATGATTTTGATTGTTTTGCAGTTCTTTCTGCAGCCTTATGTCTTGTTCCGGTTTCATCACTCGGAATTAAAGGATGAGGAATCAGCACACAATTAGAATAAACAATTTTCTTCAAGTCATTTGAAAGAATTATAGCCCCATCCATCTTAGCCAACTCAAATAGCCTCTGAGGTGTAAATCTGCAGTTTAGCTTAAAACCTCCTTCAATTAAATCAGAGATAGTAGGAGAGGCTATAACAATCAAAGCACCCTTTCTAGCCCTAACAATATCATCCAGCGCCTCTCTCAACTCAGTTCCAGGAGCTACAAGCCTTAAAGCATCAACAATGTCAAAAACTTCTTTCTTAGGAACTTCAACAAATTTCTCTTCTTGTTTCTCCTTTTCAATCTGTTTCTCTCTAAGTTCTGGCACAAACTGCGATAAAGCATTATCCAAAAATTCTTGAATATCTTCTTTATTTTGAATTGTTTGTATTTCTTTTTTTTCAACATTCTCCTCACTAATTTTCCTTTCTTCAATTTCCTCTATTTTTACAATATCTTGTTCAGCTTCAGCCATAAAACAAAAAAAACACAAAAATATATAAAACCTCTCTAAACACTCAAAAGTTGTAAAAAATAAATTCATCTGAAATGAGTAACAAATAAAATCTTAGAAATATTTATAAATCTCTTTTATTTAAGGAAAACATGAATAAATGGTTAGAAATTTTACTCGGCTTAGTGCTTGTAATTGTTCCAATTGTATTAGCATTTACACTGCTTACTTCAGGAAGATGGGACTTTCTACACCCAGCATGGACTGTTCTTAAGGGAATGGTCTTCTGGATGATTGTAGGTGTTGGAGCATTATTTATCCTTCTTGGATTATCAGACCTAAGAGAGTAAGTATAAGATAAGGGAAAAGAAATTAATTTGGTATTCTGCTTAATTTAGAGTATAAAATCTTAAAAAGCAACATTTAAATAGCAATTATTTCTAAAAAACACACATGACAATTGACTTAAAAGAATCAGACCTTGAAACAGAAATAGCAGGAGTAAAAGTAATAGATAGAGCTATGGCAAAAAGACTGGCTTTAAAAGAGCCACTAGCACACGGAATGCATTACGACACTATAGGACCTCAAAATTTTCCAATACTAGTTAAAGATATAGATAAAATGACCCTTAAAATATCTGGTGTGACATTTACATACCCATTTCAGAATCCAAGCGTTCTTATAGGCCATAGTAGTAGTTTTGGAACTCAATGGCACTTCTATGATGGCAGTTCTGTTCAAGAAAGAACAGAAAGACTAACTAGAAAGGGCATTAATATCGCTTTGATTATAGCATGTAATCCTGGAAAAGTATTTATAAAAAAATATGAGACTATACACTCTTTATCATTAAACAAACCCCAAGGGGCAGATCTTCCTAAAATAATATATTTTCCAGAAAAAGGCGAAACAAATATTTTAGTAGATTATTACCTTGGCTGTAACACCCATTATATCCCACTAGCCCTCAAACAAAAACTATTAGAACATCCTGAAAAATATGGGTTTATTCATGATAAAGAAAGGCAAAAATTTGCAAAAGTAGGAGATGAAGAAATACCTATTGCTTTAGATATCGTAAAAAAAATCAAATGGAAAAAAGAAGGCACATATACTCCCGATACCCCGAGACCAATGACACCAGAAGATATAATCAGAATAAAAAGAGATTTAACAACTTTCTTCGCAGAAATGACAAGAAGCTCAGCTCAATAATTATGCCATTTATCACAATAATTCTTATTAACCCAAGATAATTCAATAAAAAGTAAAAATTGCTAAAGATTATAGAATTAATAGATATAATCAGATTATTGCTATAAGTTGCTCAAGATGTGAAAAAGAGATATATTACTAACTACAAGTAAAAAAAGTGAATAACATAAATCAAAAAAGAAATAAGTTGCTCCCAGCGATTAAAATTAGTTATTAACAATAAAAAGTCAAGTTAATTAATAATAAAATCGAATAATTAAAAAAATGGAACAAATGAAACCAGACCCAAGCCTATGTGTAAAATGCCAAGGAAGAGGATGGTGTGGAAAATCTTGCCCAATACTGGCAAGATTTTCAACTATCGGAAAGATAAAAACTCATTTTTCAGGAAGTTCTCCGCCTGAAATCTTTGTAGGAAAACATGGCTATCCAGAAGTAAATACAGGAATTCTTTCTCCTCAAGAACACGGAAATACAGAAGATTTCTCAACACCTGAAAAATGGCATGAAAAGAACTTCTCAATAGCAAATATACTAAGACTAAGAGGAAAGCTAATCTATGCAAGATTTAAATCTCAGATAAAATCGACAGAAAATAACAAATTTCTAGGAATTATGCAAGAAATCTCAATGGCAGATGCCCCTGTTTCAACAGAAATAGAATTAAAAAAAGCACCTGCTCAAAATTTAAATATAAATAAAGAATCTCCTATAATAGGAAATCCTGCTCCTTTAAAATTTGCAAGATTAGAAGAAAACCCCCATGTTCCTAAAAAAATAGATTATTTAGTTGCAGATACAGAAGCAAAATCTCAAGTTGCACTCTCAGAATTATACAAATCAAGCATCCCTATTTCAAATATAATAAAAGTTTTATCAGCAGGACTTCTCGGCAAAAAACAAAACAGAAGATTAGTTCCAACAAGATGGGCAATAACAGCAACAGATGATACTTTATCAAAACAACTTCTTGGAAAAATAAGATATTATCCTGAAATCTCCCAAGTTTTATTATTCAATTCATACTATCTTGGAAATCATTATGAATTTCTCTTACTGCCTGATAAATTTTCATTTGAAGTAATGGAAGCAAGAATTCCAGGTAATGTTTGGAATATGAATGGAGAGTTATATCTGGCAATAGATTATGAAGGTTTTTCAGGAAGAAAAACCTATGCAGATATTGTAACAGGAGCTTATTATTCAAACAGACTTGCCCTATGTGAATATCTTGAGAAAATTAAACATCAAGCCTCTTGCTTAGTAATGCGAGAAGTTAGACCAGAATACTATGCTCCGTGTGGGGTTGGAATATTGCGAGAAGCTTCAAGAGCAGCTTTTTCAAAACAACCAGAAGTTTTTCCAACAATTCAAGAAGCATTAGAAAAAGCCCAAACTCGAATGAAATTGAAAACAGAAGTATTTACAAATTCTTCATGGCTAATGAAGAATTATGGTAAACAAAAGAGATTAAATCAATTTTGAAAATAAAGAACAAGCTTATCAAAATCTTCTTTAACCATAACTTCATAATTCCACCCCTCTCTCCCCTTAATATTTCCTTCGCCAGTAAAATACTGCTTAACAAATATTCTCTGCCCTCGCTTATTCACAAATCTTTCTGACATTAAATTTTTCCAGTATCCTCTTACAGGATGAGCCACTTTTGGCTCTCTTGAAACAAAGGAAACAAAATCTCTAGTTTCTTCTTCATCTAAACAAATATAATGCGGCCTCATTACAGTTTTCTCAAGAACTCTTTTTTTTCCATTCAAAATAGACTGCCTATAACCTCTTGCTTGATTACTTTCTTTTTTAAAGATAAAATTAGCAGGATCCATGATGTCAAGAACCATACCCTAAAGGGTATGGCGTGTAATTAATA
>Ga0247841_10009571_pt1 | contig 13520 bp, 14 predicted proteins | sample LaCruzMarch2015__2_FD_192410 | JGI IMG/M metagenome (GOLD analysis project Ga0247841, IMG submission 192410) | Freshwater microbial communities from meromictic Lake La Cruz, Castile-La Mancha, Spain - LaCruzMarch2015_18m | ecosystem: Environmental > Aquatic > Freshwater > Lake | place: Spain...
GTGGTGTCCCTGTAGGCACATACGGTAAGTTCGTCCGCCAGGCTGGGAAACGGAACAGCAAACAATAGGAGACCCACCAGCAAAACCGAACCGACTCCGACCCTACAGAATCTTCTCATCACTGCACCCCTCCCGCTTCATGTCTGATCGATAATGTTAGCTCGGGACTTGGACCCGCTTTGGCCCCCGGTCCCCCTTTCCAAGATGATACTCGAATGACAAACAAAGACAAGGACGCGCACGCAATATTATCTTGCCACCAGATCACACGCGTCCGCGTTCAGCAAGAGATCGAACATCTGCTGCAAAATGGCGGACTGAACTGCACTTGTGCCCGGCCTAATCGGGTCGATGACGGATTCTTCCCGCGGCGTACGGCGAAGGTCCTCGACCGAGCACAACGCGGTCCGGTTCCTAATGGGAACGAAATATACCGACAGGCTGTCCCCCTTTGGTGACCTGTCTGCAGACAGCCATGAAGGCTGGAACCTCCACGGCGGTTGAAAGACCGATGTTTGTCTTGTGCAGTCTATGTCTATGCCCCATGTACTTAAAGCCTGCGACACCGCAGGCATGATCCGGTGAAAGCTGCTCCGTCCCCATTCGCATAGAGGAAGGGAAAGCTTCACGTCGCGATAGCCACCTTGAGGCCGAAATCCGAGACCTAGAAAGATTCGCGGTATAACCCGAAGGGGATGCCGCCGATCAGAGATGATGTCCAGAAGCTCTTCCAGCGAGCAGCAATCTTCGCCTAAGAATTCCCGGGCAGCAGCTAAGCCGGCCTCCCGGGCAGACCCTTGAGTCCACAAGTAGATCTTTATCCGCGCCAAATCACGAGCGTCGAAATCGTATGCGACCCCGGCGACGGCAAAATGACTGGCGCACGAAGATCGGAGATCCTTCAGGTCGTTGGGGTGCAAACATTGAGACAAAATGTTGCGCACCTCTTCTTGTGGGCGATCCCAGGTTCTGAAATAGAGTCTGCCGGCGCGGCCCTTCCCGCGTGCCACGCGAATGCCGTGTAGTACGAGCGGAACGTTTAACTGGGGTGTATGTGCAAAATATTGGTCACAAAGGGTATCCACCAGCTCAGAGCAATGCTGATGACAAGGGACCACCATGTTCGCGTTGCGCCTCATCGTAGATTTTAAATCCTCCGGACGGGCAGGCCGGCGTTGTGTATCAACAACATAGCGCACAGAGATCGAACCGTTTCGATCAATCGCAAGGGAGAATTCAAATGGAAAACCGTCTATAGAAATTGGTGATTCCCACCACGAGCCCTCGTTCCCCGCTCCCTGGCATTCGTGTGCCAAGGAGCGGAAGATCTCAAGCATGTCAGCCTGCTCCACTGTAGACAGTAACCCCGAGGTGAACATCTCCAGGAAATGGGAGAGACGGTCCAGTATATTACGCGGTTCTGATCTTGCTTCGGGTTGATCCATTCTGATTTTTCTCCGCCGGGGGCAGGGGTGAGAACGATCCGCACTCCTCAGTGCGTTGACTTGAGAATGTATCGCCTGTCGGTCGCTGCGGTGCTGAGACAAATATCAAAGAAAGACCGCAAACCGGAGTCAACACCTATGCGTCTTAAGCCCCACCTTGAGAAATCTGATTCACCAACACGATCTGCCTGACATTCCCTCGGGCCGCTTCTTCGTCCAATTTGAGTTGGAGAGCGGGAATGACCGCACGTACAAAACCCATTTTGGCGTACAATGACAAGGCCACCCTGTTGGTTTCGTCCACCAGCAAGTGGACCTTGGAAGCCCCGCGGCCCCCTGCAGTCTCCAGCGCGAGTCGAACAAGCGTCTCACCCAGGCCTAACCCGCGGACCATTGTGCGGACTCCCAGACCAAAAAGCCACCAGTCAGGATGATGGGTCACATCGGAAGGAAAGTCACGAACCACCACGCAACCTACTATTCTCCCGCGAATGAACGCGCAAATATAGGCACCATACGGCTCAAGTTGCGCCAGGTCCAGTACCATCCGCTCCAGAGGATCGGCAACCTCCCGAGACTGATCGTACTGATAGAATGACACGAGTTCGGCGGCATCGTTGTTTCCGGCCACCCTATAATAAACGGATCTCCCCACGGTATTCGTAGCGAGCGCCCGGTACAAGCGAAGCCTCTGCATGAAATGAAACACAGCGGCGGCGATGCTCTTGACCAGTTCCCGGGGGCCGGCAAACCATGGTGCAAGCCACGGAAATCTTGCCACCAGAATGCCGACGAACTTCCAAATGCCTTCGTCGAGACGTACGATCTTGGCGCCTCGTTCGACGACCGCAACGACACCCAGCACATGGTCGGACTTAACGAGCTCGGTGCGGCTGTGCGACGCGTCTCCACGAACAAAAATGTCTCTGAGGCGGTTGAATCTCTCCCGGTCATGCTCCGGTGCAGTTGAATCCGGGAGCGTGCAATTGTTCCCGTAGATAAATAGGTTGGTCTTCCCGGTAAAGGGCGCAGCAAGCGGCGCCCCTGCAACGTTTTTGCGGTCGCCCGGATTTGTTTCAAACCTGACAATTCTGTGTGCCACGGGTTTTCCGGAAGCAGATCGGTACAATATTATGGCGCCCACCCCCAGGTCGCCGGCATCGACCGGTCGTACCACAATCGTGTCTCCATCCCTTATAAGGGGATACATACTGAAACCACGGGCCTCGAATCGAAGCGAACCGCACTTTCCCAGAACGGCTTCCGAAAGCCCGGCCAATTCGTGGCCACTAAGCCTTATTTCATGCATCGGACGAACTCAATTACGTTTTCGCCCGGGACGAAAGCCAGTTCGTAACATGGGGCCTGCTCACACAGTGTTGCGAGAAAATCAAGGGTCAACGACATACCCTTGCTGTCCCAGAGAGGCGGAAAGCTCCTTGATAAAATCATCGCAGAAGCAGCGGCCCCCGTTACATGTGCTGCGCCGTTCTGCTCTCCCCGGACCAGGAAGCAGACTTTTTCCACTGACACACTATTCGGTGACACGGCATTGTAGCTACCGTGCCATGGTGTGCCGTACATTCGCACCTGCCCGCCCCGTTCTCTGAGTACGATGCACTCATCATTGAGGATTCGGCCTGTGCCGTTCCAGAGGCCGGCCATTGTGGATTTGCCGTGGCCCGAATTTCCCTGGAAGAGATATCCTCGGCCTTGATCGTCTATTCCGCAGCCATGGACCAAAAGCCCGCGCTCCCGGGCCAGGAGGCATATCATTAGTACATGCCCGAGAGGATAATCCAGCGGATTCGGCGCACTTGAGCCGTTCAGCCAGGGTTCGTCGCCGCAACGGAAAAAGAATTTCCCGCGACGAGTATTTCGGTCAAAGATCAGGACCCGTTGAGGGACGGCACTGCTGAAGGAATCTCTTTCCACGAGGACCTCACGGTCGTCGATGCTATACAGACTCCAACGGTCCCACGCTTCAAAAATGCGGTGGCGTTCCAGTGGGATAATTGCGGGAATGGGCTCGGTGGAAACAGTAATGGTGATCTGAGGTTCCGACGAGCATAGGAAAGATCGAAAGGCGTCGGTCAAATGTACAGAACAGTCAGCCCGCTCGGACTCGATTCCGAAGACCGTGTCCGCGATTTCGAGGGTGATTCTGTTGTGACCGAAACCCATGCTGGTGTTCAGAGGAACTCAGAAGCCTCGCTACGAGGCGAGGGGATTACAGGGAGTAGTGCCATAGTAGCCGCCCTGACACACGTATTCGCCCCCGCTTGCGGACCTGGGGCCGGTAGTGGAAGTCTTACATCCGGAAAAGACCGTTTCTTCCACGATCAGTTTGACCTCGCATATCTCAGGCTTGATGTATGTTCTCTTCATGGCATTCCTCGATAAGGGGATCGTCGCGGCTTCCGGAACCAATGCCCAGAAGTTCCGCTCTTGCGTGAGCAACACGGCACAGGAAATCCACCGGGATTTCCTGGTCACCCAATTCCAGTTGAGCCCAGCCGGGACATTGATCGCACATACGGCTCAACATACACGACTGGCAGGACGTTTGCCTAGTTCTGGGCCGGCTGAGCACCCCGGGAATGAATTCGTGCCAGCCTTGATAAAAAGAACCGCCGCGCAGGTCGTACGAAGGCACGCGGGAATTGATACACACACTCATCATTCCGTACGGATCAACGTGAAACCCGCTGGACCCGGCCCCACACCAATATAGTCGCTCGGGAAAAGCGGGCATCCCGGGGGCCTTTAAGCAGTATTCCTTCAGTGCCTCCCAACGTTGTTTGTCCGCGAAGTCCAGGGCTACTGTTTCTTCCGGAGAGAGCCGGTAACGGCAGGGCGTTGCGTCTCCGTCCAGTCTCTTGTTCACGTTGGGATCAAAGCGGAACTCCAGGCCGTACTGTTTAGCGAACGCCTTCATGTCCCACAGCTCGTGCTTGTTGACGGTGAGGGCCATGGTTTTCATCTTGGGAGCGATTTGCCGTTCCAAAAGCAATTCGATGCCGCTCATGCACTTGGCGTACGAGCCGGGGACTCGTGTAACCTTCTCGTAAGTCTCTTCCGTCCGACCGTATAGCGTGATCTCAACGGACCGGGGCGGCCACTCGGCTAGGTAATCGGCTACCTCGGGGGTGATCGTGACGCCGTTGGTAAAGATATTGACAAGAAATCCCTTTTTCTTGGCATGAACGTACAGCTCGAGAAAGTCTTCACGAACCAACGGCTCGCCTCCTGTGAACAGGATGGCCAAGCAGCCTTGATCGGCAGTTTCGTCCAGGATACGACGGAATTGGTCTGCAGTGAGTTCCCGGTTCCGAGCCTCTCTATCGTCGGCAGGCCGGTTTATGTAACAATGAACGCAATTGAGGTTGCACCTGGCGGTGACCTCGAAGCTCGCGGACCACGGGATTCGGCGTCCGGAGTTCTTCGCCATCAAACGCTTTCCGAATTCACTATAGCTGATCTGAGGGATTAGCGAACAGTCCATGTCAGGCCTCCCTGACCGCGTTCACGGATTGGAGTTGCATCAGTAGGTCAAGCAGGTCTTTTTCAGCTTCGTCGGGGGCCACCTCATACTCCCCGACTATAGCATCTCGGATCGCGGCAACGGTTTTCACGCCGTCGATAAGGTCCCAGATTCGGGCCGCAACCTCGTTCAGCGTGTAAATGCTGTCAACCTCGGTTGCGCTCCTGCGGATCGGGACCAGAATGAACTCGCCTCCCACATTTCTGGAGACTACCGAATCCTCTTTAATGAAGCGTTTCTCAAGATAATTGGCGACGTCCATTCTCGTAATGTCTCGGTATTCTTTAGGATAGTTCATAGGCCACTATCTATCAGTTGTCGAGCCTTTTCGCTGCACGTTCTGAGACAGTGTCGCCTGCACTCCTGAAGTTGGATCTCGGCAGCGCCCTTGAGGCCCCGCTCGCAATCCTCTATACAACTCTGACATCCCCCGTATTCGGGGAACTGCTTAAACATCTCATGCGTCTGGCGGTCCAGCTTGCCCTCGATCATCCGATTGACCGCTGATTTGGCGGCAGCGGTTTGTTCCGCCAGCGAGGCCCTGCCGAGCAATAGTCCGAGAGCATCGGGTGGCGCCGGGGACGAAACATAGCCTGGCGGAAAGGCAGGATTGGGGCTGGTTTGAACCGGACGCACTGCCGTCGCGGGACGCTCGACTTCCCGCACGAGAATGGCGCCCAACACGAGCATTGCCACCGCAGCCACTGTCACTGCCATGTATGCACGCCACCTTGAGGAGAGTCGCACCGAAGCCGTGGCCCGCATGTTCCCACGCCCCTTACTGCATCCCGGGTAATCGGGTTTCAGTATCAATGCCGGTCTGGCTTTCATCTCATTCCAAACTGACTGTCGGCATGAGGCTCGCGCTCTCTTAAAACCATTAAGAGATTATACAATGTTCCGATAATGAGTCAAGGAAGGTGTTTGGACAATAGCTTTACCGAGAGCACCAACCGCCGATGCTTTACAACAGGAAGGAGGATAGTTCCCAGCCCGGACTACTTCGCCAGCCTGATCTCGCTGAGGCCCTCCGTAGCCAATGCGTCAGCAAGCCCATTCTCGCGGCGAGGAATCCACTTGAGATGCCAGCCGGGATGCTCGTGAAAGAGACCTCTAATCGACATGATCGCGTCTCGAAAGCGGTTCTTTTCGCGAGTAAACATCTGCCCATTCACCTGCCCCACGACGGTGCGGCTGTCACCGTGAACGACCGCCTCATCGATTCCCAGTACAGCCAGACGGTCCGCGACAGCCATGAGGGCAAGGTATTCCGCTTTCAGAGCGTCTCCCCGACCAGCGTACTCGGCCGTCTGGCATACGGGAAATCCGTTCGAGTCGCGAATAACGTACCCAATGCCACAAAAGTACAAGAAACAAGAACCGTCAAAAAAGGCCTTGTAAGTCATGACATATCCTTTTTGTCGGGATATAGCGAAGGCTGAAACAGTCCATGAAGATTGGGCATTCATTACTCACTTCCGTAAACACAACAGTCAGAAAAGATCAAGTAAGAAAATCGTGAGCCTCGTGCACGGCAAGCCGTCGCCGGGACCGTTTCTTGAATGAAAAGGCGCGCGTCCGGCCCAAGGTTCCCCGTTCCTTCATCTTTGCAGTTAGGTGAACAGTCACATTAAGTCAAAGGTCGCAAGTGCCGAGAAATTCCCCTTGATTAAAGGATCGATACAGAGGTACAGTCACGCTATGCCTGTTTCCGGAACAGACCCGGCGGGAGGAGTGTCTTACGTGTCACCTGCCGGTATCAGATAATAGAGGGGTAAATCGTCAATGTGTTCTGCAGCGCTGTCGAAAGAAGCCGCTGACGTAATTGAATTACTGGTGAAGATCGCACACTACGTGGAGCCTGTGCATCACGGAGGCGGCCGCATTAAGATGCGAGTCCCCTTTTCCGACCTTCCGAAGCTGGTGACGCTGGTCGCTGGTATCGATGTGGACGAAAGCGCAAGATCCATACCTGGCCTCCGGAGTTACGAAGTGAGTCCTTGGACCATGTCGGCAACTATACGATACGACCCCGGCGTGTTGCCGTTCGATTTGTGGAATGATTTTTGTGCTATCAAGACAGACCCGGGCGCCGAGACGTCATTCCGGGAGCGTTTTCTCGCACTGCTTGAGAACCATTCCGGATGAGTCACACGAGCGATTATGAATAGGAAAAACAGGTCTGGTATGTCCCGAGAATCTGATGGTGTCCGGAGATGTTCATCGATTCCCGGTGTTCGAAAAGGAGGCGAGGTCCATGTTGGATGAAAAGCCGGCTGCTATCGAGGTACAGAGTCAGTTCACAGATGAGTTTCTCTATTTCTTTTTGAGGATGCGAAAGGAGAGGGTCCGCAAGGTTGTCCAGCGGGTACGGTCTCAGTATCCTGATGAAGGCCTGGAACAACTGGCCCGTCGCTTGATATCCTCGAAATCGCAGCTTTCCTTTATCGGTGGCACACTCATTCAGGTGCCCATGCTCCTTCCCGGCATCGGGCAGGCCCTGAAACTTCTCGGCATGGTGGGCGGGGCCTCAATGCTGACCCGCATGCACCTCTATCTCATTTTTGAAATAGCCTTGCTTTATGGAAAAGACATTGACGAACAGGCGCGAATTCCGGAAGTAGCCGCGGTGGTGGCCGCAGTAGGTTTAGGTATGAGCGCTCCGTTTCTGGTGCAGGTCCTGGAACTCAATCCCTTGTATTCTCTCCCGGTCGCAGGATTGTCGGCTACTTCGGTGACTCAACTTGTTGGGGAGAGCGCTATCAGGTTCTATGCAGGTTCCATTACCGTGCCGGTCGAGGAAGCATTGTCCACGACTTGAACAGGTTAGGCGATCCGTCGGGCCAACACTCCAAGAGGTAATGGCCCGACTGGGAGAACTGCAAAGACAAAAGGGCCTCTGCGATCTCCGTGGCGCACAACTCGCTCACACTTAAGCCGTTTCTGTTTCGGCTGCTTTCTCCAGGCCCAGTTCTTTGATGGACTCATTTCGCATCAGGTATTTCTGGACCTTGCCGGTGACGGTCATCGGGAACTCGGCAACGAACTTGAAGTAGCGCGGGATCTTATAGTGCGCGATGCTTCCTTTGCAGAATTCGTGGAACTCCTCCGGGCTTGCGGTTGTACCAGGCTTCAACCTTATCCAAGCCACCATTTCTTCTCCGTACTTTATGTCTGGCACGCCTACGATCTGTACGTCCAAAATCTTCGGGTGATGATAAAAGAATTCCTCGATCTCTCGCGGGTAGATGCTCTCGCCGCCACGAATTATCATGTCCTTGATGCGGCCGACTATTTTCACATATCCTTCGTCGTCCATTTTCGCGAGGTCGCCGGTGTGCATCCAGCGCGCGGAGTCGATTGCATTGCGTGAAGCTTCCTCGTTGTTCCAATAACCCAGCATGACGCTATAGCCGCGCGTGCAAAGTTCGCCCGATTCACCGACCGGCACCACGTGGCCGGTCACCGGATCGACAATTTTGACCTCGATGTGCGGATGCACTTGGCCCACAGTGCTGACCCGTTTCTCCAGGGGCGCATCGGCCCTTGTCTGAGTGCTCACAGGGCTGGTCTCGGTCATGCCGTAGCAGATCTGCACCTCGCTCATGTGCATGAGGGTGTTGACCTTCTTCATGACTTCGATAGGACAGGGTGCACCGGCCATAATGCCGGTTCGCAAACTGGAGAGTTCGAATTTGGAAAACTCGGGATGCTCCAGTTCAGCGATAAACATGGTAGGGACGCCGTAAAGCGCGGTACACTTTTCTTCCTGAACTGTTTGAAGCACCGCCAGCGGCTCAAAACCGGCTGCGGGATAGACCATTGTGGCGCCGTGAGTCACGCATCCCAGGTTGCCCATCACCATACCGAAGCAATGATACAGCGGAACAGGAATACACATGCGGTCTTTTTCCGTGATACCCTGCAATCCTGCCACAAAGTAACCGTTATTCAAGACATTGTGGTGGCTGAGTGTGGCTCCTTTGGGGAAGCCGGTGGTGCCGCTGGTGTACTGGATGTTTATTGCGTCGTCGAACTGAAGTCCCTGTTGCCTGACGGCAAGCTCTTTATCCGAGGCCTCAGCGGCTAAGGCCATAACATCGTCCCAGGTGAACATCCCAGGTGAAGGCTCTGATCCAAGGCGAATAATCGTGGTCAAACCGGGAACCTTTGCCGAGCGCAGTTTGCCCGGTTCAACCCGGTTCAACTCGGGGCAAATTTCGTAGAGCATCCGGGTGTAGTCGGAACTCTTGAATCGCGGTGCAATGATTACCGCGGCGCAACCCGATTGTTCCAGGACGTATGCCAGTTCGTGCAGGCGATATGCCGGGTTGATGTTTACGAGTATGGCCCCTATCTTACTAGTGGCGAATTGCGTGACACACCACTCGTAATTATTCGGCGACCAGATACCGATGCGGTCCCCTTTTTCAAACCTGAGATGCAGCAAGCCCTTCGCCAGTTGATTGACCTTGGCTTGCAACTGGCGATAAGTGAACCGCACGCCCTGATCGCGCACTACCAGCGCATCGTTATCAGGGAATTTCCCGACGGTCTCATCGAACTTGTCGCCAATAGTGATTCCGAGCAGCGGCTTATCGCTGATACCGTCGACGTAGCTTGCCCCCATTTAAGGACCTCCTGAAAGTCAGTGTTTCGTGCAAAGAAAACCGATATCAAAGTTCGTGCCGGAAAGGAAAGGAGGCATCTTACTGAACTTGAGTCGAAAATTCAAGTTCTACATAATCGGCCGTGCGAATCCGCAGGTATTCTTTGGCTGACCGGTAATCCTTAAAGCACACGTTTCCCAAGGCGATGTATTGGCCTGGAATCCAATTATGGGACAACCCATTGGCAAAAGGGAGATATACGTCTGCCCCGCAGACGGTTAAGATTCCGATTTGTTGAGTAGTCGGAGGTTGCTTTTGAGTGGAGGGGTCGAGTGATCTTGCCTCAGGTTCATTGCATGCCCGAAGCCGTGAGGCAATCGATCCGTCGTATTCGTATTAGGTTCGGACATAGGTCACGAGCAGACCTGCCTTCCAATCTAAACTCTGTCTTTTATGACATGAAAGGACATTGTGGAGGATGTCACCTTGCTTAATCCCGTGTACAGGAAAGTGGCAAGTCCTACAACTTGGACAAAAAAAAGTACCGCTGGGTCCCACAGCGAAACCAGCCCTGTCCCTAAATCTGCTACCGGAAGAGATTCTCCACCGAATATGAGAAGCATCAAGAGGCCATAAACGAGAGCAGTCATCGCCATTATCTGGTACGCGGAAAGCCTGCCGCCGCCCCGGTGATCGGCTCGGAGGAATTCAGAGGCCACCCTCCAAGTTTGTGTCACTGCCACAGTCGCAACGAAGGCCGCCGAATACCAGCTCTTCAGATACAGCAAGATGCCGAAGAGGGCTACTGCCACGTGTAAAACCGAAGTAAGCGCCTGTACGGGCACGACGCTCTCGCCATCCAAGCCTCGTTCGTAAGCAATTTTTTTGGACTTTCCCGAAAATATGAAAGCATGGGGGCCTATGACTCGACGGAGCCAGGGACGGCATTCTGCCAGCGGTTTGCCGTAACAACAGCCAAAGCTTATGCATGCCAGACGCCCGAGACCTTCACCCAGTGCATAGGATATGACTATTGCGGTGAGCACGGGAATGACGGGCACCTGATCGACCAAGAGTTCAGGGCGGGCGCCAAGTGCCCACACGATCCAGGGAGAAGCGACGAAACCGAAAAAGGAAGCTCCGGCTATGGTAAACGTCTGGGGCCTTCTTTCGACCAGCCGTGCGATCATCTTGGCCGCGGGAAGGCCGAGGCAAAAGATTATCCCTACCACAGCGAAAGAAACTTTCTTGGGAACGCCGATTGCCGCCGTTAGGACAAACAGCACGGATACTGCCGTGACCGTTGCCAAGGCAGTGAAAAGGCCGTAGTAGGTAAGGTTGACGCCGGTCCAGTTGTCCGAATCTACTTTGGCGACAGGTATGGATGCGAGAATTTGCCAATTTTCCCGGGGCAGAGTCTTGAACGCCCATACAAGCAGCGTACCGAAAGAGATAGCAAGAGCGACGATGAACAGTTCGTCTGACATGCTGAATACTCCCTGAGTAAGCACTTCATACATACGGTGGGTTACGCGGGACCCTCATTTTCGTCACGCCTCTACGCGGCCGACCCGCTACCATCCCTGGACTGTACCGATGACGGATCGAACCTTTAGGTCGGTCTCTACCAACGGTTGGCCGAAACCTTTCGAAAATCGACTCTGCACGCCGGAAAGTCGCAGATTCTGCACCAGGTCCTCGGCAAACTTGATTCGTCCTTTCCGGAACAGCAGAACATCCGTGCTGCTCCCCGGCCGGTACAGGCTCTTGGGCTGCCCCTTATCGAGAAACATTCCTGCAGTCACGGCACAAGGGTTTTCATATCGGTCTCGGCTGTAGACTTGGACGATGTCTCCGATCATGAGGGCCACGATTTCTATCATCGCGACAAGACCCGCGCCGCTCCCTCCGGGAATGTCCGTGTCTATGACCGTTACGACACGCTTGTTTTTTGAAAACGGGGTCACCACAGTTACGACTGCGCCCGGATTGCACGAATGATACCCGCCTGGAATTTCATAGATGTCCACCACCTCCCCTGCAACCGGAGTGTGGTTATAATGATACTTTTCAGGGGTTAGCCTGAAGATTGCGAAATCACCCTCGTGAAACGCCTCGATCCATTCCGGCTTATCTCTGCCGACCAGTTCGTCGAAACTGAAGAATTTGTCCTTGAGAAACAAGCTCGAAGACTCACCTAATGAACCCACTATGCACTTGGCGTCCGCGGGAGAAACCACTACAGCGCTTTCGCAAGGCATGGGACGGCATTTCCAATATAGAATCTGGCGTTCGAAGACTTGCCTCAATGTCTTCAAGGACTCCGGATCGACGCACTCGTCAAAATCTATGCCGGATCTTTGCAGAGAAAGTCTGGTTCTGGGGTCAAGAGCCCTATCATACCGCGCGGAAGCGATCAGGCTTGACGCGCGAGCGCTCGTTAGCGCCCTGAAAAGGATCGGGGTTTTCTCACGAGCCACCGAGTAGAGCAACTCTATTGCCTTATCACCCGTAAGTGTCTCCGTACAGATCCTACCGGTTTCCCTCTCCACATATTGATGCGGAATCGTTTTCACTATTGTTCGCGCTCCCAAGCTTTTTTAGGGCGTCTGCGGTGTCGTGGTGAACGCTTATCAGCAGCAGATTGATACCCTTTTTCAGGTCTGCAGGAGAAGCTCGCTCCGAACTGACTTCGTCCCGAACTGCCTCAAGAAATTCAGACGGGCGTCGATCTCCGATCGCATAAAGGATTGCCCCTCTGTAATCGTCGCCGCCGAGGATAAATCCGGAATCCAAGGACCGGAGGTCTTCCTGCAAAAAGTTGAGGCCCTCGAAAAGGTGGCGTTTTGTCAACACCGAGCGATAGTATCGCTCTGCCGCCATGTTGAACTCCTCTGCGTCGAGATCCATCGGGGACCTTGCGCCGGCTTCCCGGACTATGACTCGGGTCAACTTCTCTGCAACGGAAAACTCGGCAGGATTGTCAAGTCTCCTCGCCAAGTCGTCGCCGGTCTCCTTCAGATTCAGCATTTCAATCAAGCTTTCGCCCTCTTCCCGGAGAAGACTGAGCAAAGCTAGACGGTACTGCCTATGGTATACCCGCAGGTACCCGGGATAGCGCCGGCTGTAGCGCACATCTTTGGTCCGTTCCATTATTCTTTTCATGAACTGGTTCTGCGTGGCGCCGAGGACGAAAAAGGTTGGAAGTCCAATGGCGGCACCGAAAAATATCTGTCTCCGCTCGCTTTCTACAAACGGGTTGTCGGGAATATGCGAGTGCGTCACCTTGCCGTGAAGCGCTAATTTGAAGGCCAGTGCGGTAATAAGAGTCTGGAGGTTGGCAGCGTTTGCCATATCGCCATCAAGGCTTTCAAATAGGCTGTAATGGCGTCCCTCGAATCCCGAGAAACCCATTCTGGAGAACTCTCGCAATCGATAGAGCAGATAGAGCGACATCTTTTCGTCAAACACGCCGAGGTCGGCCAGGTCTTTTTTCAATCGCTCCGTGTTTCCCAGTCTTCCGTCCAGGGCCGGGCTCTCGTCCGTACTCATTACCGTGACGAGGTAGTCTATGAGGCGAAAATCCGGGACCAAATCCCCTTTCACTCTAAACGCTATACTTATCGCTCTATCAAGAGAATCGATCCCGAAAGGAGTCATCGGCCGGCCCAGTATCTTCAGATGGGCCTTTTTCTTCCATCTACGCCAGATCATCCTGAGATGGGTGTAGTCCAGCTCGTGAGGAAGGAAACCCAGTACTCTCTCCGGGTGAAAATCCGAGAAGTCCAATCTGTAGGTGTAAGTTTTCAGATTCTATGGACAGAAAAGGGGTGAATTTTTCAGATTAGGTTGACCTGTAGAGAAAGATTATCAGAATAGATGGACGAGATGAAGAGGGCGGTGGCTTTAGGGAGCTACCGC
>Ga0247841_10009572_pt1 | contig 13519 bp, 14 predicted proteins | sample LaCruzMarch2015__2_FD_192410 | JGI IMG/M metagenome (GOLD analysis project Ga0247841, IMG submission 192410) | Freshwater microbial communities from meromictic Lake La Cruz, Castile-La Mancha, Spain - LaCruzMarch2015_18m | ecosystem: Environmental > Aquatic > Freshwater > Lake | place: Spain...
GCGAACGCGGCACGCAGTTCGTGTTGAACGAGGTCTCGTACACGCGGCTCGCCGAGATGGTCGGGCGTTTGGCGGCCGCGCTCAAGGAGCTCGGCGTGGGGCGCGGCGACCGCGTGGCCCTCGCGTCGAAGCCGAGAACGGCGTGGGCGACGAGCTTCTTCGCCATCCTCCGCTGCGGGGCGACCGTCGTGCCGCTTGACCCCGAACTGCAGAAGGGGGAGATCGAACGCATCCTGGTCGAAGCCCAGGTGAAGGGCGTCATCGCCTCCGGCAGCAAGATGGACGATCTCGTCGCGATCCGGGAAGCAGGCTCTCTTCGCGACACCTTCCTTGTCTCGATGGATCGATCGAAAGACGAAGGCGTCCACTTCCTCGACGCGCTCCTCCTTGGTAAGAACCCGCTTCCTCTCATCGACGTGGCGCCGTCCGACCTGGCTGTCCTGATGTACACATCAGGCACGACGGGCAATGCGAAGGGGGCCATGCTGACGCACGCGAACATCGCGTCCAACACGCTGGCGGCGCAGAAGGTCGTCGAACTGCGGTCGGATGATCGCTTCCTCTCCATCGTTCCGTGGAACCACATCTACGGACTCACCATGACGCTCGTGTGCCCGCTGGTCACCGGCGCCACGGCGTCGTACACGCCTGTGGATCGCAACCTGATGGAGGTCATGCGCCGGTCAAAGCCCACGATTCTTGTCGGCGTACCTAAGCTGTTCAACGTCCTCTACGGAAGAATCACCGAGTCGATCGAGAAGAGCGCGATCAAGCACGTGATTTTCCATCTCTCGCCCACCCTGATGGGCCGCCTCATCCGCCACAAGCTGTTCGGCAACCAGTTCCGCTTCTTCGCCTCGGGCGGCGCCCCGTTGAACCCCACGGCGGCCGCCGGTCTCCGCCACCTCGGGCTGGGCATCCTCGAGGGGTACGGGCTGACCGAGACGTCGCCTCTCCTCACGATGTGCGAGGCCTTGAACGACCAACCCGGCATGAAGACGATCGAGGATGTCGAGATCCGCATCGATCATCCCGACGACACGGGCGTCGGTGAGGTCGTAGTTCGCGGCCCGGGCGTCATGGCCGGCTACTACAAGAATCCCGCGGCGACGGCCGAAGTGCTCGAAGCGGACGGGTGGTTCCACACCGGCGATCTGGGCTCCTACAAGAATGGACGCCTCGTCCTGTGCGGCCGCGCGAAGAATGTGATCGTCCTCGACACGGGCAAGAACGTGTACCCGGAGGAGATCGAGTGGGAACTCGCCATCATCCCATCGATCGAGGAAGTCATGGTCTACGAGGGCGAGCGCCAGGGAGTCCCGTCGGTCTGCGCCAAGATCTACCCGAACTGGACGTTCCTCAAGGCACAGGGCGTCAAGGACCCGGCCGCGGCGTTGGAGGTCATCTGGGAAGCGGTCAAGGAAAAGTGCGAGAACCTGGCCATGTTCAAGCGCATCAAGTACAAGGAGGCCCTGACGCTCGTCGAGGAACCGTTCCAGAAGAGCGTCAAGCTTGACATCAAACGCCACCTCTACAAGCCGGAAGGCTAGGAGACAAGAACTCCATCTGGGATTGAGAAGGCCGCGGCCCACAGGCCGCGGCCTCTTTCTTGTGTAGGACCTAGGTCGGGGCCCTCTCCTCGGAAGGTGCATCCCGCTTTGCGTCGCGGCGGGCGAGCGCTCTCAGGCGGCGAAGACGCTCGCCGATCGCCTGCTCGCTGCCGCGCGAGGTGGGATGGTAGTAGGTGCGATCCAGCAGCGCGTCAGGCAAGCACGTCATCGGGGCGATGCCGTCCTCGAAGTCGTGCGCGTACTGATACCCATCGGAGTACCCGAGACCCTTCATCATCGCCGTGGGCGCATTGCGCAGATGGATCGGCACTTCCTCGACGGGCCGCTCCACCACGTCCTGTTTCGCGGCCGCGAGCCCCGTGTAGAGCGCGTTGCTCTTCGGGGTCACGGCAAGGTAGACGGCGGCCTGGGCGAGCGCGAGGTCGCACTCCGGCGTCCCCATGACTTCGACGGCCTTCCACGCGGCGACCGCCTGCTCGATGCCGCGCGGGTCGGCCAGACCGACGTCTTCCGAAGCGATCCGCAGGAGCCGGCGCGCGATGAACCGCGGATCCTCGCCCCCTTCGAGCATGCGGGCGAGCCAGTACAGGGCCGCGTCGGGGTCGGAGTTGCGGATCGACTTATGCAACGCCGAAATGATGTTGTAGTGCTCGTCGCCGGCGCGGTCGTAACGGAAGCCCTTGCGCTGCACGGCGCGGGAGACCGTGTCCTCGTCGATCGTCGCGCCCCCCGCGATCGAACTGGCCAGGTCGAGGGCCGTCAGTGCCCGTCGCGCGTCGCCGTCCGACACGACGAGCAAGAGTTGGCGCGCCCGGTCGGTGAGCTCGAACGCGCCCGCGAGGCCGCGGACGTCGACGAGCGCGCGGTCGATCAATCGTTCGAGATCCGCTTCCTCCAAGGGATCGAACGGGAGGAGTTGGCTGCGCGACAGGAGGGCCGAGGTGAGGGCAAACGACGGGTTCTCGGTCGTCGCCCCGACGAACATGACGCTGCCCTCCTCGAGGTACGAAAGAAGAACGTCCTGCTGCGCGCGATTGAAGCGGTGAATCTCGTCGAGGAAGAGGAGGTCCCGCTTGCCATCCGCGCGCCAACGGAACCGTGACGCCTCGAGCACAGCGCGCACGTCCTTCACGCCGGCCAACGCGGCGGAGAGGTGGACGAATCGCGCTCCCGTGCGCTCGGCAAGGATGCGGCCGACGGTCGTCTTTCCTGTGCCTGGCGGACCCCAGAACAGGAACGATCGGCACATGCCCTTCTCGATCGCGGCACGCAAGGGCCCGTCCTTGCCGAGGAGCCGCGTCTGCCCGACCACCTCGTCGAGCGTCCGCGGCCGCATGCGTTCCGCAAGCGGGCTCTCGCTCGTCGGTTCCGGCGCCCGTGCCTCCGACTCGAACAAGCTGGCCATGCGACCATCGTAGTCGAATGGGGACACACACCTCAATTCCTCGCAGCTCTGGGCCGGGAATTGAGGTGTGTGTCCCCACCGATCGCGCGAAGGTTGTTGAGGTCTCAGCCAATCCCTAGAATGGATCTAGACTGCCTCAACGCCAACCAACGGTCGCAGAGGGGGACATGGCATCGCGCAATCCGACGATGACGCCACAGGAGTTCGTCGCCAAGTGGCGTCCGTCCACATTGAAAGAACGGTCGGGCTCGCAAGAGCACTTCATCGACCTCTGCCGAATGCTCGGTCACGAGACACCGGCCCAGGCGGATAGCGAAGGCACGTGGTTCACGTTCGAGCGGGGCGCCGACAAGTCGACGGGCGGCCAAGGCTGGGCCGACGTCTGGAAGAAGGGTTTCTTCGCCTGGGAGTACAAGGGCAAGCACAAGGACCTCGACGCTGCCTACGCACAGCTCCTCCGGTACTGCGACTCCCTCCTGAACCCGCCACTGCTTTTGGTCTCCGACATGGAGAAGATCGTCGTCCACACGAACTTCAACAACACCGTCAGGCGCGACATCTGCCTGACGCTCGACGACCTCACGACCGAGACGGGCCAAGCCACTCTGCGCGCCGTGTTCACCGACCCCGAGAAGCTGCGGGCCGACGAGACGCCGGAAGGCGTCACGAAGAAAGCGGCGGCCGATTTCTCGAATCTCGCGGAGTCCCTCCGCGACCGCGGCGTCAACTCAGAGGAGGCGGCCCACTTCCTCATCCGCATTCTCTTCTGCCTGTTTGCCGAGGACATCAAGCTCCTGCCCGACAAGCTCCTGTCGCGCCTCGTCGCGGAGACGAGGGAAGATCCGGCCACGTTTGGCCGCCAGCTCAAGGCACTGTTCGGCCACATGGCGAAGGGTGGCTACTTCGGCCTCGATCGCATCCCGCACTTCAACGGCGGCCTGTTCGACGACGACACCGTCCTCGAACTCACGACCGACGACCTGCGCGCTCTCCAGAAGGTCTCGCAGCTCGATTGGTCGAGCATCGAGCCGTCAATCCTCGGCACGCTGTTCGAGCGCGGCCTCGACCCTGGGAAACGGTCGCAGATCGGCGCCCACTACACGAGCCGCGAGGATATCCTCCTCATCGTCGAGCCCGTCCTGATGCGCCCGTTGCGTCGGCGTTGGGGCGAAGTGCGTGCAGAGGTGGACAAGGTCGCAGCGGAGTGGCGCGCTGCGCCGTCGGCCGGAGGCGCCAAAAGCCGCTTACGGAGCCGCTTGCAGAAGCTGTTGCACGGCTTCGCCGACGAGATCGCCGACACGAAGGTTCTCGACCCCGCCTGCGGCAGCGGGAACTTCCTCTATGTTGCGCTGCGCGATCTCTTGAACCTCGAGAAGGAAGTCATCGCGCTCGGGATGAGTCTCGGGTTCCCGTACACGATCCCGACAGCGGATCCACGGCAGCTCTACGGCATTGAGATCAACGAGTACGCCCACGAGCTGGCGCAGGCCACCGTGTGGATCGGCTACATCCAGTGGCTGCATGAGAACGGCTTCGGCTGGCCCGCCGAGCCGCTCCTGAAAAAGCTCGGCAACATCGAGCACAAGGACGCCATCCTCGCATTCGACGCGGACGGGAACCCCGTCGAGCCCGAGTGGCCCGAGGCAACGGTTGTCATTGGGAATCCGCCGTTCCTGGGCGACAAGAAGATGCGCGCGGAGCTTGGGGACGCGTACACCGAGAAGCTGCGCGAAGCCTACAGACGCGCGCTTCCAGGCGGGGTGGATCTCTGCTGCTACTGGTTTGAGAAGGCCAGATCGATGATTGAAAGCGGCACGCTGCAGCGCGCGGGTCTGCTCGCCACTCAAGGGATCCGTGGTGGCGCAAATCGTGCTGTGCTGGACCGCATCAAAGCGACCGGCGACATCTATCTTGCGTGGTCTGACCGTGACTGGGTGCTGGATGGGGCAGCAGTTCACGTGTCGATGATCGGGTTCTCGAGAACTTGCTCCTGGGCACCAGAACTAGACGGGCGCGCGGTGGCCAGCATCGCGGCGAACTTGACCGCAGCCCGCCTCGCTTCCGCACAAGGCTTGTTGAAGAACTCGGGCATCTCCTACATAGGCGCCTCACCGCACGGCTCATTCGACATAGGTGGCGAAGTGGCCCGCCGGATGCTCGCTGATTGCGGCAACCCTAATGGCCGACCTAATTCGGATGTCGTCAGGCGAGTGGTAAGCGCAATCGACCTTGCTCGTCGCTCCCGCGACATGTGGACGATCGACTTCGCGCAGATGCCAAGGGAGCAGGCATGCATGTATGAAGCAGCGTATGAGTACGCAGCTGAGCATGTGTACCCCGAGCGCGTGAGCAATCGACGGGTTGCCTACCGGGAGAACTGGTGGCAGTACGCAGAACCGCGTCCTGGCATGCGCGATGCTCTTCGAGGATTCAAGAGATACATCGGGACGCCACGGTATGCGAAACACCGGACGTTCTCTTGGCTCGAGACGTCAACGCTCGCGAACGACAACGTCGTCGTCTTCGCGCGCGACGATGACTACTTCTTCGGCATTCTCCACTCCAGGATCCATGAGCTGTGGGCACTCCGGCAGGGCACGCAACTCGAGGACCGGCCTCGCTACACGCCGACGTCCTGCTTCGAGACCTTCCCGTTCCCGTGGCCGCCGGGGAAGGAGTCCGTCGACGATCCGCGCGTCCAAGCCATCGCCGCCGCCGCCAAGGACCTCGTCGAGAAGCGTGACCGCTGGCTCAACCCCGAAGGCGCGAGCGAAGCCGAACTCAAGAAGCGCACGCTGACCAACCTCTACAACCAGCGCCCCACCTGGCTCGACCTCGCCCACCAGAAGCTTGACCAAGCCGTCCTCGACGCCTACGCCTGGCCCCACGACACAACCGACGACCAGATCCTCGAACGCTTGCTGGCACTGAACCTCGAGCGGGCTGCAGCAGAGAGGGATGCCAAGTGACCGCTCGCGCAAGGCTCAGCAGAGCTCTCGGGGCACGGGGAGCCGGTCATGCCTGACGTGAAACGCGTCCTGATCCTGGGTTCAGGCTTCTCGAAGGCCATCTTCCCGGTCATGCCGCTTGTGGGTGATCTGCGCGAAGGCTTGCAGGACATCGAAGCCCTCCGGCAGGAACCGTATGCCTCGATGGCCAGCGAGCCGGAGCTGTTGCTGAGCCACCTCGCGCTGAGTCAGCCCTGGAGAACCACGTCGGAAGGCCTGAGCGATCGTGCGTTGTTTGTGCAGGCACAGACTTCCCTTGCCAATCAGATTGCCACTTGCGAGGCTGGGGCCTTTCAAACACCGACTCCGGAGTGGGCGGGATCGCTCTTGAGGACGCTTCACGACTCTCGAACACCCGTGATTACACTCAACTACGACACCGTCGTTGAGCGCTTGCTCCTGCACTTCTTTCCAAGGGGGCCTGATTCGCCCAATCCGCCCCGGGAGTACAACCTGTACGATCTGCCGCTTTCCCCGATCTGGGCACGCGCCGGCGGAGGCCTCCTGGGTACGCGAGTGGAAACATTCCATCTAATCAAGCTGCACGGCTCGATCAACTGGTTCTACTCAGGCCCAGAGGGCTACCCTGGAGAGCAGGTCTACTATCGGGTTGTCAACTCAGATTCGCCGTTTCAGGACCATCGGGGGCGGGATGGAGTGGGTCCTGGGATTGAGTGCCTCTGCAGCGACAAGACCCCGCTCATCATCCCGCCAACAGCCGAGAAGTCGCAGTTCTATGGCAACAAGACGATCCGTGCTCTATGGATGGCTGCCCGCACCGCGCTCGCACAGGCTGAGGAGATCCTGTGCGTCGGGTACTCGTTTCCCGCGACTGACCTCACGATGAGGCTCTTCCTGCAGAGCGTTGCACGGCCACGAAGGGTTGTCATTGTCAACAATGAACAGCCAGGGAGTCCGAGGGGGCTGAAGCTGGTGGATCGGTACAAGGAAGCTTTCCCTGGAGTGGAACTCGATTGCGACACGTTCATGTGCGAGCATGCGGTCGAGAAGATGACGGACTACCTCACCTCGTGAGCCGGCCAGTTTGCTCGGGAGCAGTTCTTGGTCCAGCATTCACCAAGACGGAGCGAACACAAGGAGATAGCCGTGACAACAAGCGAATCGACCGAAGAGTGGATTCTCTCGAAGTGTGCGGCAACCGGCGAGTTGGCCGATGTCACATTCGACAAGACGGATCTTCCAGCTGGAGTGGACATCGAAGACGTGAAGCGCGTCTTCGGCAGCTTGAAACGCAGCGGCCGTATCGTTGGCGGCGGGGTCGCCGACTCCCACAACGGGGGGTACATGATGCGACTGAAACGCGTGGTCTAGCTTGTCCAGAAATGTCTGGCAAGGCAGCGTTGAGCGGTAAGGAGATGCAGCAATGTCAGACCAGCAAAGGGTAATCACTCTCTTCTGCCCAACGTGCAATATGCAAGTGGAGGCATGTGTGCTTGCCTGCCAGGAGACTGACTTCACGCCGAAGCCCTTATTGCTTGGTGAGGGCCTCGTTACTCCTCTGCAGGAAGTTGTCGTCGTCTCGTTCGCTGTTTGCAGGCGCTGCCGGCAGCCGTTCTTGGTTGAGGAGCGTTCTTGCGAGGTCCCCGGGGAGCTCTCTGCTCCGTTGGGAGAGCGTGTCCTGTACCCCGTCGAACGTCCGTTCGTGCAAGACGGCGTCCCGGAGTGCATAGCGAGGGTGTACGATGACGCGGCTAGGGCTTTCGCCGTTGGGCTGTACGAGCCATGCGTCATCATGTGCCGAAAGGGCCTTGAGGGAGTTGCCGTTGAGCTGGGCGCCAAGAAGGGGCCCCTCGGCCAACGCCTTCGAGAACTCCGTGCTAGCGGCAAGATCGACTCGAGACTGGCTGAGTGGGTAGAGGGCCTCAGACTGGTCGGCAATGACGCCGCGCACGATCTGGAAGTACGGCTCGCGAAGGAAGATGCGCGCGACTCGCTCGAGTTCCTCGAAGCGCTTCTGTCGTACACCTTCACCCTCACACGCCGTTTTGACGCGTTCCAGGCGAGAAGGGGAAAGGGTAGCCAGAGCCAAGAAGGCAAAGATGGATCGTAAGAGCGCCACCGATCCGACGGGTTGTGCGCCGAGTCCTCAGCGTGACTGCACAGGCGGGTCCCCCGAAACAGTCCAATGCCCCGAATGTGGAGGGCCTCTTGTGCGCACGCCCGCGAATGGGTCCTCAGTCACCTGCCCAGCATGCGGGTCAGCACTCTGCTTCAAGGATCTCCATGCACGCGTGGAGGTGAAAGGCCACTCGTTCCGCAGAGCGCGACACCCCGGCGTGAAGGCCAACTACGACGTGCAGACAGAGGAAGGCGATTCTTTCCATCGAAAGACCGTTCGTTGGCACAGGCTGACTCGCATCATCGATCGGCTCCGCGACCGGTACTACGAGCATGTGACAGATGCAGAAACGGGAGCTGTCGTCCGTCACGTTGACGAGCGCCTATCAGACCATCACTGAGAGTGGCCAGCGCGCTTGCCTTGCGATCACGGGGCTTCGCTTCAGGAGCGCGCAGCGTTGTGTCACGCCTTGACTTGACCTGCCGTCGGTGTACCTGTTCTTAAGACGGCGCAAAGCACGCTCTCCCTCCACGGTCTTGCGGTGGGTCGCGCTTCAGCCCCGTGCCTGAGTCACGTGGGCAGCGCCGCTGTCGCTACGACGAAATGGCGCGCCGCAGTAGAACGGGAACGAGCGAGGCCTCGATGTCCGCCTTCCACTGCCGGAGGTAGGGCGGGCAATTGGGCTGCAGCTCAAAGCAGTGCACTTGCTGCCGTGCGCCCGGGTTCACCCAATGAGAAGCGTAGACGACAAGATGGAGCCCCGGCGGAACCCGCACCGTGCCAGCCATTCCCTCCTCTGCCAGCTCCGCTACCGCCTGGAACATGTCCAGGTCTTCTAGATCATCGTCGTCACCCCAAAGCGCAAGTACCCCCGTACAATGACGGAGCTGGTCGAACTTGCCCATGATCTTGTCACGTACCCGGCGCTGGATGTACCTCAGCGGATCCCCGTACTCCTCAAGAAGGCAGCCGGGGAGATGCTTACGGGCCTCGGCGATCGAATCGACCGGCTCTTCCAGAAAGCGCGACACCTCGACCGCTGCTGAGTGGCCATGACGCGCGATTGAGAGGTCTGGGCCCTTGGCGCCGGATGGTTCCACAACCACCTCGAACTCGAGCCCGGCGAGCATGAGCGCGTACCGAGCGGTCGCCAGATGGTCATCCATCGCGTCGACATCCCCCGCGTCCACGATGCGCTTGAAGAGCCGTCCTGCTCCTTCCATCTCTTCGACCCTTGCCAGGAACGGTTCAAGTTCACGGGCGCGCTGAGCCCCTTGCAGGGCTGCGATCTTCTCCAACGCTCTCCTCATGTGTGATCACCTGCCTCCAGCAGCATAGTCAGCCGGGCGGCGGCATGTCTTGCCTCTTGACGTTGGCCGCGCGATTGACCTTCCTCTCGGGCCAAGTCGCGCTGTTGCCGGGAGTGCAGACGTCCCTATTGGGACAGGACGAACGGACCCAACAAGAGCTAGCGAGTAGACAGAGAATCTGTCTGCCGCAGGACAGGACTGGCTTTCTGTGACGTGCGCGATATACTGGACGCTAGATGTCCAACCCGGAGGTGACGTCTGTGCGCGGCGACAAGCCTGTTACGATTCGTGTTAGGGTCCGCACAACCATCGAACAAGACGGGGACGCGTTTCACGCCTTTGCGCCCGCGTTGCGCGGCTGCCATGTTGGTGGCGAATCGCTGGAGGATGCGCAGCGGAACCTCAATGACGCGATTCGGCTCTATCTGGAGTCGCTCATAGAGCGCGGCCTTCCGATTCCGGTAGGTTGCGAGCCGGAAGTCGTAGATGCGGGCGACGGGGCGTATTCTCCGACGCTCGGCGGAATGGACGTCGGTCGGTTCGTGTTCGCGAACGAGGACCTCGACATCTGCGTTCCCGTAGGCACATAGCAACTTGGCAACGTATTCCCCGGCGGTCTGGGACCAGGTCAAGAGCTGTACCGACTCCGAACTCGTCAAAGCGTTGAAGAGGGATGGATTCACACTATACTACCGCAGGAACAACGTTGCGCTGTACATTCACAAGGATGGCGGCCAGATAACCATCCACCCGCATCCCGGCAAGTCATATGGACCCTCTCTCCTCAAGGCCCTACTCGCAGACATCGGATGGGTGACTGACGCTGATCTCAGACGAGTCAAGCTGGCGAAGTAGCGGGCTTCGTTCTCTGAATTGCTCCCCGGCCACGGCGGTGCGTCTTGCCTCTTGACATTGGGCGCGGCGGACCTCCTCTCGTGACCTGAGTGACAGGCAGATGTTGTGATGCCCTCGGGAGGTGCCGAAATGCGTTCCTGGAACATCGTAATTGAACGAGATGCCCAGACCGGGTTGTACGTGGGCTACGTGCCCGGCTGGCCAGGCGCGCACTCCCAGGGGGAGACGGTTGGCGAGTTGAAAGAGAACCTCGCCGAGGTCATCTCCATGCTCCTCGAAGACGGCGAGCCGTCCCTCGAGTCCGAGTTCGTCGGCACTCAGACCGTGCAAGTGGTCTGACGTACCCGAGTCCACGATCCTTAGCCCCCACGAAGTTGCGGGACTTCTTGAGAGACGAGGCTTCGTGCTCGCCCGGCAGCGGGGGTCGCACAAGGGCGCACTGTGCCTTGCTCTCCGTCCTCTGGTCCTGCTACAGTGTGAATAGAGGTCGGCAGAATGCGAATCGACATCGAGCAGGAACAGGACGGCCGCTGGATTGCCGAGGTGCCGGATCTCCCTGGCGTCCTGGCTTACGGGCAAACCCGGACGGCGGCCATTTCCAAGGCACAAGCTCTGGCTCTACGTGTGATCGCCGACCGGCTTGATAACGGCGAGGCGATTCCCGACCTCGACGAGCTGTTTGCTGTTCGCACATGAGCGAATGGCCGGCAACCAAGGCTCGTCAAGTCCTCGCTGCGCTGCTCCGCAAAGGCTGGTCCGTCAAGCGCGAGTTGCGTGGCTCCCATCGCGTCTTGTGTCGCCCAGGTCGGGCTGACTAGACGTTCGCATTCCGGGAACGCGAGGAGCTGGGGCCACGAATGCTCGCGCGCATCGCCAAGCACACCGGACTTGAGCCAAGCGACCTGAAGTAGGACTGCTGCGCGGCATCTCGACAAGGCATGAAGTCTCGGCCCCTCGGGATCCACGAGAGCACGGGCCGCCCGACGGCTCTGTGCGTCGCATGTCGGCGGGGTCGATGGAAGACTCGGAGCTGACTGGTGTTTCGCATTGGGATAGAGCGCTCGGTCGGCGGCGCCTTCCCCTGTCGTCGGGCGACCGTATCCCGCGCGGCGCACCTCGCCCATTGATAATGGTTTACCAATATGGTAATCTTCCTTTGTCGAGGACCACGGGTGGGGTATAGATGGACGTCGTCTTCAGAACGAGGAAGTTGCAGAAAGCGTCGAACTCGGAAGAACTGCTGGAGCGGGAGTACGGAGCGGAGAACGGCAGGCTGATCATGCGGCGGTTGCTGGTCCTGCAGAATGCCAACTCGCTGGCTGATGTGCCGCGGGATAGGCCGGAGCGGTGCCATGCACTTGAGGGAAAGCGTCGGGGCCAGTTCGCTGTAGATGTGAAACACCCTTTCCGGATTGTGTTCGAGCCGGCAAACGATCCTCTCCCGCTGCGAGACAACGGGGAGTTGGACCTGGCGCGCGTGACTTCAATCTACATCCTAAGCATTGAGGACTACCACCGATGAGCAAGACGAGATTCGTGTTCGCCCCAGACTACTCTGTACCTCCGGGTGAGATCCTGGCGGAGATGCTCGAGGCACGGCAGCTCTCACAGGTTGAGCTGGCCGCGCGTTGCGAGTTGTCGGAGAAGCACGTGAGCCAGATCATCACGGGCAAGGCGTCGATCACGTCGGACACCGCGCTCCTGTTGGAGAGGACGTTGGGCGTCGCGGCGAGCCTCTGGTTGAACCTCGAGTCAAGCCATCGCCTCTATCTCGCGAGGCAAGCAGAGCGGACGAAGCTCGAGGAGTACGCTTCTTGGGCAGCCGAGTTCCCCTGGCGTGAATTGGCCGCTCGCGGCTACGTGCCCTCGGCGCGCACCGCCGAGGAGAGGGTGAAGGGACTGCTCGGTTTCTTCGGAGTCACGAGCCCCGACGCGTGGGAAAAGCAATACACCCAGCTTGCCGTCGCGTACAGAGGGACGACGGCCTTCACGAGATCGAGGGAGGCCGTAACGTGTTGGCTCCGAATCGGAGAAGTCGAGGCCGCGCGCATCGAGACGGCCCCGTACGATCGATCGGCGTTCCGTGAGGCGCTCCATACGATTCGTGGGCTCACGAGGCTCGACCCGGTCGATTTCGAGCCGAGAATGATCGCACTCTGCCAAAGCGCCGGAGTCGCGCTCGTGTTTGTTCCGGAATTGCTAAAGACACGACTGTCAGGGGCAACTCGATGGCTGTCTGCTGACAAGGCGATCGTCATCCAGAGTCTTCGGTATCGAACTGACGATCAGTTCTGGTTCACGTTCTTCCACGAGGCCGCCCACGTTCTTCTCCACGGGAAGCGCGCGCGGTTCGTCGATGAAGCCGACGCTGAGCGCACTCCCGAAGAAGACGCTGCGGATCGCTTCGCCGCTGACCATCTCATTTCACCAGCTGCATACAGGCAGCTCGCGGAAGCCTCTTCCCCTTCAAAGGGCGAGATCATGGCCTTCGCAGAGAGGATTGGCATCGCCCCTGGCCTTGTTGTTGGCAGACTTCAGCACGATGGAGTCATCCCGTTCGACCGATTCCAGGACCTCAAGCGGAAGTTCCGGTTCGCAGTCGAGGCTACGTCGTAGCGAGCGCACATCGCAGAGGGAAGCCTAGCATCCGCCTTCGACCGTCGCAGGCGACGTCTTCGCCGGCGTGCTCGACGGTGCGGGAGCTGATGGAGGCTTGGGCACTTGCACGACAACGGCCGCGACCACGGGCGGGTTGAGCGGTCGATCGTCGGCCGTCACCAACTGAACGGCGAGAATGTGCAGTCCGGCTCCAGAGATGCTCCACTCGTGCGTCGTCCTCGTGCTGCTCGCCCAGGCGCCGATTGCGGGGATCGCCGGCCGGTCATGCGCGGTGGGAATCGTGGCGTCGAGGTAGTAGTGAAGGTGGAAGCTCTTTCCTCGCGCGGCGGCGGCCAGCTCTGCGTTCCGCACCTCAACCACAACCGTCGTCTTGCCGGCGGAGATCATGGCATCGGTCGTCGGAGAGACGATCCGGAGACTCGGCTGCGGCAACAGTGCCCCAGCGATGAGGAAGTAGGCGGCCGCGCCGGCGCCAATGAGAAGCAGGACGACGAGGAGGCTCCACGGGCGGACGGCGGGATAGCGCCTTCGCCGCGAGGCGATGCGAATCGCGCCGTAGCTTCCACGAACGGGCTGGATGCAGCCGTTGTGGGCAGTTGCCCGCAATGCGTCTCGGTTCATCAGACTCCCCTCCCTTCGCTTGAGCCCGTCACTTGGGCACGTTCAGCGAA
>Ga0247841_10009573_pt1 | contig 13517 bp, 10 predicted proteins | sample LaCruzMarch2015__2_FD_192410 | JGI IMG/M metagenome (GOLD analysis project Ga0247841, IMG submission 192410) | Freshwater microbial communities from meromictic Lake La Cruz, Castile-La Mancha, Spain - LaCruzMarch2015_18m | ecosystem: Environmental > Aquatic > Freshwater > Lake | place: Spain...
CTATTCAAGAGAAGATCACGATCTATGATGCCAAATGGGAGATCACCAAACCCGCGATTACCGAATATTTGAAACACCCAAAATATGCGCTCTAATTTTTTTTCAAACGGTTGTGCGTAACTCCTATCCCATTAATCGTATATTACGATACGAAATTGTTGAAAAAAAGGCAGCTGTTTAGCCTATGCCATCAGACAAACAAAATCAGCGGACAAAAACCCCAAAAAAAAGTATCCCCCACCCTCCCCTAAACAGGCCTTCTTTTCACTTTGACCGTGCTACCCCCCAGGCACCTCCCGTTTTGCCTCCCAATAGCGTACATTAGCGTTTTATAACTCGAAGGATATTGTCCAGTTTGGTCTGAATCTCAAGGAAATCGCGTATTTGAAAAAAGTGTGTAAAAGTGTACGTTTTTTTGCAGGTATATGGCAAAAAACGCCTCCATAAAGGGGAAACGGAGCCCGTAAAGGGCCCGGATTCGGGGGTCGAAGATACACTCTCCGGTACCGTCGACATCGACGGTGCCACGGACACCTAAAAAAAATCTGATCGTTTTCCCAGTGAGAGGGGGCAACCGAACCGAAATCTGGTGAAAAGCCTGAACAAAAAAACGATCATCAGGATCCCGGGGCAACCCCAAAACAGCCCTTCTTTTCACAGTGACCGTGCTACCCCCCCAGACACCTCCGGTTTTGCCTCCCAATAGCGTACATTAGCGTTTTATAACTCGAAGGATCTTACTCCGTTTGGTCTGAATCTCAAGGAAATCGCGTATTTGAAAAAAGTGTGTAAAAGTGTACTGTTTTTTGCAGGTATATGGCAAAAAACACCTCCAGAAAGGGTAAACGGAGCCCGCAAAGGGCCCGGATTACCCCTTCCGGGATACTCTCCCGTGAGTTGCCAAAAAAGGGGGTTAATCCCCATCCTCCGACGGAGAAACGGGGGCGTCTGTTCCGTCAGCAGGAGTACCGGACAGGTCAACTGTCCTCACGGGGATGGATTCACGCGGGATATACATGCCATCAGCCCATATTTCCAGGACGGAATCGTGCCGGATAAGGAAGAACTGCCAGGTCCCGTTTGGAGACCGGACCCAGAATTCCCGGGCGGTTATGCTTGTCAAGGCCACTTGATGAAGGCTCGCTATCTCGCGTTGGTACTGGTTCAGGATCTCCAGCGCATACGTAAACGATGACTGCGAACGTTTCACTTTCACAAACACGACCCGGTCCGGTTCGATGATGATGAAATCGAACGCAATGCCCCGCCTGCCGGAGACCGGCTCCACGCTCCCGCGCCGGCAGGCAATCTCTACCGCTTCATCAATTGCATTGAGCGGGTGCCGGCCCCGGGTCATCTGCCGCCCCCGTCACGGGTCCGGGCCTGTTCAAGATCTTCGACTCGGTAACCGAGATCGTTGAGCTTTGAGAAGATCTCCTCGTTCATCCGGTCCTGCCGCTCCATTAAGGAGCAGACAATGTCACGGGCCGCTGCCTCGAACTTCACATACGGGATCTCGGGATCCTTACCATAGATGTCCAGCTGGGTCCGGCGCCGACGTGTGCTCTTTGGTTCCTGCGGCCGGGCAATACTCTGCCCTCTCAGGGCAGTCACCCGCTCGACCAGACGCGGAGCGGTTGTCGTGCGTGTTGCCTTACGGATCCCCACAGAGTCCGTGGTATTCTTTCCTGTTCCCTCTTCACCGGACCCGTCCGGGCCCGGCTTCTTGTTCTCTTCATTGTTGGTAAAAATTCCTGTCATGATTCATTCCTTCGTTCATTCTCTTCTTTCATCTGTGCTCTTTGTTCTTCACTGTCGCCGGGGCCCCTTTGACATACCTCCATGAGTTTTGATCGTGTATGGGCTTGACTGAATAGATTTCAAAACAGGAAATCCGGCTGTTTTACGGAACTTGTGCGGCTATCTGAGCTATTTTTTCAGGTATTTGATTTCGCAAAAATGGGGTACAACGTATGCCCGAACCGTCTAATCTTCGCTGTGAGCCATCTGCAAAATTCGTGGGGCTTAATGATTAAACAGCGAAGAGGCCTTTTTTGGGAGGATCGGTTTTAAATGATCGTTTTCTCATTTAGTGGTTCAAAAAGGAGTGAGCGAAAACAAAAAGTCAAAAAACATTAACTTCAATGTCAATCCAAAAACAGGCACGATACCCGCGTGTTACAAATCTACAAAATCCAAGCGCTACCCAAAACACATTCATACTAACCATCTGTTACCCAATAATCGTTACAGACTGACAGAAAAATGCAACAAGGTATTTTCGAATGAGATAAACTGTATGCGAGGGATGCGATTCGAACGCATGAACCTCTGCAGGAACAGATCTTAAGTCTGTCGGAGTTGGCCGGGCTTTCCTACCCTCGCACATTAATCCTATGCATAATGGCGGTCTGGAATCGTTAAGTCCGTCGCGATTTGCCGGTCTTAACTACCCTCGCGCTCTATAGTATTTGTCGTGGACAATAAAAAGAATCGTTCCTGATGGTGACCCGGCACCCTTTTTGATAATTGGAGATGCCCATAACACGGTGTCCAGTTTTTAGCCAACCGCAAATGCCGGGATATGCACCCCATTTTTATCCAGAGCGCCGGAAGATCACCATCATGATCGTGATCGCACACAGTCCTGCGATGACCGATACCGGCGACTTTTTTGTGGTTGCTGCCGTTACCGGATATCCTGCCGTGCCGGATGATTCGGGAACCGGCAGATCTGTTGTTATGGAAATACGGGGATCCGTTGTCACCTGCGGCGTTCGGGTAACAGTCTGACGAGATGTTGCAGTCTCATCAACAAACACAAGATCCGGTCCGATGGTATAACCATAAACAAAGAGTTCGTCTGCGGCAACAACCCTGCTGTTGTATGGGTTTATCGCAACCGACCGGGGTTGTATGATCCTGTCCGTTCTAACTTTTCCGATCTGCATACCATTCCGGAAAAAGAGGGTAAGATACCGATCAATAGAACCTGCAGCAACCATCGTGCCATCCTGTGAGACACTGACTGCGTTGACCCATTGACCGGTGGAAACCTTTGTCCGGGTATATCCCCCGTTATCGAGCACGTAGACGAACGAGTCCTGGCTGCCAAGGACGAGAACAGTCCCGTATTCCGAACACGCCATATCGGTGATATGTTCGCTTGTCACATCCTTTTGCCAGTTCAGTGTACCGGTTCTGGTGTGGGAAGAGACACGGTTGCCCCCGGCAGTATAGATAGTTGAACCATCTATTGAGATCGCAATGAAGGTCTCAAGACCGCCCGAACGGTTGTCAGACCAGAGAAGATCCAGACCGGGATTTATGTACCGGAGTCCGGAATCTGTGGCAATGACAATAAGATCGCCCGCTGGGGAGATCGCGATATTCGTTGCGGGCTCCAGCTGCGCCGTCCCAAAGCTTTCGCCTGCCCTGTTAAAGGTACGGAGATATCCCCGGGAATCATCGGACACAATCACTGAGCCGGTATTTGAAATCGCAACATTAGTGATAGGCGCACCTGAAGTCCGGGTCCAGATTAGGGTACCATCTTTATCCAGGAGGCGAAGGGTCTCTCCCATCGCGGTGACCACATACTTCCCGTTCCCGCTCATTGCTGCAACCTCCCCATTATAGCCGCCCCAGAGCAACTGACCATCACTGGAAAGTACCCTGAGGAGGTTGCCGCCGACAAACACCCGGGACCCGTCATCAGATATGGTGATGCCGGAAACCCGCATATCATCAGGTAAATTTACCTTCCATGCAGGTACTATACTCGCCGCTGTTATCGTTCCGAAAATACAACTTGCGAAAAAAACTGCAGCCACTACCGCCACAATCCGGAATACAGTGCGCATTTTACTCTCCCGGAAAGATATCATGCTGCCGTATATCTTCCTTGTGGGCAAAAGTTGCTGCCATGTGTTTTATGCATTGGGGGTGTCATACACTATCCGGCAGGTCATGACTTCATTTCAGTGCGATGGTTGGGTCGAGCTTGATGGTAAAAAACTTAGTCAAGCTGAAATTGAGGAGATTGCACGGACGGCACCGGAAACTATCCGCAGGTTTGGCGGGGAGTTTTTGTTCTCATTCGAGAATTGCCATGCACGGGACCACTTTGGTATTATCCCCGGCCCGGGTCCCAAAGGAGTGTTTATGTGCAACGGGTCGGTACGTTTTTTTATCGAGCCTGACCCCACAACCCTGTCACTTGATGAGGCAATACCCATTGCTGTGCAGCTGCGCAGTGATGAAGGTGTTGTTGCATTATCCGGTGGTGTGGATTCATCCCTTGTTGCAGTGCTTGCGCAGCGGGAGTGCATGGCGGTCGGACTTCCGGGATCTCACGACCTCCTTCAGGCACGGCATGCCGCAGACATGCTGGGACTTTCCTGCACCTGTGTCGCAATAACACCGATTGAAATTGAAAATGCTGTCCCGGAGATTGTCGCTGCAATCCCGAAAAAAGATCCCGTAAATGTGAGTATCGCCCTTACCCAGTATTTTATCGCACGCAGGGCAGGAGAACTGGGATACCACCGCATCATCACAGGTCAGGGAGCAGACGAATTATTCGGCGGGTATGCACGCTATCTTTCGACTACAACCCTAAAAGATGATCTTGCGCGGGACGTTGCCGGACTGGAACAGCAGGCTGCCCGTGACCAGTCGGTTGCCGCACTGCACGGCACGTACCTTTCGATGCCGTATATGGACATCCGTGTCGTGCGCGCTGCATGCGCGATCCCGGCAGAGGAAAAGGTGCTTGACGGGCTCCGGAAAATTCCGTTAAGAACGGTTGCGGAGCGTTACATGCCAAAAGAACTTGCATGGCACGAGAAAAAAGCAATGCAGTACGGGACCGGGGTCTGGGGAGTATTGAAAAAGATTGCCCGTAAAAATGGTTATAAAACGTCCGTGCAAGATTACATAGACCACATAGATCGGGTGGAACATGGTCACTGAAAAAGACGTCGAACATATCGCAGGACTTGCCGATATCGGCATCAATACAGACGAACTGGGCACGTTTACTGGTCAGTTCAACGCAATACTGGATTATTTTGATGTGCTTGACCGGGTGCAGGGCGATGGGGTCATCACCCGGGATCTCTCAAACGTCATGCGCGAGGATGAAGTTTCACCCTCGCTCCTGCTGGAAGATGTCTTAAAAAATGCCGGTGCGCATGAAGATGGTTTTATTAAAGCGCCACGGGTGATGTGATGGCAGAGCACAGGATTGTGTTTGAGCCAGAAGACCGGTACCATGCATTTCTTACGGTCTGCAAAAACGCAACTTATGGCAGCGGGACTCTTTCCGGGATCGCTGTCGCAGTAAAGGATAATATCTCCACCAAAGGGATCGAGACTACCTGCGCGTCAAAGATCCTGAAAGGATACATCCCTCCCTATGATGCACACGTTGTCAACCTCCTGAAACAATCGGGCGCGGCGATCGTAGGAAAAACAAATATGGACGAGTTCGGCATGGGGACGACAACCGAGAACTCTGCTTTCGGTCCAACGCTCAATCCCTGCGATCCGACCCGGGTGCCTGGCGGATCATCAGGCGGTAGTGCAGCGGCAGTTGCTGCGGGCATGGTGCAGATGGCGCTTGGCACCGACACCGGTGGCTCCATCCGCTGCCCTGCGGCATTCTGCGGGATTGTCGGGCTGAAGCCGACGTATGGGCGGGTCTCGCGGTACGGTCTCATTGCCTATGCAAATTCGCTCGAACAGATCGGTCCGATGGCAAAGAATGTGGCTGACGTTTCACGGCTTATGCAGGTGATTGCCGGCTATGATTGCCGTGATACGACCTCGTATGACCATCCCTATACCCACACACCCGATGCGGATATCACGGGACTGAAGATTGGCATCCCGCAGGAATATTTCGGTGCAGGCGTAGATCCGAATGTCGCAGCAGTTGTAAAGACTGCAATTGCACACCTCGAAGAACTCGGGGCAACCACCGTTCCGTGCAGCATTCCATCAATGGAATACGCGCTTGCCGCCTATTACGTGATCTGCACGAGCGAGGCAAGCTCCAACCTTGCACGGTTCGATGGCGTGCGGTACGGGCACGCAGCTGATACGAAGAAATCATGGCACGATGCCTTCCGGGAGGTGCGACGTGCTGGCTTTGGCACCGAAGTGCGGCGCCGGATCATGCTCGGCACATTTGCCCTCTCAAGCGGGTATTACGGGAAATATTATGCAAAGGCACAGATCGCACGGGAGAATGTGAAAAAAGACTTTGCCCGTATCCTGTCCGAAGTCGATGTGATCGCTGGTCCGACAATGCCAACCATTGCGTTTAAACTGGGGGAAAAGAGTGACCCGCTCTCCATGTATCTCTCTGACATCCTGACTGTTCCGGCAAATCTTGCCGGTATCCCTGCCATATCCGTCCCCTGCGGCATGGTCAACCGGATGCCTGTCGGGCTTCAGATCATGGGGAGACCCTTTGAGGACGAGCGTGTGGTGGATGTCGCATATGCGTATGAGCAGGCGGTGATGCAATGACAGAAAACCAGGTAATTGTCGGGCTTGAGGTTCACTGCCAATTGGACACGAAGAGCAAACTCTTCTGCGGGTGCTCAACCGATTACCGCAGCGACGGTCCCAACACTCACGTGTGTCCGGTCTGCCTCGGTTTACCCGGCTCGATGCCAGTTCTTAACAAAAAAGCGATTGAATATGCAATGCGGGTGGCAAAGGCGTTTAACTGTACGGTCATCCGCGAATCCGAGTTCTCGCGCAAGAACTATTTCTACCCTGACCTCGACAAGGCATACCAGATCACCCAGTACGATAAACCACTCGCAGAAGGCGGGTACCTGGAGATTGAGGCGGATGAAGCGCGTGAGAAGCGCGTGCAACTTACCCGTATCCATGTCGAAGAAGATCCGGGCAGGCTCGTGCATATGGGCAACGCGGAACGGGGGAAGTATTCCCTTGTCGATTATAACCGGGCAGGAATCCCGTTGATCGAGATTGTGAGCGAACCTGACATGCGCTCACCCAAAGAGGCGAGAAAATTTTTAAACAAACTCCGTGCTACGCTGGAATATCTTGGTGTCTTTGACAGCGAAAAAGAGGGATCGATCCGCGTCGATGCCAATATCTCTCTATCTGGCAGCGAACGAGTGGAGATCAAAAATATCACTTCCTATAAAGGTGTGGAAAAAGCCCTGACCTTTGAGGTGACGCGGCAGAAGAACCTGCTCCGACGAGGTCTGAAGGTGGACAGGGAAACCCGTCACTACCTTGAGGCACAGGGGATCACTCAGTCTTCCCGGTCAAAAGAGCAGGAGCACGATTACCGTTACTTCCCGGAGCCGGACCTGCGCCCGATTCATGTGCAGTCATGGGTAAAAGACATACTTCTCCCGGAGCTTCCGGATGCACGACGCGAGCGCTTCATCGCACAATATGGCTGCTCGCTCAACCATGCCCGTACCTTAACCGGCGGACTCCGGCTGGCAAACTTCTTTGAAAAGACAGTCGCTTCGGATCCTAAAGTCTTATCCACGCTTGCCGCTACATGGATTGCCGACACGCTCATTGGTGAACTGAACTACCGGAGCATGAGCATCGATGCACTCGATCCGGATAGTATCACCGGGCTTGTGCTGCTCCTCAAACAGGATACGATCACCGATAAAAGTGGCATTGATGTACTCAGGGTGATGCTCGACCAGCACCTGAATAAACAACCCTGTGAAGATCCTCAAGCGATTGTCACCCGGTTGAATCTTGCAAAGACTGCTGGTGATACAGGTGCACTTGCGGCGGTGATTCTGGAGGTCATTTCCGAAAATCCAAAAGCGGTAGATGACTATAATGCAGGAAAGAACGGGGCAATTAACTTCCTTGTCGGTCAGGCAATGAAAAAGACAAGAGGCAGATCTGATCCGGGAGAACTGAACCGCAAAATTGTTGAGAAACTGGGAACTAAGGAGCCGTGACCACCCATGCACCTGATCGTTGCTGAAAAGAACATCTCGGCGCGACGCATCGCCCAGATTCTTGCCGGGGAAAAGAGGGTTACTGAAGGACGCGATGCCGGTGTCTCGACGTATAGTTTCGCCGATACGGTTACCGTCGGGTTACGGGGGCACGTTGTCGAAGTGGACTTCGAGCCCGGCTACGAGAACTGGCGCAGCGAAGAGGCGACCCCCCGTAGCCTGATTGATGCAAAGACCATCCGGGTTCCCACCGAACGAAAGATCGTAAACCTCCTCCAGAAACTGGCAAAACAATCAGATCAAATCACCATTGCCACTGATTATGATACCGAAGGGGAACTGATCGGAAAAGAGGCATTTGATCTCATCAGGGCAGTCAACAGGAAAGTACCGGTCGACCGTGCACGGTTTTCTGCCATCACACCACAGGAGATTAAAAGCGCATTTTCAAAGACGACCGACCTCGATTTCGCCCTCGCTGCCGCGGGTGAAGCCCGGCAATCTATTGACCTGATGTGGGGGGCTTCTCTCACCCGGTTCATATCACTTAGCGCCCGCAGGGGGGGGCAGAACATCCTCTCGGTTGGGCGTGTGCAGACCCCGACACTCACCATGATTGTGGACCGGGAAAAAGAGATCGAAGCGTTCGTCTCCGAGAAGTATTGGCAACTCACTCTTGAAACCCAAAAGGCGAAAGAGAACATTGAAGCCCGGCACACAAACGGGCGCTTTAAGGATAAATCTGCTGCTGTTCTCGCACGCGACCGTACAAAAGAGCCTCTCACGGTCATGGAGGTGAAGGTCGGCACCAAGCAGGACCACGCACCTTCGCCGTTCGACACCACCACGTTCATTGTTGCCGCCGCACGGCGGGGGTTATCCGCGGCAAACGCGATGCGGATTGCAGAAGACCTGTATATGAACGGGTTTATCTCGTACCCAAGGACAGACAATACCGTATATCCCGCGTCGCTCGATCTCAATGGCGTGCTCCTTGCGATAAAAAACTCACCCTTTAAAAAAGATGTAGAGTGGGTAATAGCAAACCGGCGCACTGTCCCGACCCGTGGCAAGAAATTATCCACCGATCACCCGCCCATCCACCCGACCGGATCAGCTACCCGGGAAGCGCTTGGAGATGACGCGTTTAAGGTCTATGAGCTCGTGCTCCGCCGGTTCCTTGCCACGCTCTCACCGGACGCGCTGTGGGAGACCCTGAAGGTCAACTTTGATGCCGGTGGCGAAACGTATACCACGACCGGCGGGCACCTGCTCGAACCAGGATGGCATACCGTCTACCCGTTCTCCGAAGCAAAAGAGACGATCCTGCCGCCATTTTCGGTTGGGGAAAAACTGCCAATAAAAAAAGTAACGCTCGATGAGAAAGAGACACAGCCCCCGGCGCGGTATACCCAGAGCAAGCTGATACAGCGGATGGAGGAGCTGGGTCTTGGCACGAAGAGCACCCGGCACGAAGTGATCGCAAAGCTCGTCTCCCGCAAATATGTGGAGGGCAACCCATTACGTCCTACGCTTGTCGGGCGGGTAGTTACTGAAACTCTCGAGCAGCACGCAGATACAATTACAAAACCCGACATGACGCAGACGATCGAATCTCATATGCAACAGATTAAGGAGAGCACACGGACGCAGGAGGATGTGGTTAAAGAGTCACGGCAGATGCTTCACCGTGCATTTGACCAGCTCGAAGCGCACGAACGTGAGATTGGTGACGACATACGTGGAAGGACGGCAGAAGAGCTCAACCTTGGTGCATGCCCGGTCTGTGGCGGGATACTTGCGATCAAACACCTGCGGGGTTCAACCCAGTTCATTGGCTGCTCACGGTATCCCGACTGCACGTTCAACATCGGGCTCCCGGTGACGCAGTGGGGATGGGCGGTCAGGACTGACGAGGTCTGCGACAAGCACCATCTTCATTTCGTCAGGCTGGTAAGAAAAGGCGCCCGCCCGTGGGACATCGGTTGCCCGCTCTGCCACCACGTCAATTCCAATACTGAATCTCTCTCTGAGATGCCATCGATGACGCCGGACCTGATCGCGAAAGCCCGGTTACGTCATGTCTATACTGTTGCGGAAATCGCGCGCAGCACCCCGGAGGCACTTGCCAAATCTCTTGAACTCACCCCGGACGCAGCACTGCGGCTCAGGCATGAAGCAGAAGAGATGCTCGAGAAGCTCCGCCGCCGCTCTGAGTGCCGCAAGTTCATACGCAACCACCTTGTCCCGAGAAAGGGGCGCAGTTATGCAAAGATTATGACGACATTAAAAGATGCCGGGGTGACAGATCTTGCCACGCTCGCAAAAGCAGAACTCGTCACACTGCAGAAAGCCGGAATTGGCGACAACGAAGCAAAGCAACTCTTAACAGAGGTTCAGGTTTCATACAACGGGAAGGTGCTTAAAGAGATGGGCATCCCTGCCGTGAGCCTGAAAAAATATCTGGCTGCGGGAATTAAAACTCCTGAACAGTTCTGCTCGACCCCACCGGGCACAATAAGCGAGCTCACCGGTATGGGGCTTAATACAGTACACCGTCATGTGGGGATAGTCTGTACCTACTTAAACAAACCATCGCCAAAGAAACTTTCAAAACTCCAGATCGAAAAAGGCAGAAAGGAACTCATTGCGATAAGCGGATTGGGTGCGACCGTCATCGCGAAACTCTTCGATGCCGGGATCTTCGATGCTGAGAGCCTCCTCCATGCGGATGCACAGAATCTGGCTCTTGGGACCGGAATTGCGGTCGAGAAGATCCGTGGGTACCAGGCGGTGATACAGAAGAAACGGGATAATGCAGTTATCCAGATATGAGATTAGATTTATTTAAAAAGTATGAACTAATAGGGTTCCGGCCTTAACCTGACAGGGATGCAACTCCCTCTATAAGATAGTTTCATAGTCCCCCGGAGGGGTTCAAGTGACTGTACGAGAGATAAAATAAGTGTCAAGATATCTACTCTCTCGCTTTGACTTCGGGGCGGTATGCGTTATTTCTAGCTTGGTTGGGACTGATCTTTTTTTATATGATGAAAATTCCTAAACTTAAAGAAAAGCCTAAATTTGTATCTCTCCCTCGGCTTTTCCGAAATTAATTTTCAGATTATTTGCAAGAGCCACACTTTTACCAGGTAAAATTTCCAAAGAACTCCCGTCAATTTTTGTTGCGAGCCAGTTTTTGTCTGATAAATTTTTTAAGCCCCATAATGAAGGGTTTTGGGGATTCTGGGTAATTTCAGCAATTGGCTTATCAAGGACATCTGAAAAACTATCGAGATGGCGGGGGTATATCTTGGAGTTGTAATTCAGCACCAGTAATGTAGAGCCAATTTTCATTTTAGGAGGAAAAATAATTTCTTTTCTGCAACTCCAGCAAAATAATGGTTTGGATGATTCATTGATCGATTGATTGAGATCACAGAAATTTTCAGAGTTGCATTTTTGACAATATACAATCATATCCCTGACTTTTAACAGCGCGGATCGCCATTCATTTTCCCTCACACGCCCATTTTCCGGGTTAGTTATCCCTTGAGTAAACGATTTAATGAAGAGATCTTTGAGTAATTGGGGATATATATTCCAGTAGATTTCGGCATTTTTATGGACTGCTGGATCAGGTCGATTCGAATCATTTGAGGGATCAAAAATAAAGATCGGTTTATCACCATAGAGTTTCTTCTTGGCGGGATAATCAAAACATCGGATCGCAGTCTCTTTTTTTCCCTCAAGCGGATGGGATATAAAAAACATATAGAATAACAAGACTGCAAGTGAGAATCTGTCGGTATGTGAGCTGGGAGGAGCTGCTCCACGCACAATCTCCGGTGCCATGAATCCGATTGTTCCTGCAACCGGTGAATCATTCGACCGATCAACCGTAACATTATCATTATCGCAGATCAGGATCTCTCCAGTCTGTGGATCAAAAAAAACATTCCCGAAATTAATATCACAATATGCCCAACCCCCGGCGTGAAGATGATGGTAACTGTCTGCAAGATTATATCCTGCGATCAATAATGTTGAAAAGTTAGGATCGATTTTTCCTTTCATCAAATCGACGATATTTTTATAGTTTTTTGGCCGGAGTTGCATAATGTAACCAAACCCCCGAACTGCCGGAAAAGTTACAATTTCAAGCGGCCAGAGAAATTTATCTGTAGGGGCACCTCGTGATATTAATTTTTCAAGTGCTTTTTTCTGCTTGTCCGATGCCTGATTTGCAAAATACCATTTTAAAGCAAAGAATTTCCCCGCTGATGAAACGCGATATACCTCACCTTGGGTTCCCGCGCCCAATAATTCCTCGATTTTATACTCATTTCCTGAGGGGGTCACAATTTTTTGTTTGATTGTTAAACTGTCACTCACAACAATTCTCCCATTTATACTTCCCTCGTTCTTCTTCCTGAAAAGCGCCAGTGCGATAGTCGCTTTGAGCTCCAGCGCGTTAAAAGGTTTGACGATATACCCGTACGGGTTGACCTGTTTTACCTCCTCAATGATCTTGTCATCCGCATACGAGGTAATGAAGATGACCGGTATACCCAGTTCTTTATCGATCACCTTCGCCGCAGCGATGCCGTTGGTCTTTCCCGGCATGACGATGTCCATCAATATAATGTCGGGTTTTGTTGCCCGTGCCTTTGTGATAGCACCGTCCCCGGATGATGCCATGCCGACCACCTTATGCCCCATGGAGCTTATGCGCTCCTCGAGCTGCATCGTGATGACCGCCTCATCATCAACTACCAGTACCCGTGCCATAATCCGATTCCCCCTGGTTTATAGGAAATTCTCTCACTCCTTCAAACCCTGCTATACTTGTGATCTGCACGTTGCCGTGCAACTGCTTTCGAACGAGCGTCCTCTTCAGCTTGAACCCGATCCGGTTGCTCTTCTCCCGCACTCCTGTTAAACGGGATACGTGGATGAACGTCTGCAATGAGGCATTGGGGAGAATCTTTATGCTCCCACTAGCTCCCTTTATCCTGCTAATCGTGCTGTACTAGGTATTATAATGGATAATCAGACGTAACCAGTATATTCCTTTAAACAGTTCATGACCAGATAAACATTCCCTTGAGTTCCAAAAAAAGAGGATTCATCAGTAGATTAAAATTCAACAGATCCCACTCCAGTTACCCTCATTCCTCCATTTTTGATAAAACTCCATATTTTCCCCTATTTTTAAAATGGGGCTCAATATGACTTCAGAATGTTATAAAGAACTAAGATCAGTACTTTTGCCGCAAACCTTCCGAAAATCCAAAATCGTTATCGGGTTTGTATGAATTCTTACAATTCCTGCATAGCTGATTAAAAGTTGGAGACGCACAACCTCAAATTCCACTGCAAAATATAAAAACCAAAGACAGCATTCGCTCAAGCAGGTTGCCACAGTTTGCGATAATAACCGGAAATGCAGTCCGGATCTTCAGGTTATCGCGATATCATTAATCCTTTTGAGAACGAACCAATTGGTCGATTCTGACTGAATGATCATCGCAA
>Ga0247841_10009576_pt1 | contig 13512 bp, 17 predicted proteins | sample LaCruzMarch2015__2_FD_192410 | JGI IMG/M metagenome (GOLD analysis project Ga0247841, IMG submission 192410) | Freshwater microbial communities from meromictic Lake La Cruz, Castile-La Mancha, Spain - LaCruzMarch2015_18m | ecosystem: Environmental > Aquatic > Freshwater > Lake | place: Spain...
CGATGGACCAGTGGAGCGGTTGCCGGCCGCTCGGGGGCAGGTCGAGGTCGTAGACGGCGACCTTGGCGAGCGCCTCGCGCACCTCGCCCACGGTCGCGAACTGGCTCAGCACCCAGTTGCCGAACTCGAAGTTGGAGACCGCATGCCTGCCGTCGGGCGGGAACGGCTGATACTCGACAAAACCGGGGATGTAGAGCACGCCCACCGACAGCCCCGCCTCGTTCATCCCGTCGAGCGCCAGGTCCCGCCCGAAGGCGTTGATGCCGAGGAAGCCGTGCCTGACCTCCCAGCCCATGCCGGGCTTGAGGTCGGGGCGCGTCGTGGTGAGCCGATAGCCGCGCGGGACCAGCATCACCTCGCTCTTGAGGTCCTGCTCGAACTCCATCGAGCGGGCGACCAGCCAGGCCCCGTCCTGCGACTGGATGCGGAACGTGGTGCAGGCCGAGGCGGGGGCCGCCAGGACGGCGATGGCGCCGGCGGCGAGTGCGGCAAGGGCGGTGCGGGCGATGAACTGACGGGGCATACAGGTTTCTCCGGGCAAGGGGTAAGGGGCAAGGGGCAAGGGGTAAGGGGCAAGGGGCAAGGGGCAAGGGGTAAGGGGTAAGGGGTAAGGACAGCAGCAGACGATAGAGAATAGACGGGTCTAGATCCAATTGCTTGAGATCGAGTGACCCGTTCGGGCCTCGATCATCGTTCCGGCCGACGCGGGCGGAGTCCAAGGCTTCAGCCTTGGATGTACAGGACCAAGGCTTCAGCCTTGGACTCCAGAAGGTAGCCGCCGGCCGGAGCCATGGTCAAGGCCCTATTCCGGTCATCAAGCGTCCGTCCGGGCGCCCGGTGTGAGGCCTCAGCCCACCCCGAGAATCCACCCCTCGACCTCGGCCAGGGCACACTCCGGCGGCGTCAGGGAGGGTGCCAGGTATCCTTGCAGCCGGCCATCCAGATCGGCCTGACGCAGCCAGGCGGCGACGCACCAGGCGTCGTGCTGGTCTGGGGTCCGTCCTTCCGCGGGGTAGGCGCGCTTCCACAGGGCGGGATAGACCTCCGCGACCGCGCAGCGCCCTGCCGGGATCTGCCAGCCGTCGAACGGCCAGCAATGCAGCCGCTCGCCAAGCTGCTGCCGGAGATAGAGCAGCCAGGGCAGGCCCGCGTGGGTGGACTTGGCGACCGAGCCTTGCACGTCGAAGTGGAAGACCGACTTCGCCGTACCCGCGCGCGCCTCGGTCAGGCGCCGCCAGCGGGAATTACCCATACGCTCGGCACCGGTTCCAACGTCGCCATAGCGGACAAAATCCACATAGATGTCCTGGTCGGTCGGCCAGTGGCGCTGGAAGTCCGCGAGAAAGGCCGGCCAATCGAGCGACAGCCCGTGGGCCTCGAAATAGCGCAGCGGAAACGAGAAGCCGTGGTCGATGCCGACCAGGGTAGGCCCGTCCTCGGCGAGACGCTCCACCAGCCATTCCGCGATGCCGCGCCGGGTCCAATACTTGCGCGGACTGGGCGGCGGCAGGACCTCCACGGGCGGCGTCGCCCGGCCCGCCTGGTAGACGCGCAGTCCCTTGAGGCTCGACCTTGGCGTCGCAGCGCCGGAGTAGTCGATGCCGATGTAACGCGCGAACGCCGGTTTGTCGTTGCTATTCATGCCGGGGGAATGATCTCACGCGAAGGCGCCAAACTCCACAAGATAGAGAAGAAGACCGGGATGAGGCTCGACACCCGGCCCCCGCACGCCGGCAGATCCGGATAATTCCGATCAACGCGGGCCTGACCAAGCCCCCGAAGGACCGCCCCCAGGGCAGTGCCGACACGAGGATTAAGACGCGACACGCGAAGCCACTGGGAGCGCCGCACCCCAGTGCGGCGAAGCCCATCAAGCGGCGAGGAGACCGATGACTAGCACCCAAGCCCGCCAGCGGCCTTCGTCGCGGCTGAGAGTCCGCACTGCACTGGGCTGCGGCGCTCCCACACCAGCCCCGGGTTGCCGGCCTTGATCGCCGTTGCGGCCACTGGAGGGCGGAACTTCACCGTGAAGGTCGCGCAGCGACGCTGTGGGAGCGGCTTGCGCCGCGACGGGCCGCACGGGGGACGCGGCGGGTGACGGACGAACCTTCATCATGCCGGCCGAACGCATCAAGACCTGGACCCAGGAGTGGGAGGCGCAGGGCCGACAGGAAGGCGAGACCAAGAGGTATACTGTCCCTGGAATTCCACTCTCGCAGCCGACCACCGTGACCTGGGCACGCGCTGATTCATTCGGGTTTTCCCCCGGGCGACCAGTCGCCATAACCACCGATGCAACCAGGAGCACCCGCATGACTCGTCAGGTCGACGAACTGATCCGCCGGATCAGTGAACTGGAAGACGAATTGGAACAGGAGTTCCTGAAGAAGCGGGAGGCGTTCCAGTATATCATCGACAAGAAGCGGGTGCGCTTTGCCGAAGAGGTGACACTTCAGCAGCACCGGTTCAAGACCGGGCTGGTTCGCTACCTCGCACAGGCCCGGCCGCTCAACGTGTTGACGGCCCCGCTGATTTATTCGGGCCTGGTGGTGTTTGCCGCGCTCGACCTGTTCCTCTTTGTCTATCAGTCGCTGTGCTTTCCGGTCTACGGCATTCTGAAGGTGCGCCGCGTGGACCACTTCGTATTCGACCGGCAGGACCTGCCGTATCTGAATATGATCGAGCGCTTCAACTGCTTCTATTGCTCCTATGGCAATGGCTTGGCGGGTTATTTCCGGGAGATCGCCGCGCGCACCGAGCAGTACTGGTGCCCGATCAAGAACGGCCGCCGCATCGTTGCATCCCATAGTCGCTATCCCCGTTTCTTTGAATACGGGGACGCTGAGAGTTATCGCCGGGAGTTGGCGCAACTGCGCGCGGAGTTGATGGACCAGGAGGCCGAAAAATAGCCGTTGCGGCGCAGCGTAATGGCTGGGGTCGCGGGTGCAGCGGAGCAGAAGACCCCCTGTCCCCGGAACTCCCCACACGCCCTTGCGGCAACCCGTCGCGGCCGGGGGCCGCTCTACCGCGTAGGAGCGGCCCGCGACGGATATCATATCACCCTCGAGCCGGCCGGAGTAATATCAAGCCCAATGCCGTTAAGTTAAGCCCTTCTGGCTCCCACGCTTCCGCGTGGGAGCAAGTGCGGGCGCTCCGCGTCCAGTGGAAAGGCCGGACGCGGAGCGCCCGCTCGGCATTCCCACGCTGGAGCGTGGGAACGAGAAGCCCCGCCGTCCGCGCTTAACTTAATGGCATTGATATCAAGGCCCCCCGGCACATCGCGGGCTGGGACCCTGGGCCTGGCGAGACTCAGGTCATTTCGTTGTGTCTGCAGGACCTGGCAATCGACAGCGGCCGATACCAAGACGCCGGCGAGGTGTTGCGCGAGGGGCTGCGCTTGGTGGAACAGGATGAGGCCGAGGATGCAGCGCGACTGGACACGTTGCGGCAAGCGGTCGACAGCGGTATTCGCGATATCGATGAAGGCCGGTTCGACCTGTTCCGCACGCGCAGCCGGATCGCCGCCTATATGGACGAGATCGACGCGAGTCCTATTGCGTAGATGAAGCGGCTTGTCGTTTCCGCAGCAGACCACGAGGCTCATAATGACGACGCTGACGATCGGGTTACCGAAGGGCGCATTCTCCGCACTGCGCCGGTCTCCGCCCGAGTTCGCCCGCGAGATGCGAATCGCCGCCGCGGTGCAGTGGTATGCGCAACAGACCATCTCCCAGGAGAAGGCCGCCGAGATTGCCGGTCTTAGCCGCATCGAGTTTCTTGCCGAACTGTATCGACGCAAAGTGCCTGCGTTTCAGTTGCCGAGAGCATCCAGCGGGACATCGCCTGCCTGGTCGAGTGGCTGACCGGGGCGCAGAATGCGAGCCCCCGCGGCGCCTTCGTTGTCCGGCTCAGGCGCGTGCTGCTCCCGGCGCGCGTGCCGCGCGTCAAGATACCCGACTTCAACCGGATAAGGGACCTGGCGAACTGCAGTTATTCGTCGTTCGACGATCGGGCCGGATGTTCCGCGCCCGCCGGTGCTCCCGATCGTGCTCTGCAACGGCGCCGAGCCCTGGACCGCCAAGATCGACCGGGCCGACCTGATCGACCCGCGCCTGCCGCCGCAACTTCGCCACTGGCAGCCCCAGATGCGATCGGGTGCGCGGGGATCTCACGTAGAGCTATCGTTTGTGGTACGTCCCCTATTTCCCTGCCGGACTGGGACGCCGTGGCGCAACCCGCACCGGAGTTCGAGTTCGATCAGCGCATTTCCTCGTAGCACCGCCACGGGGCCGCCACCGCCGGCACGCCGGTGCAGGCCCCCGGCAGCGCCGCTGCACGGCGCCCCGGCGCCGCGCGTCGCCCGCCACCCCGCGGCTGGTCTCGCTGGGCGTCCGATCCCCCCCAGACCGCCAGACTCAGCCGCAAATCCGCTTGCCCGGTGTCCTGAGCGCGGCTAAGATAGAGCGCACAGTGGGTTTCGTGTGGTTGACTTTCCTATCCGTCCGTAGGAGGCAAGAGTGTGACCAATACAAGCTACCCGGGGATCCAAGACCCCGGCACCATCATCGAGACAACTGCGGGCAAGATCGAGTATGCCACCGCCGGTGAAGGCCCTGTGGTACTGGTGGTGCCTGGCGGCCCTGGCGGATACGATCTGGGGCTGGGCCTCGCAAGGATCTTCAGCGAAAGGGGCATGCGACTGCTTGCTCCCTCTCGGCCCGGGTACCTGGGGACGCCGCTCGACACGGGGCGGACAATTGCAGAGCAGGCGGACGCCCTGGCGGCCCTGCTCGACGCCCTGGGGATCGACAAGGTTGCCGTTGTCGGAATGTCAGCCGGAGGTCCGATGGCCTACACGCTTGCCGCGCGCCATGCAGACCGCGTCTCGTGCCTGGTGGCCGTGGAATGCGTCTCACAGCGGTATGTCATGCCCGACCAGGCGACCAAGGTGCAGCAGGCGCTCTTCCTTTCCGCTTTCGGGGTAAGGCTCATCACCGCGCTGATGGCGCACTTCCCCGGACTCATGATTTCCGATTTCGTGGGCACGGAAGGGTATCTCACAAGCAAGGAACTGCATGAGCGCGTCAAGCAGGTGGTGGCCGACCCCGAGAAACTGAAGTCCGTCAAGGTGATATGCAATGCCATTAATCCGTACGGCCTCCGCAAGGCGGGGGTCGACAACGACCTCATTCAACTCGCAGGCATCGACAACTTGCCCCTGAGTGAGATCAAGGCGCCCTCGCTCATCATCCACGGCACCGCTGATGCAGATGTGCAATTCAGTGATGGCGACCATGCTGCCAGCACCATTGCGGCGGCCCAGCACCTCTGGATCAATCGGGGCACCCACCTCTGCTTCTGGCTGTCGCCCCAGGCGACCGAGGCGCAGGAGCAGGCCGTCGCCTTCGTCAAGGCGCACATGCAGTGACGGCACGACCACTGAACAACCAGTGAGAGCGTGACCTTGCCATCTTCGTACACCGCATGGACGGAAAGCATGTCTGTCTCTGGATCAACACAGTCAAGCGGGCGCCCGGCAGCACGTCACGAGCGCCGAATCGGCCTGTGCTTGCACGCACACCGGCTCGCTGCGCAGCCGCAGGGCTGGCGGCCCCCGTTTGGCCATCGCCGCGGTGCTGGGAGCACGGACACAGCTTGACGCCAGGCTGCTGGAAGGGTTGAGCAGCGCCGAGACGCAACTGACCCCGGCGGACTGGATCGCCATTCGCAGGGAAGCCCTGGCGAAGGTCGAAGCGCGAAAGACCGCGCGCTGATGCCGACGGTCACGAAGCGCGAGTGACCAGGGGGGCTCTGACGCCTTACCGTGAAAGTCGCGCCAGGAGCGCGCTCCAATTCCCCCTCTCCCTCTGGGAGAGGGCGGGGTGAGGGAACGGCAATGGCGACCGCAACTTTCATCTTTCGGGGTGGCGCAGGCGCCATGGCCGTTAGCCGGGCCGTGCCCCTGCCGATCCCCCTGCACTCCCCCTGTCGGGATGCGCAGCAAGTGCGCTATCTTCTCCTCGAAGAACGCCGCCACCCTGAAGCCTAAAGGATGTCTTCGGCGGGTCGGCTTGAGCGGGCGGGAGATCGGTGCACGGGGATCTCACGTAAATCTATCTTTCATGGTACGACCCCTGCTTTCTACGATGCCTACCCAAGTCCAAGACAAACTCACCGCGATCATCAATGAGATCGACCGCACCGGACACGCGAATATCATGCGCCTCACGGTGCTCAAGAAGTGGTTCGAGCACCCAAGGCGCCTGCGCGCCTTCGGGCTCTGGGTGGCGGAGCGGGCCGCCAACCGCGGGGAAGGAGTCACGGGGGAGGCCGCGACCTTGTTTGAAGATGCGCGCGCCCTGCTGACCGAGCGCCCGCTGTCCGAGCCGATGCCCGGCTGGACTGCCGCCGAGGTGCTGCACCGTCGCCTGGTGGCCTTCCAGAACACTCACCGGCACCAACAGTGGGGGCCGGTGCGCATCATCCGGAACTGGGACCTGCTGCTCGTCGAAGAGGGCCTCGACCTGTACCTGGGTCAGAAGCGTGCGCCCACCGACGGCTACCGGCTGGCGGCGGATGACTGCCGACACTACGAGCCGCGATTCGGCACGGACCTGAATGGACCCTCCCGGGAGCGATTGCTCGCCCTGCTCGGATTCGTAGCGACGGTCGAGGCGCGTGAGGGTGAATAGGGGGATCAGCCGCCCCGCCAACCGCCGTCCGATGGCTGCCGTCGCGCACCCGGCCCGACCGGAAAGCCCGGACGCGCACCCAGCCGGCGCCCATGTTCGAGACAGGGGAGGCTGAGCGCCGCGGGTGACTTGGGGCGGCGAGTGCCCCCGGCTCGATTTAGGTCGATTCCGCCAGCGCGTCGATGACGTGATCTGGCGCCTGCGTATCGTCCAAGACGGGCGGGAGCACTGGCTCTACGTCTACATCCTGCTGGAGTTCCAGTCCACGGTCGACCGTCTCATGGCCGTCCGGCTCCTGACCTACATCGGCCTCCTCTACGAGGACCTGCACAGGTCAAAGGAGATCGGGCCGGATGATCCGCTCCCGCCGGTGCTCCCGATCGTGCTCTACAACGGCGCCGAGCCCTGGACCGCCAAAACCGACCTGGCCGACCTGATAGACCCGCGCCTGCCGCCGCAACTTCGCCACTGGCAGCCCCAGATGCGCTATCTTCTCCTCGAGGAAAGCCGCTACCCAGAGGCCGACCTCGCGAATCTGCCCAACGTCGCCGCCGCGATGTTCCGCCTGGAGAATGCCCAGGCACCACCTAGCAGACCATGAGGCCCATAATGACAACGCTGACGATCGAGTTACCGGAGGGCGCATTCTCCGCACTGCGCCGGTCTCCACCCGAGTTCGCCCGCGAGATGCGAATCGCCGCCGCGGTGCAGTGGTATGCGCAACAGACCATCTCCCAGGAGAAGGCCGCCGAGATTGCCGGTCTTAGCCGCGTCGAGTTTCTTGACGAACTGTATCGACGCAAAGTGCCAGCCTTTCAGGAGACATTCGAGGACCTGATGCGGGTGATCGAAGGTGAGTAATACCTGGGTCATCAACGCCTCGCCGCTGATCGGGATGGGCCGGATCGACTGCCTGCAACTATTGAACAATTTGGCATCGGTGATTCTCATCCCGGAGCGGGTGTTGCAGGAGGTAGCAACCGGGATCGAGAAGGACGCGACCACTGTCCGCACCCTGACGTGGGCGACGGCGTATCGTACGGCGGACGTCACCGTTCCCCAGCACATCGCGGGCTGGGACCTTGGGCCTGGCGAAACCCAGGTCATTTCGTTGTGTCTACAGGATGGAACCCGTCGGGCCGTGCTGGACGATGGCGACGCCCGGCGGTGCGCGGTGACGGCTGGGTTACCAATGATCGGGACCTTGGGGGTATTATTTCAGGCCAAGCGCGAGGGATTGCTCTCTCAGGTACGCCCATTGACTGAACAGCTTGTGCGCAGAGGTATCTATCTGGATCAGTCCTTGATTGATCGCGTCTTGGCGAGAATCGGGGAATAATCGAATTGCCGAGAGAATCCAGCGAGGTATCGCCTACCTGGTCGAGTGGCGGGCCGGAGCGGACAACGCGAGTCTGGGCCGAGCATTTATCCTCTGGCTCAAGCGCGTCCTGCTTCTGGCGTGGGCGTCCGGCGTCGAGAGACCTGAATTCGTTGAGCTAGACTAGCGTCACCACATGGTGGCTGAACGCGCCGAGACTTGGACCAAGGTGCGGCCGACGATAGGATACTCGACCCTGGCCCCTTAAGCTCGCGTCCGGGACGGCCGCGCCGCTGTGGACTACCAGAACCCGCGGATAATCCCCTCCCGCCGGTACTCCCGATCGTGCTCTACAACGGCGCCGGGCCCTGGACCGCCAAGACCGACCTGGCCGACTTGCTGGACCTGCGCCTACCGCCGCAACTTCGGCACTGGCAGCCCCCGATGCGCTATCTTCTCCTCGAAGAACGCCGCTACCCGGAGGCCGACCTCGCGAAGCTGCCCAATGTCGCCACCGCCCTATTCCGCCTCCATAATGCCCACGCACCACACGCTATCCAGCGGGTCATCGTCCCTAAGCGCCTCGCGGGGGTGCAGCCGCACCGCACCGCGGTGCGCGGTCGCGGTACGCCGCGACCGGGTTCCCACGCGGCGCGCTCATCCTTATACACATGTCGCCACCATATCTGCGCGGGCCTGCAATGCAATGGTGAATTCGTGTACGCGCTGCAACCCGATCCAGACCGTTTTGGGGCCTGGATGACCGTCATTTTTGCGGTTGAGGTAGCCGCCCAACGTGGCCACCAAGATGACCATCTTGCCCAACCGGGGCGGTGTCGTGGGGGGCGGACAACGGCGCGCCACGATGTAAGCGGCCTGCCACTCAGCGCGGTCAAAGACCGCTTCGCAGTCCATGTCCGGGCAGGCGCGCCCGAGCATCGTCGCGAACAACACCCGCCACGCGATGATCATGTAGAGCGCCAGGCAGGGCAACTGCCGATCTTCGGTTTCCAGCTGCAACTTACTGATCTGACAACCATGTTTCAGGACCAAGAAATAGGTTTCGATACACCAGCGCACGCTATACCAGGCGACGACGGTGCTCGCGCGCTCAAACGAGTCGACCGGCAAGCTGGTCGTCAGCAGCCACTCCAGCGGCTCGACCGCGGGTGGCGGGGTGTCTTCGCGCGCCAGGACGACATTGATGGTGAGTTCCGGCAGTTTATAGCCCGGGCGGTGCGGCGCGATCAGATGCACGGTGGCGCTGCGCAGGGTGACGATGGCACGGCGTGCCGCCCGCCCCGGGCGCTTGCTGACCTCGACCTCCAGGTCACCCAAGGCCGGTGCCTGCCCCAGCGCGTCCCACAATTTCGTCGCGGTGTCGGTGCTCGACGCACTCATCACACGGCGATCTTGGGCCGCCCGGACGATCCACTGGGCGCGGGTGTCGGGTGCGTAACTGGCCGCTTCGGCAAACAATTCGTAGATATCGCCCTCGGCGTCAGCGAGGTTGACGACCAGCGTGTCGGGCAGTTGCCCCTGCGCCGCACAACTCGCCTGATAGCTTTCTATCCAGTGGGGACTTTCCTTCTCATCCACCCCCTTGGCGCGCCGCTCACCCGCGGGCTGGGCGTCTCGCGGACCCAGTAAGTGGCAGCCACCAGCCCCAGGCAGATACGCTGCGGGGTGAACGCCACGGTCGGGGCAGCCGCCGCGCGCGTTTGTCCACGTTCTTGAGCGTTCCCAAGCCCTTCGGGCCGAGGTTCAGCGACTCATCATCGTCGGTGCTGTCCTGTACCAAAAGCACCACCGGCGCTGCCATCAGCCGTTGCAGGGTGGCGTCGTAATGCGGCGCCAAGACCTTTTCGAGCGAGGTCTTGGGGTTGGCGAAAAACCGGTACGCCGCCAGCGTTTCCGACCACCCCCCGCAGGCCGCCGGGATGCTCACCTGCGGATGTTGCCCGAGTTGTTCCAAGACCTTGGCCGAGCGCTTGTTCAGCCGCCGATCGCCCAGGTCCGCCGTCGCCATTTCCTCACGTGCCCAGTTGTTCATCGCTCCCCTCCGGTGGGTTGGTTATCCCTTAAGCGTAGACGCCACGAGGGGGGCTCGCTTGGTATCGGAACCACTTGTGTATAACGATGAGCGCGGCGCGTGGGAACCAGAGGAAGGCCCAATGCGGCTGGCCCGCTAGTTCACCGAGAACTCGACTCGCCGGCCAGTGCGTGCGGTGAGCCGCACCAGCATATCCAGACTGAACTTGTCATGCTTGCCGCGCACCAGATCCGCTACCCGGGATTGGGCGATCCCCAACTGCGCGGCCGCCTCGCCTTGGGTCCAGCCCCGCTCGCTCAGGGTCTCGCGCAAGCCGGCCAACAGTTGCGCACGCAACAGCAGGATGGCGGCCTCATCGGGGGGAAAGCCCAGGTCTGCAAAGACGTTGCCGCTCGATTCGATGATCGGTTCCGCGCCCATGGTTCACCTCGCGATCTGTTGGTAACGGCGTGTCGCCAGGTCGATGTCGGCCTTGCGCGTCTTCGGTGTCTTCTTGTGGAAGGCGTGCAGCACATAGACGGCATCTTCAAACTTGGCCACATAGATCACGCGCCACTCGCCTTGGGCGTGGACGCGGATCTCGTAGGCGCCCGGCCCGACAGTGAGCATGGGCTTGAAATCCGACGGCATCCGGCCGCGTTGCACGGCATAGAGTTCAAAACCGGCATCCCGACGCACCTCCGACGGGAAGTCGCCCAGGTCATCGCGGCTCGACCCGATGAAGCGTAGCGGTTTCATGGGCGCAGTATAGGGTTAGAGTCCAGAGGCATCAGAGTTCAGAGGCGTAATGGCACCAGAACCAGGCGGAACCCGAGATCGCGGCTGCGGTTCTCAGGGACATTGTCGCTGCGATATGACGCCCGCGCGAGCCTACGGTCGTTTATGAACCCACCGCCGCGCATACACGCCCACCCGGGTCGCGGCCCTCGCGTTCGGCCCGGCCCTTGGCATCCTCCGGGTAAGGGTAGGCCGCGAACCGACTGCGCGTCCACCTCCAGACGTTACTCCGACAGGTCCTCACAGCCGAAGGGCGAGCGGCCCAGGGGTAGCAGCCGACGGGTGAGACGCGGCCGATGTTCATCTCGACGTTCATGCGCTCGGAACCCCAGAGGTAGGGGCGTTGCTGGGCCGGGTTCGGCAGCGACGGCTGCCCGGCGTCCGTCAGGGCGGTGAGGCCCGTCACCAGTTGGATCAGCACCCCCTGTTCCGACGGGACACCCTCCCCGCCCTTGGCCGCCTTTTCACATTAGGGCTCGGACGGCAGCGCCACCCGCCAGTCGGCCGGCAGCCAACCCTTGGCGCGCCAGTGCCCGGTCAGCCAGTCGGCGCAGGCGGTCGCCTCGTCCCAGGAGACCCAAACTACCGGGGTGTTGGCCGGGGCACCGAGTCAACGCGGGTCGCCCGGCGTGCGGCCCGACTGCTCCAGATACCGGCCGAACTGGGCCACCGTGACCGCTGATCCCTTTGCGGTAAGGGTACTGACCCATATAAGCCGGACTGGGACGCCGTGGCGCAACCCGCACCGGAGTTCGAGTTCGATCAGCGCATTTCCTGGTAGCACCGCCACGGGGCCGCCACCGCCGGCACGCCGGTGCCGGCCCCCGGCAGCGCCGCTGCACGGCGCCGCGCCGCCGCGCGTCGCCCGCCACCCCGCCGCTGGTCTCGCTGGGCGTCCGATCCCCCCCAGACCGCCAGACTCAGCCGCAAACCCGCTTGCCCGGTGTCCTGAGCGCGGCTAAGATTGGGGCCATATCGAGTCTCGGGTGGTTGAATTTCCTATCCGTCCGTAGGAGGCAAGAGTGTGACCAGCACAAACTACCCGGAGATCCAAGACCCCGGCACCATCATCGAGACGGCTGCGGGCAAGATCGAGTATGGCACCGCCGGTGAAGGCCCTGTGGTACTCGTGGTGCATGGTGCCCCTGGCGGATACGATCAGGGGCTGGGCCTCGCAAGGATCTTCACCGAAAGGGGCATGCGAGTGCTTGCTCCCTCTCGGCCCGGGTACCTGGGGACGCCTCTCGACACGGGGCGGACAATTGCAGAGCAGGCGGACGCCCTGGCGGCCCTGCTCGACGCCCTGGGGATCGAGAAGGTTGCCGTTGTCGGAACCTCAGCCGGAGGTCCGATTGCCTACACGCTTGCCGCACGCCATGCAGACCGCGTCGCGTGCCTGGTGGCCGTGGACGGCGTCTCACAGCGGTATGTCATGCCCGCCCAGGCGGGCAAGGTGGAGCAGGCGCTCTTCCTTTCCGATTTCGGGGAAAGGCTCGTCCACGCGCTGATGGCGCACTTCCCCGGACTCGTGATTTCGGATGTGCTGGGCACGGAAGGGTATCTCACAAGCAAGGAACAGCATGAGCGCGTCAAGCAGGTGGTGGCCGACCCCGAGAAACTGAGGGCCGTCAAGGTGCTGTGCAATTCCATGAATCCGTATCGCCTCCGCAAGGCGGGGGTCGACAACGACCTCATTCAACTCGCAGGCATCGACAACTTGCCCCTGAGTGAGATCAAGGCGCCCTCGCTCATCATCCACGGCACCGCTGATGCCGATGTGCAATTCAGGGATGGCGACCATGCTGCCGGCACCATTCCGGCGGCCCAGCACCTCTGGATCAATCGGGGAACCCACCTCTGCTTCTGGCTGTCGCCCCAGGCGACCGAGGCGCAGGAGCAGGCCGTCGCCTTCGTCAAGGCGCACATGCAGTGAAGGCACGACCACTGAACAACTGAGATGCTAGCGGCATCTGGTCGCGCCATCCGTGACGGCACGCCAGGCCGTGCTCAGACGGACAATTACGACACGTTTCAACGGTCGTGCCCCGCAGCGCCGTCCTCGCGAACGTCGATGACGCCGATCAGATCATCAAACAGGTCAACCGGGGCAGGCCCGGTTGCGGTTACGTCGGTCCCCGCTGGGGGTATCGGGTCGACCACCGTGACGATCAGTCGCGCCCGGCCCACCGCAGGCAGTTCCTCCAACAGCGTGACCTTGCCATCTTCGTACACCGCATGGACGGAAAGCATGTCTCTCTCCCGATCAACACAGTCAAGCGGGCGCCAGGGCAGCACGTCACGAGCGCCAAATCGGCCTGTACTTGCACGCACACCGGCTCGCTGCGCAGCCGCAGGGCTGGCGGCCCCCGTTTGGCCATCGCCGCGGTGCTGGGAGCGCGGACACAACTACTGTTTCAGAGCTTAGCACTGATGGAACCGGCATGACGCAACCCTGAAGCTCCGCGAGCGAACGATGACTTTCATGGTACGACCCCTGCTTTCTACGATGCCTACCCAAGTTCAAGACAAACTCGCCGCGATCATCAACGAGATCGACCGCACCGGACACGCGAATATCATGCGCCTCACGGTGCTCAAGAAGTGGTTCGAGCACCCAAGGCGCCTGCGCGCCTTCGGGCTCTGGGTGGCGGAGCGAGCCGCCAACCGCGGGG
>Ga0247841_10009578_pt1 | contig 13508 bp, 8 predicted proteins | sample LaCruzMarch2015__2_FD_192410 | JGI IMG/M metagenome (GOLD analysis project Ga0247841, IMG submission 192410) | Freshwater microbial communities from meromictic Lake La Cruz, Castile-La Mancha, Spain - LaCruzMarch2015_18m | ecosystem: Environmental > Aquatic > Freshwater > Lake | place: Spain...
CTTCAGCAGCAGGAAAGATTGCTCAAGAAACACTCATTGCTGAAAGACCAATGCCTCCAATAGAGGAGGAGGTTGAGTATATAGTAATTAATCCTGAAAATGTAGAAGAATATTTACCATAAATATCATTTTCGAGTGTGAAGATTACCTCCTACTATAAAAATAGTTTTTCAAGTAATAAATTCCTTAGAACAAACATCAAATAGATATATTCATCTTCTCTAGAAAAGAGAAGAGGAGGACACAAACATGAATTATTATGGGATTAAAAACAAGGGATCGTTTATCCATCAAATCGTTGCAACATTGCCTGGATGGACAAGCGCGGACGAGGGTCGGCAACTTTACGCTGAAGATGCCCAAAAGTTTTATTTTGGAACTAATAGTGGTTGGAGTGAATTAAAAGGTGACTCGGGGTATTCGGGGTTATCTGGGTATAGTGGAATAAGCGGAATTTCTGGGATTTCAGGTTACTCTGGAATAAGTGGTATTTCTGGTTACAGCGGGCTAACAGCAGAATCAGGTTACTCAGGTATTTCTGGTTTCTCAGGAGAATCAGGCTTCTCAGGAACCAGTGGTTACTCAGGTATTTCTGGTGAATCTGGGTATTCAGGAATTAGTGGTGAATCAGGATTTAGTGGAATTTCAGGTTACTCAGGTATTTCTGGTGAATCTGGTTACTCAGGAATTAGTGGATTTTCTGGGGAATCTGGATTTAGTGGAACTAGTGGTTATTCAGGACTTTCTGGTGAATCTGGTTACTCAGGTATAAGTGGAATTTCAGGGTATTCTGGTATAAGTGGTATTTCTGGTTACTCTGGAACTAGTGGTGAGTCAGGGTATTCTGGTATAAGTGGTTTCTCTGGTGAATCTGGTTTCTCAGGGGAATCAGGTTACTCTGGAATTAGTGGTATTTCTGGTTACTCTGGAATTAGTGGTATTTCTGGCTATTCAGGCATAAGTGGAATTTCAGGTTACTCTGGTATTTCTGGCGAATCTGGATATTCAGGTATAAGTGGTTTCTCAGGGGAATCTGGTTACTCAGGAATTAGCGGTGAGTCTGGGTATTCTGGAATCTCAGGATTCTCAGGGGAATCTGGATTTAGCGGAATCTCTGGCTATTCAGGTATAAGTGGAATTTCAGGTTACTCAGGTATAAGTGGAATTTCAGGTTATTCGGGAATCAGTGGTGAATCAGGGTATTCGGGAATTAGTGGGGAATCTGGATTTAGCGGAATCTCTGGCTATTCAGGTATAAGTGGTATCTCGGGGTATTCTGGAATTAGTGGTATTTCCGGTTACTCAGGTATTTCTGGTGAATCTGGTTACTCTGGAATCAGCGGAATTTCCGGTTTCAGTGGTATCTCTGGCTATTCGGGAATTAGTGGTGAGTCTGGCTATTCTGGTATAAGCGGGGAATCTGGATTTAGTGGTATTTCCGGTTACTCTGGAATCAGTGGTGAGTCTGGTTATTCAGGAATTTCTGGTTTCTCAGGTATTTCTGGCTACAGTGGGTTAACAGCAGATTCAGGGTATTCTGGTATTTCTGGCTATTCTGGAATTAGTGGAATTTCTGGTTACTCTGGAATTAGTGGGGAATCTGGATATTCTGGCATCAGTGGTATTTCTGGTTATAGCGGTGTTTCTGGCTATTCAGGTGTCAGTGGTTATTCAGGTATTGCAAGCACACAGTTTGTTCACACACAAGTGATTGCTTCTTCAGGCTGGGTTGTCAACCATAATTTTGGTCAGAAATATGTTAACGTTGAAGTAATTGATGAAACTGACCACACAATTGTTCCTGAATCTATCACATTTACAGATGCTAATAATCTTTTGATAGCACTCCCAGAAAATCTTGTAGGAAGAGCTTCTGTTGTTGGGACTGCAAGTGGAAAACTTGTGACAAGAGCAGAACAAGATACAGCAACTTCTGGAGCAATCAATTTGAATTTAGATGCTTATAGAGCATTTGCTGTGAATGTTACAAATGATTGCACATTTACAATCGCTGGAACTCTTACTGATAATGCAATTGAAGAGTTCTATATGATGATAACTGCTGGTGGAGCATACACAATGACTTGGTTTGCAACAATTGCGTGGGAAAATCATGTACTGCCAACTTTAAATTCTACCAATACTGATGTGTTAAGATTTATAAGTATTGATGGTGGAACCAATTGGTACGGAATGAAAGTAGCAGGAGATTGTGCACCAGTATAAAATGTATGAGACCCCACTTTCGGGTGGGGTCATCTTAATGAAATTTTAAAAATATACCGACCATTCACCCCTCGCCTAAAGGCAGGGAGTCTTCTGGTGGGGAGGATAATCATTGAAGATATACGGTGCATCTTTTTATGGAGCAGAAATTCTACCTTTTGTGGGTGATACGCCACTCGAAGTAACTGAAGGAAGAATAATTTACGATGACGGTGAAGACAATGTTTATATAGGAACAGCGTCTGCGTGGAAATTATTGTCCGGTTCTGGTTACAGTGGATATTCAGGAGCCTCAGGTATAAGTGGGTATTCAGGAACATCAGGATTTTCTGGCACTTCTGGTTATTCTGGAACTTATGGTAATTCTGGCTATTCGGGAATTAGTGGTATTTCTGGTTACTCAGGAACATCAGGATTTTCTGGCACTTCTGGTTATTCTGGTATAGGTCTCGATGGAAATTCTTTCTTAAAACTTGATCAAACAACTCCTCAAACAATCATAAATGGAAAACCAACAATTCAAGGATTTCAATTCAATACAAATCCTACCGTGGGCGATTACGCCGAAGGAAAATTGTATTATGACGCAACGTGGAAAACTCTCTCACTAAATGCAGGAAGAGATGTTACTCTTCAAATTGGTCAGGAAGATTTAGAAAGAGTCTATAATGCAACAGCTTCTACAATTCATAATGGTTATGCAGTTTATGTTACAGGAGTTTATACAGCAGGAACTAATAATGTTCCAACAGTTGCAAAAGCAAATGCTTCTAATATAGCAACAGCTGATGTTGCAGGAGTCGCTACACAAGAAATTCCTCCTGGAGAATACGGATTTATATCAGTAAGAGGAAATATAAATGATATAGATACTATTTCTCTCGGTGCAGCCTGGTTAATAGTACAGAATTTATTTGTTGCTCTAAAAATAGGTGGAACCGCAGGAAATTCAAATACATTTGAAGTTATAGATACAGGAACTGATGGATTATCTTACACGGAAATAGGAACAGCCCTTGAAATAAATTTAGGAGGATCTACACCAACATTAGCACAAGTTGTTACTGAAATGACAGTAACACATCCTTCAACAAAATACAGAGTTGCTGCTTTAGCTTCTGGTAATTTAGTAGTTGATTCAATTAGTCATGTTTTTGAAAATGGCGTGGATTGTAATGAAGGAGATGTTTTATATTTATCAGACACAGTAGATGGAATGTATAGTAATGCAATTCCAGAAGCTCCTAGCTTTCAAGTTAGAATTGGTAGACTGGTAATAAAATCAGAAACAACAGGAAGAATTTATGTATCAGTTCTTCACACTTTAAAATTAAATGATTTAGCAGACGTAACTGCTCCAAGTCCTACTCTTGATGAAATTTTAAAATGGAATGGATCTGCGTGGGTAAATGGACCGGCTGGCACAATTTCAGCAGGACCAGGTGTTGAATTCTTTAATAGCACTCCGGTAATAAAAGCCAGAACTGCTCCAGCTGGATTAACTGCAAATGGTGCAACAGGGAATGGAATTCAAATAAACTCTTTATCTAAAAACCCAGTTACAACGACAGAACAAACACAAACAGGAGCTTGCAGTGCGGATACAAGAGCATTCGTTGCTTGGTTGTATGACACAGCATTAGGAAGAACTACAATTAATTCAGGATTGTGGGAATTTACTACTTTCGCTGCTGTATCTTCTACAGGTGGTGGGAGTATTACAACTGTTACAAGAGCAATTTATCAGGTTGTTCCTGGTACAGGAACTTTAGATATAAGTGGTGGAGGAACAAATACAAGAACTGCAACAATTACACAAGGCGATTATACAGGAACATATTTTGCTGCTTCTGCAACAAATACAGTTGCTTCTTATATTCAAGCGACAAGTGGAACTGATAAAGGAATTTATCAAATTACAGCGATGTCTGATGGAGCAAAGAAAATTGCAACTATCGCAGTTCAAGATGGATATACAAATGAAACAGGTGTGACTTATAATATTTGGAATCTATTATTCACATCGACATCTGCTACAATAACTTCTACAGGAACCAATTATGTAGAATACGATCAATCAATAGCTCAACCAGCATTTACAATTGCGGCAACTGATAAATTAGGTCAGATAGGATTTGTAACTTCTACAGCAAGTAGGACAATTACAATTGCTTATAATGGGAGCAATCACACAACACACTTTTCAACACCTCTTGTTCTTCTTCATGGAAATCTTGCAGGACTTCAAGGCGGAACAGGGAGTGTACCTAATGAACAATATTGGCATTTAACAACAGTTGAACATGACAATCAATTACCTCCTGCTCTTGCAGGCAACAGTGGATATGTTTTAACAAATAACGGTGCAACAACTTCTTGGGAAGCATCTTCTTCATTAGTTGGAACATCAGGATATTCAGGAATCTCTGGTATTTCTGGGTACTCGGGCATCAGTGGAATTTCTGGTTATTCAGGAATTTCAGGAATCAGTGGTTTCTCTGGTGAATCAGGTTACTCTGGTATTTCTGGGGTTAGCGGGGAATCTGGTTATTCTGGAATCAGTGGAATTTCAGGTTACAGTGGGCATTTTGGTGTAGATGGGGCATCAGGTTACTCTGGTATTTCCGGGATTAGCGGGGAATCTGGTTATTCAGGAATCTCTGGAATCTCTGGTTATTCTGGGAAAGATACAACAAATACTGTTGCACAAACTAGTCATTCATTTTCAATTGGAGATATTTTAAGATATGATTACACGTCTTCTTCATATGTAAAAGCACTAGCTGATTCTTTTACAAATGCAGAAGCTCTTGGAATAGTTTCTTCAATAATTAATGCAGATTCTTTTATATTATTAAGTTGTGGATATTTAGATGGACTTACTGGTTTGTCTGCGGGAACTACTTATTATTTATCAGACACAACACCAGGAGCATTAACCGCAGTAGAACCTATAATTGAAGGAAGAATCTCTAAACCATTATTTGACGCAGTAGGAACAAGCGATGGATATTTCTTCAATTTTAGAGGAGTTGAAATTTCTGATTTTTCTGGCTATTCAGGAGCATCTGGATTTTCTGGTCAATCGGGATTTTTAGGAATAAGTGGTTATTCAGGAGAAGAAGGAATTTCTGGGTATTCAGGAATATCAGGATTCGTTGGGGAATCTGGTTTTAGTGGAATATCAGGAACTAGTGGTTTTGTTGGTGTTTCAGGATTCTCTGGGCAATCAGGATTTATTGGCGTTAGCGGATTTAGTGGAACTAGCGGATTCGTAGGCGTTTCTGGATTTGTTGGAGTAAGCGGAACATCAGGTTCTGTTGGAATAAGTGGTACATCAGGATTTGTTGGCGTTAGCGGATTTGTAGGTGTTTCAGGAACTAGTGGGGCTGTAGGAACATCAGGAACTAGCGGATTTGTTGGTGTTTCAGGGGTCGTTGGTGTTTCTGGATTTTCTGGAACTAGCGGAGCTGTAGGAACTTCTGGAACATCAGGAGCGGTTGGAACATCTGGGACTAGTGGTTTTGTAGGTGTTTCTGGATTTGTTGGGGTCTCAGGATTCTCAGGAACTAGTGGAGCAGTTGGAACATCAGGTTCTGTTGGAATAAGTGGTACATCAGGATTTGTTGGCGTTAGTGGGTTTGTTGGTGTTTCTGGTACATCAGGGGCGGTTGGAACATCAGGAACTAGCGGATTTGTTGGCGTGAGTGGATTTGTTGGTGTCAGTGGTTTTTCAGGACAATCAGGTTATAGAGGAGTTTCTGGTTATGTTGGTGTCTCAGGAACTGTAGGGATTTCAGGATCTGTTGGAACATCTGGGACTAGTGGTTTTGTGGGTGTTTCAGGGTATGTTGGTGTTTCTGGATTTTCTGGAACATCAGGGGCAGTTGGAACATCAGGAACTAGCGGTGCTGTAGGAACTTCTGGAACTAGTGGATTCGTTGGGGTCTCAGGGTTTGTTGGTGTTTCTGGTTATAGAGGAGTTTCTGGTTATGTTGGTGTTTCGGGAACTGTAGGAACATCTGGGGCAGTTGGAACTTCTGGGACTAGTGGTTTTGTAGGTGTTTCAGGATTCGTAGGGGTTTCGGGAACTGTTGGAATAAGTGGTACTGTTGGAACTTCTGGGACTAGCGGATTTGTTGGCGTCAGTGGTTTTTCAGGACAATCAGGTTATAGAGGAGTTTCTGGTTATGTTGGTGTCTCAGGAACTAGCGGTGCTGTAGGAACTTCTGGAACATCAGGAGCAGTTGGAACATCTGGAACTAGCGGAGCTGTAGGAATAAGTGGTACTTCTGGGGCAGTTGGAACTAGCGGTGCTGTTGGAACTTCTGGAACTAGCGGATTTGTTGGTGTTTCTGGTTATAGAGGAGTTTCTGGTTATGTTGGTGTTTCTGGAACATCAGGGGCAGTTGGGATAAGTGGTACTTCTGGTGCTGTAGGAACTAGCGGTGCTGTAGGAACTTCTGGGGCAGTTGGGATAAGTGGTACTTCTGGTGCTGTTGGTACTTCTGGGGCAGTTGGGATAAGTGGTACTTCTGGTGCTGTAGGAACTAGCGGTGCTGTTGGTACTTCTGGGGCAGTTGGGATAAGTGGTACTTCTGGTGCTGTTGGTACTTCTGGGGCAGTTGGAATAAGTGGTACTTCTGGTGCTGTTGGTACTTCTGGATTAGTTGGAACCTCAGGACTTTATGGAACATCTGGATTAGTTGGAACTTCTGGAACTTCTGGACTTGTAGGAACTTCTGGAACTTATGGAACTTCTGGGTATGCTGGAATGTCGGGATATTCAGGAAGTGCTGGGGCTACAGCTGCTACTAGTAGATCATTTATTATTACGAATCCAACTTCAAGTTCTGATGGCCCAATATGGAGAACACCGGTACAAATTACTATGAAGTTAGTTAATGGATTATGTATTGGAGGAACGAATGTTATAGGAAGTTTAACTCATTGTGATGCTAATGGTAATTGGGAAGCAGATGTCACCGCTGATATGACTATGGCTGCTGGAACTAATCAGTCCTCGGGGGATATTACAGTAACCATTCATGCAGGGGATTATGTTGGTTGGAGAACTACAAGTGTAAGCGGAGCAGTAACACAACTTGTAATAACATTTGACTTTACGGTATAAAATGAGGATTAACCAATGGGTATAGATTTAGATTACATGGAATATTCATCAAATGCACTTGCTCAGGCCGCGTATGTGACCAATAGTGCAACGTATCTTCAATCTTATTCCGAGGCTACAATTAAAACACAGGGGTCATATTCTTTAAAAGCAATTGCTGCAATTACAAATAGTTTAAGTAAAACTTTAACAAGAACGTTGGCAACCTCCTATAATCTCACAAGTGTTAAGAATTTAAGATTCGATATTCGAGCGAGTAGAACAGGAAGTAACATAAAATTAGAACTTTACACTAATCCTGGAACTGGTGGAACAATTTCTACAGAAGGTGCTAACACTGTTCATACATTTATTACTGATGGAACTTTTACCCCCCCAGCATGTTTTACTGGAAATGTTCAAGTTGAATGTTGGGGTGGTGGTGGAGGTGGTGGTGGGTCTAATGCTGCTAGTTATTCTGGGGGTGGTGGGGGTGGTGGTGCTTATGTAATAACACCAACTGTTGCAGTTGTTGGTGGAACTGGTTATGCGGTTGTAGCGGGAACTGGGGGAGATGCCCCAGCAGGAGCAGCAGGTAGGGATGGAGAAGCTTCCTCATTTGGAGGAACAACTGTAGTTGCTGGTGGCGGTGGGCATGGTGGTCGTGGAGATGTTGCCGGCGGGCATGCTGGGGCTGGTGCAACAACAGGAACCGGAACAACAAAATACAATGGTGGTAGTGGATTAGCAGGAACTAGTGGAACAGCTTCTGTCGGTGGTGGTGGTGGTGGTTCTGGTGGAACTGCATCAAATGGAACTACAGCAACAACACAAACTGGTGCTACTGCTGTTACAGGTGGTGGAAATGGCGGTAATGGTGGGGCTATTCACGCAGTCGGTGTGACTCCTACAACTCCTCCTGGTGGTGGTGGTGGTGGTTCAGGACACTATACATCTTCTAATTTAAGTGGTGGGGTTGGGGCAAATGGAAAAGTTGTAGTAAAATATTTAACAACCCCCACAGCAATTACTATTACACCTAACATAGTTGCAGCAAATGTTTTTCAACCAGTAAAATGGGATATTAGCGCAATTTCAAATGCAGATAAAAGTTATATTGAAAAAATCATTATAACAATAACTAATGCAACTGCTGCCAACACATTTTATATCGATAATTTTGTAATAGCACAATCTATAGATTTATTTGGATGGAGTGGTTAAAAATGTCTGCTACTATAGAAATTGATTATATGGAATATTCAACAAATGCTCTTGCGCAAACTGAGTATGCTGTAAGCACAGCATCATTAGCAACTGGTGGAACAATTACTACTGAGGGAATTTATACTGTTCATACATTTATAACGGATGGGGCTTTCGTTCCTTATGTCGCAGGGGGTGTTCAAGTTGAATGTTGGGGCGGAGGTGGTGGAGGGGGTGGCTCCAACGATAGTGGTGGAGGTGGAGGAGGTGGAGGAGGTGGTGCATATTCTATAACGTCAAATGTATCCGTATCTGCTGGGGGATCTCATACAGTTACAGCTGGAACTGGAGGAACTGCTACCAGTCAAGCTGAAGGTGGGGATGGTGAGCAATCAAAATTAGCAAGCCCAGCTGGGACAACCCTCGCTAATGCAGCTGGTGGCGGTCATGGTGGTTTAGGAACTGGTGTTTCAACCGGGCACGCGGGTGCTGCTGGGACTAGTGGGTCTGGAACAGTTTATAGTGGGGGGGTTGGGTATTTAGGAGATAGCACCGGTGGTGGAGGTGGTGGTTCTGGTGGAACAGCATCAGCTGGAAATGCGGCAACTTCAAGAACAGGGGCAACTGCGGTTACTGGTGGTGGAAACGGTGGAACAGGAGGAAGCTCAAGTTCTGGTCTTACACCAACAACTCCTCCCGGTGGAGGTGGAGGTGGTGGTGACGGTGGTGACGGATCATCAAGTATAGGCGGTGTTGGGGCAAATGGAAAAGTAGTTATAAAATACCCAACTATTTTTACAATTGCTACACATCAAGGGGGCTCATCACCTACACCAACGCAAGGAACTTATTGTTTAGAAGTAACTGCCCCAATAACAACAAGTTTAAATCAAACTTTAACCAAAACTTTTTCACCTGCTCTTGATCTCACAGGGTGTAAATGTTTAACATTAGATGTTTATGCAAGTAGAACAGGAAGTAATATAAATTTTAATTTTGACGATATTTTCCGTGGGACTGGAGGAACAATTACTACTGATGGTGTAACAATTATCCATACATTCACTGCGGATGGAACTTTCACTCCAGCATTTTCTGCAAATGTTCAAGTTGAATGTTGGGGAGCTGGTGGTGGTGGAGGTGGTTCTAATAACAACTCACGTAGTGGCGGGGGTGGAGGCGGAGGTGCATATGTAATTACTCCAGTGGTTCCTGTTGTAGCAGGAACTGGTTATGCAGTTGTAGCAGGAACTGGCGCAGCAGCCACAAGTGGGGATGGTGGGAATGGTGAAGCTTCCTCATTTGGAGGAACAACTGTAGTTGCTGGTGGCGGAGGAGGCGGAGGCAATTCAGATTGTCATGCCGGTGTTGGCGCGACAACAGGAACTGGAACAACAAGATACAATGGTGGTGATGGATTTGCTGGAACTACTGGTTCTTCTGCTGTTGGAGGTGGAGGTGGTGGTTCTGGCGGAACCGCATCTGCGGGAAATACAGCAACTTCAATAACTGGGGCAACTGCTGTTACTGGTGGTGGAAACGGTGGAAATGGTGGGGCATCTCATGCTGACGGGGTTGCTCCTACAACTCCTCCCGGTGGTGGAGGAGGTGGGGCAGGGCATATACAACTGTTTACTGCGTCAGATGGGGGGGCTGGGGCAAATGGAAAAGTGGTGATAAAGTATGTTTCCGGTTACACTCCTAATATACTTACTGCTAATACTTGGCAGAGAATTAAATGGCCTATTTCAGGAATTTTGGATACGTCTAAAAATGCATTACCTTCATTTGTTATCACTATTATTAATGCTGACGCTGCTAATACATTTTATATAGATAATTTTGTAATAGAACAGTCACCAGATGTATTTGGGGCAGTAACATAAAACACAAAAATAAAGGAGAATTAAAAACATGAAGTTCGAAATTTCACAAGAGTTAGCACAAGGCAGTTAATGATTATTTATAAAATATTAAATAAAGTGAATGGTAAAACTTATATAGGACAAACTACACTTAAATTAAGTAAAAGAATTGCCCAACATATTTATGAAAATAAAACTCCAATTCAAAAAGCTATAAATAAATATGGAATTGAATCATTTACTATATCTATTATAGATTATGCAAATTCACATGAAATTCTTAATGAAAAAGAAATATACTGGATAAAAACTTTGAATTCTTTAGTACCTTTTGGATACAATTTAACTGAGGGTGGGAAGGGGCATGCTCACATACAAACCAAAATAGTTTCTGAAGAAACAAGAAAGAAATTAAGTAAGGCAAACATGGGTAAGAAAAGAACTGAGGAGCAAAATAAAAGAAGTAGTGAGGCTCATAAAGGAAAAGTTATTCCAGAAGAAATAAGAAAAAAATTAAGCGAAGCTGGTAAGGGTCATATAGTATCTAAAGAAACTAAGAAAAAAATAAGTGAGGCAAATGTTGGGAAAAAGAGGTCAGAGAAAACAAAAAATGTAATGAGTGAATTAAAAATTGGAAAGAAACAAAATTCAGAGCATATTGCAGCAAGGACTCCTTTGATAAAAGAAGCTTGGAGAAAACGAAAACAAGATGAACAAAAAATGTTAGAGTTTAGCAATAAAATAAGTGTATCTCAACGGAATAGAGAGCCTATATCAGAGGAAACAAGAAAATTAATGAGTAAATCACAGAAAAAACGGTTTTCAGAAACTCCTGTTTCTGAGGAAACTAGAAGGAAATTAAGTGAAGCAAGGAAAGGGAAAAAGGTTGTAAAAAAGGAAGGGGAGGAGAAACCTTACGATAGGAGCGGGAAAGCCCACGACTTTAGTCGTGGGATGAGAGCGACACACATTATATATTTGACAGATATATAAAAATAAAATAGTATAAATTTATGGCTAGATGGACACACAGCAATAAGGCAGTTTTCAATATAGGATACCATTTAATATGGTGTCCTAAATATAGACGTAGGGTTTTAAGAGGGGATATTGAAGTGAAGTTAAAACAACTTCTACTACAAAAAGCAGAACAAATTAAAATAAGAATAGAAAAGATGGAAGTTATGCCAGACCATATTCATCTTTTTATCAAATGCTCTCCTGTGGATAGTCCACACTACATTGTTCAGCAATTAAAAGGATTCTCCTCAAGAATACTTAGGCTTGAGTTTAAAGAATTGTTAAGGATGCCCACATTATGGACAAGGAGTTATTATTGTGAATCGGTGGGGCATATATCAGAAAAAACTATTTTAAAATATATAGAGGAACAAAAAAATAAATGATTCTAACATATAAAATAAAACATAATTCTGACTTTTCAGAAGAACTGAGAAAAGCAAAACAAGTAGCTGATTTTGCTGTTGATACAAAAACACAAACCTCAAAAGACGTTTCTCATTTTGGTTTAAAGTCTGTGATTTCTAATCAAATACTAAGAAAGTATGGAAGAAACAAAAAGATAAAATCTGTAAAATCAGTGAATCTTACTATTCCTTCACAGGGGATAAAGGCTGAAAATAATAAAATAAATATTCCCTGTTTAAAATTAGCTTTAGTTTTGGATAAAGAATTTTGTTCTATAAACCAGATAGAGATAAATAAAGAATATGCTTTTATATCTGTAACAGTTGAAGAGAATAAACAAATAAAAACTAAAAAAGCCATTGGTGTTGATTTGAACACAACAGGTCATTGTGCTGTTATAGGGATACCAGAAACAGGTAAAGTCAAAAAATTGGGAAAAAAAGCACATCATATTCATAAAAAATACAAGGCTATTCGTAGGAATCTTCAAAAACAGGGGCAGTATAAAAAAGTTAAGGAAATAAAAGATAGAGAATCAAGAATTGTTAGGGATTTGAATCATAAGATAAGTAAGGAAATAGTAGAAACAGCAAAGGAGGAGAAAGCAGGGATAAATTTAGAAGATTTAACAGGGATAAGGAATAATAAAAAACAAGCAAAAAGTTTCAAGTATTCTTTGAACTCTTGGTCTTATTATCAACTAGGGATGTTTATTTCCTATAAGGCTAAATTAGCGGGAATACCAGTAACCTATATTAATCCAGCATATACAAGTCAGGCTTGTAGTAAATGTGGAAGATTAGGTGAAAGAAATAAAAAATCATTTAAGTGTCCCCATTGTGGATACGTTGAGAATGCTGATGTAAATGCCTCCTTCAACATAGGTATTTTATCTGATTTGATTCCAAGCATATCTCAATTATATGCAGACAGAGATGTATATAAAGGGAACTCTGATATCCCTAGAGAGGCAACTGTATGAAGGATACAGACCTTAAAACACAAAGCATAAGCTTTGAACCCCACGACTTTAGTCGTGGGAGTATGTCAGAACCTATTCAAGAAATAAGTTCGGAAAAAATAAATGGTGAGGATATTGAAAATAATGTGGTGTAAATATTAAAAATTTTCAATTCTGATTTGGAAATAAAACATAACTAAACAATAAATGAAACAATCATTTTGGAGGAAAAATAAATGGCAGCTTCAGGATATAGTGGTTATTCTGGAACTACTGGTATTTCTGGGTATTCTGGTCGCAGTGGAAACATTGGGCATCATGGTACTTCAGGTTACAGTGGTTCTAGGGGAATTAGTGGGTACACAGGAAATTCTGGGTATTCGGGTATGCATGGAAGAGCAACTTATTCCGGATATAGTGGGCATTATGGAAATAGTGGATACTCGGGATTGGTTGGCGCTACAGGACTGAAAGGTTCAAAAGGCAATAGTGGTTATTCTGGAAGAGTTGGTGCTACTGGAGCTGGGTCTTCTGGTTATTCTGGAAGAAGTGGCGCAGCTGGAAGTTCAACTTCTGGTTATTCGGGTATAAGAGGTGCTTCTGGTTATTCTGGTATTGATGGCACTGGCGGAACTGGTAATTCTGGTTACTCAGGAATATCAGGTGCACGTGGTGCAGCAGGGACTTCTGGTTACTCTGGAATTGCAGG
>Ga0247841_10009579_pt1 | contig 13508 bp, 10 predicted proteins | sample LaCruzMarch2015__2_FD_192410 | JGI IMG/M metagenome (GOLD analysis project Ga0247841, IMG submission 192410) | Freshwater microbial communities from meromictic Lake La Cruz, Castile-La Mancha, Spain - LaCruzMarch2015_18m | ecosystem: Environmental > Aquatic > Freshwater > Lake | place: Spain...
GCCTGGCTGATAACAGCAAAATTAAGATCAAGGTAAATATTCAGGGTAAGTCGGTAGAACAAGAAGTTCATAAGGTTCAATTTCTTGATCCCGCCACCGGCACAGCAACCTTTTTAGCTGAACTCATCAAGCAGATATATAAATTATTTGAAGGGCAGCAAGGCATTTGGAGCGATTACGTGGAGAAGCATCTTATCCCGCGATTGCATGGGTTTGAAATCCTGATGGCTTCTTATGCCATGGCCCATTTGAAGCTTGATTTGCTGCTGAAAGAAACCGGCTACAAACCCACCAAAGAACAGCGATTGAGAATTTACCTCACCAACAGCCTGGAAGAAAGCCACCCTGATACCGGAACCTTATTTGCCAATTGGCTAAGCACCGAGGCCAATGAAGCCAACCATGTAAAGCGTGACACGCCGGTAATGGTAGTAACGGGAAATCCACCGTATAGCGTAAGCAGTAGTAATAAAAGTGAATGGATAGAAAAACTTACTGCCGATTATAAAAGAGATTTGAATGAAAAGAATATCCAGCCTCTTTCTGATGATTACATTAAGTTTATCCGTTTCGGACAGCATTTTATTGATAAAAACGGAAGTGGTATTTTGGCTTATATTTCTAACAACAGCTTTATTGACGGTATTATTCACCGCCAAATGCGTAAGCACTTATTAGAAAGTTTCGATAAGATTTATATTTTAGATTTACACGGAAACGCTAAGAAAAAAGAGGTTTGTAGCGATGGTTCACCTGACGAAAATGTATTCGACATTATGCAGGGTGTTAGCATTAACATCTTTGTAAAGACAGGGAAGAAAAAGAAAAATGAATTGGGCAAAGTATTTCATTTAAACTTGCAAGGGAAACGACAAGATAAATACGATTTTCTGAATAAAAATTCTTTAATGAACATTAAATGGAATAAATTAAATCCTTGTGAACCAAATTATTTTTTAGTTGAAAAAGATTTCCACAATGAAAATTATAATAGTTATTTGAAAATTGAAAAATTATTCGGTCTTTACAACTCTGGTCTAACTACGGAATTTGATGAATTAGCAATACAGGAAACATTAGAAAGCAGCAATTTATTATTAAATCATTTAAAAACAAAAGATTGTCTTGAAATTGAAAAGATATATGAACTTGGACAAAAGAAATTAGACAAAATTAGTAATGCTATAAAGGATATTAGTGTTAATAATGCAACCATTAAACCAATTTACTATCGTCCATTTGACTTCAAGTATACCATTTATACAGGTAAAACAAATGGTATTATGGGGCGTCCACGAAATGATTTAATGAAACACTTTTCTAATAATAATTTGGGCTTAATAATTGGTCGTCAAGGTCAGGCAGTTGGAAGTATGCCTTGGAATGTTTTAACTATTACAAATACAATTACAAATACAATTACAGATAGCAATATCTTTTATAGAGGAAGAGGTACTGTTTGTCCACTCTACCTTTACCCTGACAGCAACGCTCAACAAACCCTTGGTCTAACAAATGAAAGGACACCAAACCTTAATAAAGAAATAGTAAAGCAGATAGCAGAGAAATTGGGTTTGACCTTCACAACTGAAAAGGAAAAAATCAAAGATGCTTTTGCACCCATAGACGTTTTAGATTACATCTACGCCGTATTGCACAGCCCAACTTACAGAGAAAAATACAAAGAATTTTTAAAAATAGATTTCCCTCGCGTGCCGTATCCAAAGGACGTGGAAACATTCTGGCAGTTGGTTAACCTGGGCGGAGAAATTCGGCAAATCCATTTGCTGGAAAGCCCGGTTGTCGAAAAATACATTACGCAATACCCGATAGACGGAAACAACGCAGTAGATAAGATCCGCTTCGTCTGCGCAACGCCGGACATAAAAGGCAAAGTTTATATCAACGACATCCAGTATTTCGCCAACGTGCCTGCAGTTGCCTGGAACTTTTACATCGGCGGCTACCAACCCGCCCAAAAATGGCTCAAAGATCGCAAAGACCGCAAGTTAGAATTTGACGACATTCAGCATTATCAAAAAATCATCGTAGCCCTTACAGAAACAGACAGATTAATGAAAGAAATAAACAAAATTGATATTGAGAATAACACCTAATAAAATTTCATAAAGGAGACAATCATCATGGAAAATGAAAAGAAATCGTACATGCAGCAGCTGGCGGACAAGATCGTGGAATGGGATAAGAAAATAGACGAGCTAAAACAGCACGGCAGCGAGGCGGCCAGCATCATGAAAGAAGATTACGCAAAGACAGCCGAAGAACTGAAAACGAAAAAGCTGGAAGCTGAAGAAAAGCTAAAAGAGCTCAAAAGCGCTGGCAGCCAAGGATGGGACGAGCTCAAGAAAGGTGCGGAGCTGGCCATTTCCGATATGTCGCAGGCTATGGACAAGGCACTGTCAAAATTTAAAAAGGGGGGAATTGGGGACGGTTCTGTTTAATTTACAACATCAGCTAACCCTTACCAATCCTACATTTCCGGCAGCAGTATTGACGATACAAACGATCCCATCAAAAAGAACATCAAAGAGGTTCAATTTGGCTGGCCGCTGGGTATGCCCTTGGTGCGAAAGATGGAAAAAGACTTATGGGAAGTTCGCAGTCATCTTGAAAGAAGGATAGTTCGAGTGATGTTTACTGAGGTAACGGCAGCCGCTATTAAGCGTGTTATTGCGTGGCAATTGGTAGAAGCCATGAAGAGGAAGAGCATAACAAAAACTAAAATGGCGGCTCGCATGCATACAAGCCGTGCTGTTGTAAATCGGTTGCTGGATGAGGATGATACCAGCATTACTTTGGCTACTCTGTCACGTGCAAGTTTGGCAGTAGGTATCCCCCTGAAAATTGAGCTTCAGTAAAATATTCGTGATGGTTGTGTTAAATTGACAACTTCCGCTAACACGCGTCAATCCTGCATTTACGGTCGTCCTGACTGTCACGCAGGAAAGCAGAGCTTATTATTCAATCGCCTTTTTTGTTTTATGGTGAAAGTTGTTCATTTTTATCGGGATTAATTTAATTCCATTGACAGGCGAAATTATTTTAATTATTATGCCTTTAAGCAATGTGGAGAACACGGTTATGGCCGTTGACAAAACTCGCAATATCGGAAATTTGATACCAAGTAGCTATCAAACATTAAAAGGTTGATTTACTGGGCATAATACCAAGTAAGCTTTCAAAAATTAATATTTTATTTTTTGAAAGCAACTTGGTATAAAGATCATGGAGGTGTTATAATGAAATCTCACATAGACATTCCGAAGGAAGAAGTGGCGGATTTTTGCCGTCGCTGGCAAATCACCGAACTGGCACTTTTCGGATCAGTATTGCGCGAAGATTTTCGCGCCGAAAGTGATGTGGATGTGCTGGCCAGGTTTGCCCCTAAAGCCCGACATACACTCTTTGACATGGTGCGTATGCAGGATGATCTTCAGCGAATTCTCGGACGTCCGGTGGATTTAGTCAGTCGCCGAGGAATTGAGGCAAGCCGGAATTACCTCCGCAAAAATGCGATTCTGAAATCTGCAGAGGTGGTCTATGCAGCGTGATGTTGTCTATCTCCTCGATATTCTTGAGGCGGCGAAGCTTGCAGTATCCTACTTGGAGGGTGTCGCAAAGGATGCTTTTTTACTCGACACGCGTTGTCAGGATTCGGTGATTCGGCGCATCGAGATCATTGGCGAGGCGTCCCGTCGTGTGTCACCACAAACCAGGGATAACTTTCCTGGCATTCCATGGTGCGAAATGGTTGGAATGCGCAACCTGATGATACACGACTACGACGATGTGGACTTAGAGATTGTGTGGGATACTGTCCAATGCGACCTTCCCCGACTTATCGCGCTTATCGAGCCTCTTATTCCGCCGGTCGCGGAATGAGAAATATTTAGAGCATATAAATCCGCGCTTGTATCTTAATCAACCGGCATGTGCCGGAAGGAGCTAACAATGACAACAACAAATCAAGTCTTTAAGGGGACGAACAATGCCTAAACTATCTAAAGGTATTAAGACAGGTAAAATTGCAAGGAAAACCTCAACCGCACAACCATCAGAAATCAAGATAAGGATCAATGGGAGCTGGCATAATTTTGCACAAGAGCGAGACATCACATCAACTATGACTCTCTCTTATCTGTTGAGAGAAAAACTTGGTTATACCGGGCTCAAAGTTTCCTGTGACGAAGGTGCCTGTGGCGCCTGCACTGTGATCATGGATGGCAAAGCTGTATTGTCCTGCATGATGCTGGCTGTTGAAGCAAACGGCCACGAGATAACCACGATAGAGGGGCTCAAGAAGGATGATCCTGTAGTGGAAGCCTTTGCTAAGCAGTGTGAACCTGGTTATGGCACTGCTCTTCAATGTGGAATCTGCACTCCCGGCTTTGTGATGAGCACCAGAGCATTGCTTAACGATAATCCACTGCCGACTATGGCTGAAGTAAAGGAGGCTCTTTCCGGACACATCTGCCGTTGTGGTTGCTACGCCGCTATTGCGCAGGCAGTAACACACGCCTCAGAAAAAATTGCGGAAAAAGGAGAATAGCTATGAAACAGCCCTACAAGCCGCGCTCAGATCGCAAATTTGTCGGAGGATACCGGCCAAGAATTGATGCCTGGGAAAAGGCTAGCGGAAAGGTCGAATATGTGGACGATATAACGTTGCTGAGCCGCTTCCCCGGGATGCTTTATGCTAAGGTGATGCGCAGCCCCCATGCCCATGCGCGCATCAGAAAAATTGATGTGAGCCGGGCACAAAAGCTTCCCGGCGTGGCAGCAGTGATGACCTATAAGGATCCGGAGTTTGCAAAACTCAGGGCCACCAATGCCGGCTGGACAGATGGTGTGGATACGGTCAGCTATGAACGGATGATGTGGCGGCAGTTGCGTGATCGGCGCGTACTGGGAGATTATGCCTGCTGGGTTACAGACGAAGTTGGTGCTGTTGTGGCAGCGGAAAGCGAAGAGATTGCCGATGAAGCTATTCGATTGATTGATGTAGAGTGGGAAGTGTTGCCGTTTGTCCTTGATCCCATCGAGGCCATGAAGCCCGGCGCCCCGCTGGTTCATCCGGAAATTACAAAAAACAATGTTCTGCCCAAAGAAAAAGTGGGCGGGGATCATGTCTTTCTGAATAAAGGCGATGTAGATGCCGGGTTTGCCGAGGCTGAGGTTATCGTTGACGGCACCTCGACCCATCACAACGCCACACAGGCATCCCTTGATAACTGGTGTTGTCTTGTTAACTGGACCGATGAAAAGCTTACCCTCTACTCCAATTCATACGAAGCAGATCAATCACGCATGCACATAAGCCAGATGCTTGATCTGCCGCTGCATAAAGTGAATGTCATCAGCTCCTATGTTGGCGGGCAGTTTGGCCGGGGCGATACTGGCGAGCAGCCCTTTTTTCTCTTCACTGCCGTGCTCTCAAAAAAAACGGGGCGTCCTGTAAAATTTCGACATACCCGCCGTGAAAGTTTTCACGATTCCCGTCAGCCGGCCATCTATTATGGAAAGGTGGGCGCCAAAAAAGATGGAACCATCACCTCTTTATATTTTAAGTCTATCGGCAATACGGGAGCCTATGCGGACCACTCTATTTTTGCTTTGAAATTCGCCCCCATGGAAATCGCCGAAGCCTCCTTTGCCCATATACCGAATGTCAAACTTGAATCCTATGGCGTTTATACAAACAAACTTCCGGCATGTATGATGCGGGGAGTGGGTAACTCTCAATTTAATCTTATTTTCGGACACGTTATTGACCTGCTTGCTGAAAAGCTTGATATGGATCCTATTGATCTGTGTATCAAAAACTTTGGGCACGAGTGGGAAACTCTGCCGGATAAGAGTCTGGTGGAAGTGCTCAAGCAGGGGGCAGAAAAGATCGGGTGGAGCGAAAAGCGCCACAAACCCGGTCAGGGGAAGGTTTACGGCAAGGTTAAAAAACGCGGAGTGGGTTTTTCACTTCATCCGGCATGGCATGCGGAGTGGCAGGAGGTGCGTCGTGGACGTATTCCTGTTTCCATAACTTTAAATCCTGACGGCACGGTGATTCTTGATGCTCCTACAGTTGAAACCGGCACCGGCTCCAATACCTGCAACGTTCTTGGTTGTGCCGAAGCTTTGAGTTTTCTGGGCGTTACTCCCGAAAGTATCCACTGGAACCATGTGGTCAACACAGAAACCAGCATGAAAGATTGCGTGCAGACCGACAGTTCCGTCTCCTATCTGCAATCGGAAGTGCTTGCCGTTGCCGCAAAAGAGGTAAGAAAAGAGATTCTGAAAAGAGCAGAACCTCTGCTGAATGCCAAACAAGGCGAGCTTGATATTGTAGATGGCCGCATTTTTGTAAGCAATAATCCGGATCAGGGGCTAAGCGTAAAAGAGCTTTTGTTTCAAGGAGACCTTGTGCCCATTGTGGTCACCACAAGCAGAGTACCCAACGCGGAAAAGACCGGAGTTCCTTATTTTGCCAATTTTGCCGAAGTGGAAGTGGATACAGACACGGGGAAAGTTGATGTGCTCCATCTGGTGGTGATCAACGACTGTGGAACTGTCATGTTTGCCTCCGGTGCCGAAGCTCAGCAGGTTGGTGGTCAGGTGACGGGAATGGGAGAAGCCCTGACCGAAGAGATCATCTATGATGAGGCAACCGGTGTACCTCTCAATTTTAACTGGATTGACTATAAGATTCCTACAATGGCCGACATGCCTGACGTTGATCCCATCCTTCTTGAGATCTGGAGGGGCGCGGGAGAATACGGCGCATGCGGAATTGGTGAAGGCACCCTGACCTGCACACCTCGGGCCATCATGAACGCAATCTACAATGCCATTGGTGTTCGAATTAATGATATTCCGATCAAGCCCGAAAAAATACTCCGGGCTCTGGGAAAGGCATAAGGAGAAAAAGATGACTCTTAGAAACTTCAAACACATATCAGCATCCTCTTTCAAAGAGGCCACGGCAATTTTGTCTAAAGCAAAAGGAAAGGCGACGGTTATTGCGGGCGGCACAGATCTGCTCGGTGTGCTCAAAGACAAAATTCATTCCGAGTCGCCTGAGATCGTGATTGATCTCAAGACAATTCCGGACTTAAGCTATGTGAAAGCAACTAAGAAGGGGCTGCGGATCGGAGCACTCACCACTCTCACAGAAATTTGCAAAAACGAGACGATAAAGGAACAATATCCGCTGCTGGCAGAGGCAGCCCGAGTGGTTGCTTCACCCCAGATCAGAAACATGGCCACTCTTGGGGGCAACATCTGCCAGGAGCCGAGATGCTGGTATTACAGGACTCCTGAAGACATGTTTCATTGCTTGAGAAAAGGGGGCACAAAGTGTGGCGCTCTTCTTGGAGAGAACAGATACCATTCTATCTTTGGCAGCGTGAGGTTGGCAAAACCTGCCTGCGCCGAAACCTGCCTCGGAAATATTGAGATACCGGCCTATATGGAGCATGTTCGTCACGGAGATCTTCGCACTGCCGCTCTGATCATCCTGGCAAATAACCCGATCCCGGCAATTACAGGAAGGGTCTGCCCCCATTTATGCGAATCAAAATGCAACCGTTCTGAATTTGATGAGGCAGTATCTATTCGAAACGTCGAACGTGTTGTTGGTGACTACATACTGGACAATGCCAAAGAGTTTCTGACAGCACCCAAAAAGCAGCTCAAAAAGAGCGTGGCTATTGTCGGTGCTGGTCCTGCAGGCCTGTCTGCCGCATATTATCTGAGAAAAGCCGGATACCAGGTAACGGTTTATGACAAAATGCCGGAAGCGGGCGGTATGCTAACCTATGGCATTCCTGCCTACCGTCTCCCCAAAGAGGTGGTTAGAAGACAGGTCAAGGCATTTGAATCCATGGGGATCAAATTCAAGCTCAATGTTACGATTGGCAAGAAGGGCTACACTCTGAAGGATCTTAGAAAAAAATTCAATAGCGTTTTTCTTGCTTCAGGAGCATGGGGCAAGAGATCACTTAATATCGAAAAATCGGAACTTCTTACCTCCGGCATAGATTTTCTGGTATCAATTGGGCTTGGCCAGAAACCTGCTATTGGCAAAAAAGTTCTGGTCATCGGCGGTGGCAATGTTGCTGTTGATGTTGCGATCAGTGCCCGAAAACTTGGCGCCTCTGAGGTGACAATGGTATGCCTGGAATCACGCAACACCATGCCCGCCTTTGAAGAGGAGATAGCCGAGGCGCTCCATGAAGGGATAACTCTTAAGCCATCATGGGGACCAAACCGGATCATTGAACGAAATGGTCTTCTTACCGGAATGGAAGTTTTCCGATGCACATCTGTGTTTGATGAGAAGGGTCAGTTTGATCCGGGCTTTGATCCTTCGGTAAAAGAAACAATTGATGCCGACCAGATTATTCTGGCCATTGGCCAGTCAACCGATCTGGACTACGTGAGCAATCAGGTAGAGATCGAACGCGGTCTGATTCTCATTGATGAAAAAAGCAGCGCAACCAACCTCGGCAGGGTATATGCAGGCGGTGATATTACCAGTGGCCCGGCATCAGTGATACACGCCGTCGCTGCTGGACGTAAATCCGCTGGGGCCATCGCCAACGTAACGCACAAGACCAATATGCAAATGGGGCAACCCCTTGAGGTGCATTGTGACAGCCACAACAGATGCTCAAGAATCCAGAACATAACAGATCTAAGCGACATCCAATCCGAAGCCACGCGTTGTGTGAACTGCGGTTGTATTGCTGTTAATGCATCGGATATGGCTCCGGCTCTCATGGCGCTTGGGGCAAAAATAAGAACCACCAAAAGAGTACTCCATGCGGATGCGTTCTTTGCGGTGCAGATAATGAAATGCACAGTTCTCGATGACAATGAGCTTGTCCAGGAAATCGAGATTCCTGCACCCTGCAAAAATAACAGGCAGGGGTATCAGAAATTTAGAATACGTAACGCCATTGACTTCCCCATTGTGAGCCTTGCGTACTCCTTTAACGTGGAGCAGCAGGCCATTAAAGATGCCCGCATCGTGCTTGGTGCTGTGGCACCCATTCCACTTAGAGCCAGGGGTATTGAAGAGTATCTGGAGGGTAAACAAGTAAGTGATGAGACTGCTATGAAAGCAGGAGATGTTGCCGTGCAGACATTCATGCCCCTTTCCAAAAACAGATTCAAGGTGCAAATTGTAAAAGCCCTGCTCCGAAAAATGGTTGAATAATCGAACGGATATTAATAGGCTAGAGACAACTCATGAATATAAATGATACCAAACAACAACCATCTTTTTTTGAGCGCAGCAGGCGTCGTTTTATTGGCGCACCGCGTGACATCAATGAACCTTCCCTTTTTCACAAAATTTCCCTGATCCCGCTTCTGGCATGGATCGGCCTAGGTGCTGACGGTTTGTCATCATCTTCCTATGGACCGGAAGAAGCATTCAAAGCTCTGGGATCACATACTTACCTCGCCATCTTTATTGCTATTGCCACGGCGCTGACAGTTTTCATAATTGCCTACGCTTATTCCCGTATCATTGAACGCTTTCCCAACGGCGGTGGAGGATATATGGTCGCCACCCATACTATCAGCAGCAAAGCAGGCGTAGTTGCCGGGTCTGCTCTTCTTGTTGACTATATCCTGACGATAACCGTTTCTCTAGCTTCCTGCGGGGATGCCTTATTCAGCTACATAAATCCCGCTTTTTTGCCCTACAAGATGACTTTCGTCGCTTGCTTAATTATCCTGCTGGTTATTTTAAACCTCCGGGGGATTAAGGAATCGATCACTTTTCTCGCTCCTATTTTCATCATATTTGTTATTACCCACGTTCTTCTCATTGGCTATGGACTGGGGACCCATCTTGGCGAGATCGGACCGGTTTTGGAAAAATATCGTGGGAGTGTAAATTCCGATCTCTCGACAATTGGTTTTGTGGGAATACTGGCGATTTTTTTGCGAGCTTTCTCCATGGGCGGTGGAACATATACGGGAATCGAAGCCGTCTCAAACGCCATGAATGTCATGCGCGAGCCGAAGGTACAGACAGGTAAGCGCACCATGGTATATCTGGCTGTGTCACTTGCCGTCACCGCCTCCGGTCTTCTTTTTTGTTATGCCTTGTTTTCCATTACACCTGTAGAGGGCAGAACCCTGAATGCCATCCTGGCTGACAGGACGTTTAGTGGCTGGTATATGGGTGGCACCCTAGCTCTTATTACCATCCTTTCGGAAGGAGCGCTGCTCATGGTCGGCGCCCAATCCGGTTTTGCTGGCGGCCCCAGCGTCATGGCCAATATGGCCGTTGATTCCTGGCTTCCCCGGCGGTTTTCCGCCCTTTCCGAACGTCTCACCATGCAAAACGGGGTTCTGCTCATGGGGGCGGCTTCCCTGGCCGTGCTTTTCTATACAAATGGTTCAGTATCAGCCCTCGTTGTTATGTATTCGATCAACGTTTTTCTCACATTCTCGCTGTCCCAATACGGTATGGCGCAATTTTTTTTCCAGAACCGACGTGAGGACAATAATTGGGTAAGACACATTGTTATTCATATTATCGGTTTGATTCTTTGCGTGACTATCTTGATTGTCACAGTTTATGAGAAGTTCCGTGAAGGAGGATGGGTAACCCTGCTCATTACGTTCGCTTTGATTGTATTATGCTATCTGATTCGGGGACATTACCTGAAAGTGCGCAAAGGCGTGCGTCAACTTGAAGAAATTCTGTCTTCAATTCCATCGGGAAAAGCTCCTAATGAAGAACCGCTTAATAAGAATGAAAGGACAGCCATTATTCTAGTGAGCGGGTATAACGGTTTCGGCCTTCATTCATGGCTTTCCGTCTTTAAGGAATTTCCCAAACTCTATCGTAATTTTATCTTTCTATCTGTTGCGGAGATTGATTCCGGAGCCTTTAAGGATGCGTCGGAGATTGATGCCCTAAAGTCATCGATCACGGAACAACTTGCCAAATATGTTAAATTATCCCGTTCCTATGGTTATGCCTCTGATTATCGTATGGGCGTAGGAACAGATGTCGTAGAAACAGCGACAAACCTCTGCCAAAGCATCGTTCAGGAATTCCCCAAATCGTCAGTTTTTACGGGGAAGCTTGTCTTCCGCCAGGAGAATCCCTTCCAGAGGATTCTCCACAACGAGACGGCCTTCGCCATCCAGAGACGTCTGCAGTGGGAAGGCATCACAACTGTGATTTTACCAATTCGAGTGAATATCTGATTTCAGCTTAAAATCAAGTATTACTGACAGCTAATTTCAAATATTTTTGGCCAGAGCTTCCCGGTAATAAAAATACGATCATTATCTTGATCGTAAGCAATTCCATTTAACACATCTACACTGCAATCACCGGGCAACAGATCATATAGTGGACTTAAATCAACCCAGCCTAAGACTTCACCTGTTAGCGGAGAAATGCGGGCAACGACATTCTCCATGAAAATATTTGTCCATATTTCTCCGCGTATGAATTCCAACTCATTGAGATTGCCAATGGCTGTCTTTCCATCATGAACATTAATTTTTCGGACAACATTGAAATGCTCCGGATCGATACAATCAATAACCGCGGTGCCATTGCTCATAAAAAGATTTTTCCCATCGGTGGCTATCCCCCACCCTTCGCCTGAATATGAAAATTCTTCCAATAGTTTAAAGCTTAAAGGATCATAGACTAATATCGTATTGTTTTGCCATGTTAGCTGATATATCTTATTTTTGGAAATTGTTATGCCTTCGGCAAAATATTTTTGATCTAACTTGAATTCCTGTAATACCTTGCCTGATTTAATATTGACTTTTCTTAAAGTCGATTTGCCGTTAAGACCGGTCGATTCGTATAAATATCCATCGTAAAAAAGAAGCCCTTGTGTAAAGGCTTTGGGATCGTGAGGGAAGGTATTAATAACTTTGATTGATGATATGGGGGCTTTCGTATTTTTCAAAAATAAATCAGGCGGATTTTTCTGCCTCTCATCAGCAATGGCAACTAATTTCAGGCCAAGGAAGATAATTATCAGAAATAAAATTGATCGTTTAAAAGTCATATTTTAAATTTAATTAGTTCAATCATAAGAGCTTCTCATTTCTTATTAAGATATATTGCAATAATTTTCTATCAATAAAGTTCAATTAATTCAATTTGAATGAGCTTTTGCGAGCAATCACGCCTGAAAAAACAGTGGAAATATTCGGGATTTCTGAGCTAGTATCTCTATATAAATCAATAAAATGGCTAAAGTTACTATACTGGCGGTCATTTTTTGTGTTTTATCAAAAATCTCTTGAAATTATCAGGATTAAAGTATAGAAGCCGTTATCAGTTTCGTCATATTAGTTCTACATCCAAAATAACTGCTGACGAAAAATTTCGATTAATTATATGTAATTTACATAGGAGGCATTAAATGGAGATCACCGAATTAGCGGTTCAAGTACGCAAAGAACAGAAAAAGGGACCAGCCCGACGTTTGCGGCAGCAAGGATTTGTACCGGCGATTTTTTACGGCCGATCCGCAGAAAATATATTATTGGCTGTAAATAATAAAGAACTGCTTAAACTACATAAAGACAAGAAAGATCATTCCTTTATCAAACTGATCATTGACGATGGCGGCAGTAAAATAGAAAAACTTTCGTTAATCAAAGAATTGCAGGTTCAGCCTTTAACCGGTAAATTCTATCATGCTGATTTCTATGAAGTAGATTTGAAGCACAAACTCACCTTTGAAGTGTCCTTACGTTACATTGGAAAATCCATCGGCGTGGAAAATGGCGGCGAGTTACAGCATATTAAACGTGAAGTAAAAGTTTCCTGTCTGCCGGCAAATCTTCCCGATCATATCGATGTAGATGTAACAACGCTGGATATTGGTGATTCATTTAAGGTAAAGGAATTAAAACTTGCTGAAGGAATAACAGTTCTTGATCCTCCCGATGCGGCAGTAGCAGCGGTTGCCGTAATAAAGGTTGCTAAGGCCACACCGGAAGAAGAGGCGGCAGCGGCAGCAAAGGCAGCGACTGCAGAAGCAGCAACAGCGGCAACACCGGCAGCAGCAGAAAAGTCTGATAAAGATAAAGAAAAAGGTAAATAGAACGCTACAATAACAATAAATGGACTGGAGAAAATGTTTCCCTCTATTTTAGCAAAAATTTTCCCCGAGCGCGCAAAAAAGAGGGAGCAAGCGATGTACTTGATTGTTGGTTTAGGAAATCCGGGTAATCGCTATAGTGCTACAAGACACAACATCGGTTTTATGGCTTTGGAGAAACTGGCCGCTAAACTCGATTTAGATTTAAGTCAAAATAGTTTCAAAGCTTTATGGGGCAAAGGCAAGATCGGTTCGAAGAGTGTAATTTTAGCCATGCCTCAAACATACATGAATTTGAGTGGTAATGCTGTAAGGCAGTTACATGCGTTCTTTAAAACGGAAATAAGTAATCTGATAGTGATCCACGATGACCTTGATTTGTCTTTC
>Ga0247841_10009580_pt1 | contig 13506 bp, 11 predicted proteins | sample LaCruzMarch2015__2_FD_192410 | JGI IMG/M metagenome (GOLD analysis project Ga0247841, IMG submission 192410) | Freshwater microbial communities from meromictic Lake La Cruz, Castile-La Mancha, Spain - LaCruzMarch2015_18m | ecosystem: Environmental > Aquatic > Freshwater > Lake | place: Spain...
ATTTGGGGCGGGACGCATCCTACTTTGTTGCCAGAACAGACTCTTGAGAATCCATTAGTGGATATGGTTGTTATTAATGAAGGGGATGAGGTCTTTATGGAATTAGTTGAAGCTCTCGCCAACAGGAAGAATTTATCGGAAATTAATGGTATTGGGTATAAAAAATCTGGTCATGTTAAAATAAACCCTCCGGCCCAAATGATCAAAAACCTGGATTCCTTACCCGCCGTTCCGTATCATCTTATCGACGTTTCTAAATATTCTTCTTTGAACTTCCGGAATTTAGCTTCCATAGATTTGGTTACAAGCCGGGGATGTCCCTGTAGCTGTACGTTTTGCTCAACACCTTTTACTTCTAGAGGAGTCTGGAGAGCGTTATCGGTTGAGTCCGTCATCAAAAACATATCATCGTTGAAAGATCGATACGGTATTAAGGTTTTTTATTTTGTTGATGATAACTTCATGGTCGACCTGCAGCGAGTTGAACAGTTCTTGGATGCTCTTAGAGAGGCCAAACTTAAGATCTATTGGGGAACACAGGGGGTGCGCGTTGATGCGATCAAAAAGATAAGTTCTAGGCTTTTGGATAGGATTGAAGAGCAAGGGTGCGTTGAATTAAGCATTGGTCTGGAATCAGCCAATCAAAAAATCCTCGATATGGTAGACAAAAGAATTAGCCTTCAGGACATAGATGGAGTAAATGATAAGCTCGCTGGAAGAAGTTTTAATGTGAAATATAATATGATGATCGGTTTTCCCGGAGAGACAATATCAAGCATTAAAGATACGGTGCGACTCGCTTTAAGGTTGTATAAAAAAAATAAAAACTCCTGGTTTCCTTTTAATATTTTCACTCCTTTTCCGGGAACCGCAATGTTTCAGAAGGCCATAGACTATGGTTTTAACGTGCCGGATAAACTTGAAGAATGGGTGCATTTGGAGCTTGTGGGGTGGGGGAAATATTATTCTTACTGGCTAAATGGAAAAGATAGCGAGTTTTTAAGTAGCATAAACTGTACGAGTTATTTAGCTTTTCCCTCAGCCAGAAGCAAAATAACCAATCCTTTTTTCAAAATGCTATTTAGAATCTATCGACCTTTTGCCTATTTTAGATTTAGCCGGATGTTTTACTTTATGCATATAGAAAAATATTTAATGCAGTTTATGGATAATCTGCAGCGTAATCAAAATAGTCCTAGTAAGAACTAGCCCCCGGTTTTGTAAAGATAGACTTTAATCCCCTTGAATTCCCTAGTGCTGATTAAATTGGCGTTGTTATCTAGCCATTCCTTAACTTGCGGTTCTTCAACGACGTCCAGCTCCCATCCAGACAGCACTAACCATATTCTCGCATAGTTTTTCGTTACTTGCCTGATGTCAACAGTAAAGAAATATTTGATATAAGTTTGAGCTAGTGTTTGAGAATTTGACTCTCCGATAAAATTTCGCCAATGTAACGAATCGGTATTTAATTGGAATATGCCCACCCATTTTTCATCTAGTTGCTCATTGTGATAGTAAAGGAAAGGAGCTAATGTTGCACGTGATGTATGAGCAATTAGATCTCTGTCTTGGAAATTGGAGAAAACATATTGAGCAGCGGATCGGGTATCTTTTTTTTCAAATATACCCGGGCGGTAAGGATAAACAGGCAATGGGAATTTATCTTGGTAATAATTTTGCAGCGAAAAAAAAGACAATAGCGCATAACATCCCAAGACGAATAAATATATATATTTTTTTGCATTTAATATACCGTGGCTAACTAGTATATAATAAGCAGGAGAAACATAAATAATGGCCCGGTACAGGAAGGTCGATATTTTTGTAAAGAATATTGATGCTGCTCCAATCAATAAAAATGGCGTAGCGATCGTAAGTAATAATAGAGATGCCGCTTTTCGGTTATCTTTGAAAGCAGCAAAAATACCATTTATAAACAAGGGAAAGAATATTATAGCAGCGGATAAATATAGTAGACGGTTTGCATTGTAGCCCAAGTTAAAAATATTTAAGGTATGCAGAAATGTGCACAGGTTGAACTTAGCCACCCAAAAGAGAATGTCAGATTTGTTCATTCGTAATAATTGCCAGATTATATTAACCAACCAGGGAAGATACAGCAGGGTTATGCAGACTTGGCTGGTGAGCCACTTTTTTATTATTTCTCTGCGCTGGAAAATAAAAAAGTGGATATTCTCGGCAATCAATAGAAATAGCGCATAATTATGGCTGTAGAGGAGAATTGAAGTCCACAAGGTGAAATTGATCCAGGAGGCGCGGTTATTTTCGTTGTTGGCTTTAACATAATAATATATTGAGGCCAACGCTAAGAACGTAAAAAGGGAGTACTGCCTTAGTTCCTGGGCATAATAAATATGGAAGGGGCAGATGGCCAGAATAAATGCACCAACCAAACCAGTATTTTTATTAAATAACGTTTTTCCTACCGCGTAAATTAATAAAACCCCCAGGACGCTAAAGAATAATGGCAATAATCTCAAAGTAAACTCGCTTTGTTTAAGGAATGGGCAAAGATAGAGAATAAAAGTGAAGAGAGGGGGGTCCGTATTATACTGGCCATATTGAATGGCCTTAATAAAGCTGTAGCGTTCTTGTTCTGCCAGGGAGATAGCTTCATCGTACCAAAAACTATTTTTTCCTAAATGATATATCCTTAAGGAAACTGACAAAAGCAAAATGAGCAATAATAAGTAAAAATTCCTTTTCTTGGTTATATTTAAGATTATTTTTTTTTGGAGGCTTTGCCCGCGGGTGAGTTCATTCATGTTTTTCAAACGAAGATTACCTGTTGGTTATAGGATGCTGGCTGAATTTATTCTTAGCCAAAGTCGATATAAAATCCTGCCATTGTTTTTGCCAAATCTTCATAGCTGCCCTTTTTTCCCTGACTGTCATGGCACTAAAATTTATCGAGTTAATCGCCAGTTGTTTAAAACTTTTTAGCTCTAGCCCCCAGGCGAGAAAGGTTTCGTAGTATTCGTAAGCTAAGTGGTATTTCATGATCCCGGGATTATCTGGATTAAGAGTAATCGGGAGACCGTAGTTCAGGTAGCCAATTGCAGGGTGATTCTGTAAATTATCTGCATATCCTAAAACTTGATTGCTGATAGGGCAGATTTCAAGCGCGATCTGCTTCTCTTTTATAATTCTCGATAATAGGGGATGATGGGAAAGAGCATAAGCGTGCCCAATCCGCTTGCTATGAATAAGAATCGCATCGTATAAATTTTCGTTATCCGTTAAATTACTCTCTCCGGCATGCAAAAAAAAAGTAAAGTTTTTAGGATTATTCTTTGTTTCCTTTTCTAGGCTTAAGATCTCATTGATGAAATATAGTATGCTACGTTTATCTTCTTCGCCGGTTAAGTCAAAACCCGCAATAAACTCTGGGTACCGTTTCTTTAATTCGACCGCTTTCTTTAAATATTCATAAATTGACTTACGGCTATAGAAACGCATGCTTGAATATATTATTTTCATATTAAATTCAGGGTTTTCTTTTTTTATCCCGGATAATATTTTTTGTTGGAGCTCTATAATTTTACCGGGATTAATATCATTACCCTCTAGGTCATAAACCCCACTGAGAGAACTGCGAAATTCAGCATATTGTATGCCTTCGGAGATTAGATCAGTGTATAGCTTACGGCAATATTCCAGATAGACTGGTAGGTAATTAACTAGTCCTTCTACGCGGACAGTACATTTCCGAAATTCTTCTAAAATATGCGCTTGTCCGCCATTTTGGTTTAAATCTTCTTCTCCCAGCGTGATCGATCGGAATAAATTATCATCAAATTGCTCTTTGTTTTGTGCAGCTTCACGCAGCTGGTTGATTAGCTTCCAGCCAGACCCGGGGCTATTTTTAAAGAAACGAATAGCTCCATTCATTAAAGGTGGTTCGTTTTTTCCGGTATAGATATAGCAATTTGGCAAGTATGTTCCAAATGAAATAAGCCAGCGATAATCACCTGTGGTAGTAAGATGTGCATGTAGGATTGCCCCCTTGGGCATTTTCTTGAAAATATCCAATAAAGGAGAATTATCGATATATTTTTTTGAGGTAAGAAAATTTTGTGCTGGCGGAAAAATTTGACCCAGCCTTATTTTTTCCCCTTGTTTAAATTTTAACAATTGATCATTGGCAACCGCTTCCAGGGGAGAGATTTTTGCCTTAGCATCAAATCGGCTTTGGCGTTCGGAATTAATTAATTTCTGTCTTTTATCCAGGTAGGCAAACCGGTCTCTAGTTATTCCTGTTTCGGAACAAACTCTCAACATGAACCAGGAGATGATGAATAAGGATAATGCTATAACTAAGAACTTTGTTTTCTTCATTTTAGTTTTCATAATTGAAGAAAGAAAACGTTTTTGATTCATGACGTAGGCGTTGTTATGTCGACAATCTGGCATTTTTTCCTGCCGCCAGGATTAGGGCCTAAAAAAATTATCTCTAATAAATCTGGCATGCTTTTTATAATCCTTTCTAGTATGCCATATTTTGTTTTCCCGTACCGGCGGGGAAAATGTTGAATTTTGACCTCCGCAATTTCAAAACCTTGTTTTTTGAGGATTGCTGTTAAGAAGCGGTGTTTTTGTCCGCTGAGATTTATATCCTTTAGGGAAAGCTTAGAATACGCTCTTAATGAACATCCGACATCGTGGATCCGTTCTCTAAAAATAAATCGCCGCATAAGATTTGCAAGCTTACTTGGTATTATTTTAATCAGCGGGTCAGTCCTTTGATGCCGCCAACCGCAGACGACAGAATAGCCCTCTTTCATTTTATCTAGTAGCATAGTAATATCTTCAGGATTATTCTGTAAATCACCATCCATACTAATAATTATATCCCCTTTGGCTAGGTTGAACCCAGTTTGCATGGCGGCCGATTGTCCGTAATGTTGCATTAGATTCACCATGCTGAAATTGATTAAATCTAGCTCGCAGATAGCCATTTTAAACAAAGCTATTGAGTTATCGTAAGAGTCGTCATTGATAAAGATGACTTCGTAGGATTGTTTTAAAGAATCTAAAGTTTTTTTTAGTAGGCAACAAAGTTCTTTTAGAGAAGGTCCTTCGTTATATATGGGGATGACTACAGAGTATTTGACCATCTTAGAAAATAATTCTAATTAGTTAACGCTAATAGAACGAATTTATTCTCCCGATTTTAACCCAAGAAGATCTATTAATTTATATTATACGGTATTTTATTTGATTCACAAGCATACATTTATAGGTAAAATGGTTATTTATCGGTAATGCCCGGAAGGAAGGGGGGGTTATAAGTGAGGTTGCCAGACGAGCCGGTCAATTATTTTATAAGACGATAATTCGGGAATTTTGTCATTATGCATAAAAATTGTGTTCCCTTTTAAATATAGTGGTCGCGGCATTGAGCCGTGCGATAATTTAAGGGTGGGATATTTCTGGCATTCTCTTCGGCAGCTATCCGCTAATCGCTGACTGTTTTTGAAAAGGCACAACCGACCGGTAGTGACGCAACCAAATGGGAAATATAAAGATATTTTTAGATTTATAACGTTACTGTTGTTTATCGTGATGCCTTGCAACAGGTTGTCTAGCTCCACTCGCTCGATGCCTTCTTTTTTAAAGAACATGGCTGAATATGAGTTGATAATTCCATCAACCTTTAAATGAGCCCATAGGGTTTCAGGGTATTTTTTCATTAACCACAAAATACGGGGATCTCTCTTTTGTCTGCTTAGCAATCTGCCTAGGACCGGACGAAAATTATATTGACGGATTAATTGAAAAACCCCGAAATCATTAAAAATTATTTCATAAGGGTTGTTGATATTGTCCTTGGTGTGCGATAGCACCTGGAATAACGATTCTATTTTTTTTAACCCGGAATCGCTACAATAGCAGGTTACGAGAGTAAAATTAAGGTTGTGCTTTGTTGCAAAATCCAGTATTTTCTGTAGTTCTATGGTGCGGGGAGTTAATTCTTGGCAGAACTCATTACCGTAATATATACGGGAATAATCTTTGTTCCAGAATTCTAAATCAGAAGGGTGGGAGATAAAAAGTGTTTTTTCCATAAATATCTCTTGGTTTATCCGCTAACGCTAAGACTCTGTTCCTAAAAGACGGGCTAAGCGTGAGTTGTTTTTTAATTTTACCTAAATAGACTTTACCAGCCTTATGGTTTAAGCAAGGCTTTAGGATTACTTGTAGCAGGGTAATAGCAAAGTTTAGAATTGCAGGGTATCGAATAAAATTTTGTATATAGCACCTTGCTTGTTTCAATAAACTGCTCTTCCGTAATCCCGGTTTTTAATAAAAGAAGGGTTTCTTTTATAAATTGAATATCGTTGATTTTTTTCTCCAATTCATTTTCCCGGCCGACAATTTTTACCTGGGTAACTCCTATTTTATTTAATCTATACAATGAGCAAGCCCCGCAGGAATTTAAAACCCACTCTAGCCCGAAGGAATTCCTGATCCTGTTTTTTAAATTTTCAGGAATAGGCCGGTTTCCTTCCGTCTCGACATCATAATCTAGGCAACATCCAAAGAAATCCTTTAATATAATCTTTTGAAGTTTCGGGCGTATGCGGCTACCTAGGAAGCTGGAAGGTTTATGCTTAAGCCAGGGTACTTTAAGGGTGCGCAGTTTAAGCGTATTTTTAATCAGCCCGTTACTTTTATGATAAAATGTGCAAAATCCGTCTAAAAAACGACACCTTAAATTTAAAATAAAAACCTCTGTTTCCATATTTAAAACTTTAGCCTGCTCAGAAATGATTTTTGCTTCTTCTAGAGTTATTTGTCTGGGCAAGATAATGCGGTCTGCTCCCAGTTCTTTAAAAAAACCCAGCGCTTTTTTATTTAGAACATTCGCACGTCCACTTATATGAATTTTTAGCGATTTTTTTTTGACCACATTTTTTAAATGGAATAAAAGAGGAAAATCAGCAATTATCAGCCCCGCTATTCCAGCTTCTTTGGCCTTAGCGATGTGCGTAATGATCATGGGTATCTGATCATTCGAATAGAATTCATTAATCGTTAAATAAACAGGTACCCCTTTTTTACGGCCATATTGCGTGACCATTTCTAATTCGTTATAGTTTTTTAAGCAGGCATGAGGATAGGGGCGTCGGTCAACAGAAGCGAAATCCACAAATTTATTCTTCCATTCTTCAGTAAGAACCCCACAGTAGATTTCATTTGCTCCGCTATTTAATAAGTACTTAATCTCGTCTTTATGGCTAAGGGGGGCAACAATATTCATAGGGTCTTTTAATTAGGTGCAGAGATGGAAGGTTTGGTAATCCTTAGTTTTAGAGTCATTCTTTTTGTCTCCATTTCATATGTGCTGCAAGCAATATCATTTAGCGCTACGGATAATTCTTTCTTTGAATAAGCCCGTAAAAGAGAAACATAATAGGTATAAAAATATTTTCCGAATGATTTATACGCTATTTTTCTCATCCATAAAAGATGCGATATAATACTAACGGTAAATGCGTACCATTTTGATTCGGAGTCAAAATCAAAAATTATTATTGTTCCTCCTGGTGTAAGTATTCTGAGTATCTCTTTCAACATTTCATTAAGCTGGTCCCAGTGGTGCATTGAATTTTCGCTGATAACCATTGAAACCGAATTATCCTTGAAAGGAAGAGAATAGCTGCCGTTGCGAATAAACCGTATTTTTTCCGCATTTCTGCGGGTATGTTTTTGGGCAAATTCCAACATTCCTTCATCGATATCTACGCCATAAAAAGTATATTTTGAAGGTAGTATTTTGCTCAACTCTAAAAGGAGATACCCTGGTCCGCTGCCTATTTCAACAATTTTTCCCGATGTTCCGTTTAGCTGTTGGTAAATCTCTTTGGCCTTTTGTTTTATGAACCACAGTGAAAATTTTCTAAAATAGGCAAGACCTTCATTTGTATCAAATCTGCTGCAGTAATCTTTATCAAATATTGCTTTGTTTATCCTGGGAATTTGCGAAGATTTCATTTTTCATACCACGCAGGTTTCATAATATCATAGTAATGTTCGGATATTAAGTTGCGGTTCGATTTGATTAGATACCAGGCGACTCTAAAAGATCCCCAGTAGATATATCGGTAAAATTTGCGTTGATACGAATAACGTCCGATCAACATTTTTAAAATTCTCCGCCATTGGGTGGCTTGTATAATCTGGAGTTTTGTAATTTCTGCCCGGACCTGTTCTTTACTTAAAGAATCAGTTGGTAGTACGGCATTAGACCAATGGAACTTCGAAAAATCGAAATGCTCTTGAGGGTATTTATCTTGTATTCCTTCCCAGAGAAGGGTGCCGGGTAAAGGAGTTAAGGCTTGGAAAGAACAAAAATCCGGGCGCAGTTCCTGAATAATAAATTTACCCAGTTTTCGTATTGAGTTTAGGGTGTCATGTTTCATTCCCACAATAGAAACTGCCAGCTTGATGATTTGGGGATATTTATGTAGGATTTCGAAGCCACTTTTTATGTCAGAGATATGCATATTCCTGCCGAAACAATTAAGTTCTTCATCGTTTGCCCGTTCTATCCCGCAAATTACCAGGCATAATCCCGCCTTAGCTAATTTATCGAATACCCCGTTAGAATAGTCGCGTTTAATAAAATCTATGCGCATAAGAGCGGTAAACCTTATTTTCATTTTACTTTCAATAATAGCTTCCGCGAGTTCTTCTTGCCACTGTGGATAAGTATTAAAACAATCATCGATAAAAAAGAAATGGCGTTTGTGATGTTGGTAATATAGAGCCTGCATCTCTTTTAAAACCGATTTTACACTCCTGAATCTCAACCGCGGTATAATCTCATTCAAGGATTTTTGCGAGAGGGTCCTTTCACTGAAGTGAGGCCAGCAGGCGCAGAAGGTGCATTTTTGAGAACAACCTCGGCTCGCTTGGATGGTGGCATCGCCGTATTGGACGTCTTTTTTGTATGCCCGCAGGTTCATTGAAGCGTATGTTTTAGAGAGATCCGGCAGGTCATCGAGATTTTCTATGAGTGGCCGAGGTTCTGTCTGGATTATACGCGTGCCTTTTTTAAAAGCAATACCCTGAACTTTCTCTAAACGCGGGGAACTGTTATCTAACTCTCGAATTAACTCGCAGATTGTAATTTCGCCTTCCCCGCAGACAATAATATCAAAGGCATAGTTATTGAGACTTTCTTCAGCTGTGGCAGATACATGGACTCCCCCAGCTATAATTATTGCCTGGGGATTAATTTTTTTCGTTAATAATGCGAGGCGGCCGCCTTCCTGTGCGATAGTTGCGCTATTGATCGATATACATACGACATCAGGTTTCTCTTGTGCCAGTTCTTTTTCTAGAGTTTTCCACCCGATTTTTTTTAATTGGCAATCGATTATTTTTACTTCGCAGTTTTTATATTCTTGCAGTGCCGCGGTAAGATAGAAAAGCGACAAAGGGTAAACCGATGGATGGTATGGCCATAAAGCTACTGGAAAACGGACAAATACGACTTTCATAGGCTTGCTTTATTTAACCGCTTGTTTATTTCGCAGTAATCCTTTTGCCAGATTCCACTCAATTGAACCGAAGTGTCGTCCCCTAAAAAGATACCGTTACAATGAGCTACCTGATTAAGTGCGCCGCAACTTTTACGTTTGTAAATATCGATTAAGTTTTCAACCGCACTTATCTGTTTTCCGTAAGTTTCAATAACCAGGGATTTAATTCCGAACTCCTCAAGTTGGTCAATAATATCAAAACAACAGATATCGATAGAGGAACGAAGGGTCCTGCCAGACAGAATAAATGTGCCGTAGATGTTTTTTATTTCAGAGCCCTGGTTGCAATTATCGCAACCGTAAAGGGATTTCGTTAGGCATTCTGCGAAACCAGCTATAGGTATTAGCCCATGAGCGTATATTTCAAACTCAACATCGCGGCGTTTAATTTTTTTTATCAAATTTAGATAGGGTGGGGAGATTCTGATCTTTTTAACATTAAGAGTAGTTGTTAACTGGTCTAGAAAGAGGCGGTTAAAAACTTTTCCCTCGTATATTACGTTGCATTTTTTACGTAAATGATAACAGATGCCATAGTCTGAAGAAAGAATTCCATCGATAAAATCAAGAGATCTAAGCACTAAATCAGATACTTGAGAAAAATTAATTTCTGGCACAATTCCGGGGACCACTAGTATGGTTTTGACGTTGGCTTCTTTTGCTTTTTTTCCAAATTTCTCGATTAAGGCATAACTATTGATAAATTTTTCAATACAGAAACGTTCACCAAAATATACGGCATCCGCCTTTTCGGTTAGAATAAGATTATCGAATTGATTTTGAATGGCTATATTTAGCATGGAATGGAAGTGTCAATAAAGATAGCGCGCCTTTCATTTTCGAAACTGAAACTACCAGCAAGCATTTTATCTGCCGAAAAAATATCCAGGTTAGGATTTTCAAAAAAAACAATTGATGTAATTGTATCCTTGGTTTGTTAAGAAAGAAGTTAGCCGCAGGTGGTTTATTTAAAGAAAAATTTTGTTCCATAAGCGGTTCTTTGTTCTGCGACCAGCGGTTGAGGGAGTCTTTTACGAAAGCTGTAATTTGGCAAATATCCGAAGTTGCTCTTTGCCGCCCTTCTATTTTTATGGCCTCTACCTTAAGCTCAGCGAATTTAGAGATGATGTCATCTTGCAGGGTTATTTTAGGTTTTAAACTGATATATTTTACCGGTAATTGGGTTTTTGCGTTTACTAATTTGTATTTTTCGAAGCAAGAAACCAAACAGGACTGGCCGAATTGATAATTAGAGATAAAACAATGCCCCTGATAGGAGAAGCAGAAATTACTTGTAGCAAAAACTTCGATTTCAATACCGGAGCGTTTCTTTATCGCTGCAACGTCATCCAGGGTAATTTTATCCTCGAGTATGGCCCGTTTGACATTAAATTCTTTTAAAAATTCCAAGGTATATGAATTGCACGGACTTGTAAAGACGCTTGCATGTATAGGGAGTTTTGGAAAATACAGGTTAATGGTTTTGATAAGACCTAGATCCGAAGCGATTATGGCGTCAACATGCAATGATTGCAGAATATCTAGCAATCCTGTTATTGCTTTTAAAGATATATCGGTATAACTTGAATTTAGGGTAATGTAGATTTTCTTGCGGCGGTTGTGGCATAAAGAAACCAGCTTTTCAAGCTTGCTCAGATTAAATGAAAATAAATCGCTTCGTCCATTATCTGTATTTCTAAAGTATTTCTCAATGCTTCTTTGAGTCCGCCTGACTCCGGCATAGATAGCATCTGCTCCGGAGTCGAATACTTTTTCCACGCAAGCAAATGAACCATTGGCAGGACTAACAATTTCCATATTTTATATTTTTTAAGTTAATCAATTCATAGAAAATTCTAAATAGGCAAATGCCTGTTTTGTAGTTAATTTTATTTTAACACAAGAAAAATTCTATGCAACATAATCTACGGTTTCATGTAAACTTGTAATAAGCTAGTGTTGTCTAAAGGTTAAAATATCTAGGGTGGGTAAGACAAAAAATTGTGAAATCAGGATGACTATAGCAAAATCTAGCCCGATGGGTTTGTCTGGACCGTTTCTTTTGGATCCAGCGATCCTATCTTTTAGCCCAATCAGATTAATTTTCTTGAACAAAGCATAAACCAGAGATACAATTATAGTTAGTAATTATCTCTAGCTAGCAAAAAGATACTTTCCCTAAGCGGAATATAATGAACAATAAGGCTTGGATTATAACTTTGGCAATGGTTTTTGTTTTCTTAGCCAGTTTAGAACAAACAAGAGGAGAAGAAGCCATGAAACTAAGCAGCCCTGAGTTTAAAGATGGCCAGTTTATGCCCGCAAAATTTAGCTGTGAAGGTAAGGATATCAGCCCGGAATTAGTTATTGAAGATATTCCACAAGAGGCCAAGAGTTTAGCTTTAATTGTTGATGATCCTGATGCGCCAATGGGCACCTGGGTGCACTGGGTAGTTTTCGACATTCCTTTAATGAATAAAATTAAAGAGGATAGCATACCGGGAAGACAGGGAGTAAATACTGCCGGAAGCAAGAATTATCATGGCCCCTGCCCGCCTTCAGGAGTGCATCGTTATTTCTTTAAAATTTATGCCTTGGATACAGTATTGAATCTAAGGGAAGGGGTAAGTAAGGGCCAGTTAGAAACATCCATGCAAGGGCATATCTTGGCCAGCGCAAAATTATTGGGGTTATACCAAAAAAATAAATAGATCTTTAAGATGCCTATCTCACCATAATCTGACTTTAAAAAAAGCGTGTTTTAAGCTTTCTATTAAATTGACCTAAAAAATAAAAAAAATCGCTATCCGGAATTAAAATAATACCAAAGATTATTTTATTATAAGTCGTTAACGATATTACTAAAGGGGTCTTTATCTTAAGTTGATTGTTTTACGGAAATTGTTTAGGATAGTTTTGGCTTAATCGAAGATCGAATGTTTGGAAAGGAGCCTTTGAATGAACAGGGTTATTGTTACAACCTTAATGTTAATCTGCAGTAATGTATTTATGACTTTTGCCTGGTATGGACATCTTAAAAACCATAATGAAAAACCCTGGGTTGTTGCGGCGATAATGAGTTGGGGAATTGCGTTATTTGAATATCTCCTCCAGGTTCCCGCTAATAGGATCGGCCATCAAGTGATGAATTTAGGGCAGCTTAAAATATTGCAAGAGGTTATTACCTTGTCTGTTTTTGTGCCGTTTTCGATTTTTTATATGAAGGAAAATTTAAAGCAGGATTATTTATGGGCAGCTTTGTTGATTTTAGGCGCGGCATTTTTTATGTTTCGGGGATTATTCAGCAAATGATCGATAAAATTTCCAGAATAATTTTTTACGCGATTTAAGTAATTTCTATCCCAACTACTCAGAAATCCCGGATAAGATTAACCAAGGGCAAGTCGTTGAGTGGTTTTTTATTTTTTCCGGCCGCAGATCTATCAAATACAAATATAAAATAATCACTACTGGTTTTGATTCTTTATTCAAGCCAATTTCCTTGTTATTAGAGTTATTTACTATATAATTAATTTGGGCGTTTTTAAAATACAGTTATTAACTCAATCAGTCAGTGCGTAGAAATTAAACCATAAAATGAATATCTTAGGTATTTCTTGTTTTTATCATGATAGCGCAGCATGCATCGTGCGTGAAGGTAAAATCATCGCCGCCGTGCAGGAGGAGCGTTTTACCCGCCGCAAGCATGACGCTGGTTTCCCTATAAACGCTATTAACTATTGTCTTAAAGAAACAGGTAGCGATGCGGAAAATTTAGATTTTGTTGCATTTTATGATAAGCCCTTCATTAAGTTTGAACGTATCTTGGAAACTGCATTAAGTTACGCCCCTAGCGGGATAAATCAATTCATGCAAGCGATCCCCGCTTGGCTTAAGCAAAAGCTTTGGGTTACCGAGATAATCCGTAAAG
>Ga0247841_10009582_pt1 | contig 13505 bp, 13 predicted proteins | sample LaCruzMarch2015__2_FD_192410 | JGI IMG/M metagenome (GOLD analysis project Ga0247841, IMG submission 192410) | Freshwater microbial communities from meromictic Lake La Cruz, Castile-La Mancha, Spain - LaCruzMarch2015_18m | ecosystem: Environmental > Aquatic > Freshwater > Lake | place: Spain...
GGTGCCGATGACGAGCGCTGGGACGATTGACTTGATCACGATGGAGGAACTCATTGCCTATTGGCTGACCGGAAGCTCGGTCCATGACCCGCTCCCGTAGGACGAGAGCGGGCCATGACCCGCTCCCGTAGGACAGGGAGCGGGGAAGTAGCGGGTGGGGACCGGTGGGAAAGAGAAGGAGGGGCCATGCGAAGAGGGATTCGCACAGCTATCTTTGGGTTGCTGATCGCTGCCGCCACGGCGTCGGTCGCGAGCGCAGCGTGGCAGGCGGATTTCACGCCGTCGGCGTTCAATCCCGGTGTGGGAGAGGTCGTCAACTTCGCTGTCTGCGAGACGTGTCTCGGGAGCGGAGGAGCATACCGTTACCTGTGGGACTTTAACAGCGACGGCGTCGTCGATGCCGATACGGATTCGACGGTCGCCGCGTGCACGTTCGATGCAGCAGGCTTCTACGAGGTCAAACTCACGATCCAGGATCTGGGCGGCCGCGAGGTGACTCGGCGCAAGGGCATCTTCGTTGGGTCCATGCCTGCATACGGCGTCCGGCAGGTGCTTCCGCAAGAGGACGGCACGGTGCTCGTATCGATTTCCATCGTCGTGAACTCCTCGGCCGTAGCGATCGGGCTCGTTGAGGGAATCGCCGCTGGATGGCAGTTGGAGATCGTTGATGCCGGCGGCGCGATGACGAGAGTGAACACCGAGACGAGGCAACTTGAAGTCGCGTGGATGAGCCAGGCGGAGGCGGGCGACGAATTGACGTTCACCTACCGGCTCTACTCTAGCTACGCGACGCAGACGCGCCAACTCCCCGGCGAGGTGAGCGGGTACGTCGGCGGAGGTCGGTTTGCCGGCTCGGTGTGCGGCGAGCTGGCAGTGCCGTAATCTCGAAGACGACGTGAGTGCGAGCTTTGTTGCGCGGGCGGCTAGCGGTCGCCCGCGTCTTCTTTGGCCGCGGACTCGTCGGCCTGCGCATCCTGCGGATGGGAGAGCGACGCGACTCGCGCGCTTTGCCACAACGCGACGCCGAGCAAGGCAAGGATGCCGAGCGACAGACCGAGCGCGGCGGGAAATCCGAGCGCGGGTCGAACGGCGATCGCGAGGAGCGGCACGGCGAACGCCACGCCCGCCGTGGTCACGGCGTGGGCAACGTAGTGGGGGGCGATCCGCCGATAGGCGAGGGGTGGCAGGACGGCCAGGATGCGGCGGACACTGGCCGCGTCCCACGCGAACAGAGACGCCGTCGTCGCGGCGAGCGCGAGAACGCCTTGCCCTTGAATTGCGGCGAGGCCGGCCGCGCCGAGCGCCATGAGTAGGAAGAGGCCGTGGACGGGCGTCCTGGGTCGCCATAGGAGAACGGCGACCCACACCGCTCCGAGGAGGGTGGGGGCAAGCGCCGCGATGCCCGCTCCGCCGACGGCGAAGGCGGTGGTGAGGCAGCCAGCGGCGAGAGTCGCGAGCAGGATGGCCGCCAGGTTCAATGGATCCTCCTCTCCGCCTGGTCCAGTCGTGCGGCGCGGATCGCCGAGCCCAGAGACTGACGCACGTTCCACGGCACGACGTGGACACCCAACGACTCCATGATCTGGAGATCGATCTGCATCTCCAACCGACGGATCCGCGTCGCAAGGGCAAGAGCCGGGTCGTGCGGCTGCGACTCTCGTTCGAGTTCGAGCGAGTCGGCGTAGATGACCAGCACGGAGTAGCCGCGCGCCCGCAGCTTGCCCGCGACCATCGTATCCTCGGGCCGTGACAAGGGACTGACGACGACGACCTGGGAGCCGCTCGGCAGCATCTGGATGGGAAGCTGCGCCAAGTCCTGGAAGGCGTCGCTGCGTGCCGGACGAGCCTTGGCGAGCGAGGCGAGGATCTTCTCGAGGTGAAACCGGCCTCCGGCAGGCTGGATCCAATCGAGGAAACGGCCGTACATCAGGAACCCGACCCGGTTCCCCTCGCGGACGAAGTGCGCCGCCAGACTGGCTGCCGCGCGGCAGCAGGGCTCGAACGTCGACTCGCCGCCCTCGCGGACATGGACGGAGGCGCGGACATCGAGGATGACGATCACGTCCGTCATGCGCTCCTGTTCGTACTCGTTGACGAACAGGCGACCGTGCCGCGCGAATGCGCGCCAGTTGAGGCGGCGAACGTCGTCGCCGGGCGCGTAGGCGCGGGAGCCGAACAGCTCGACGCCGGGTCCGGCGGTGCGTGCCCGCACCGGGCCGACGAAGGCGTGGGTCTTCCGCGGTCGGATGGCCATGCGGGGCAGCTTCTCGATCAGCGGGAGCACGGAGACGAACGTGGGACACTCGAACCGGTACTCTTCTAGAGACAGGCCGAAGCGAGCCCACACCCAGGCGCGGACGCTCTCTTGCTCATGGAGGCCACGGCACGCGAGCAGTCGGTATTCGATCGTGATGACGTCGCCGCTTGCCAGAGGGCCGCAGAAGGAGGCTTGTCCGTCGACCACCGTTGCGCCCCCGGGAACCTCGTCCAGGACTGCGGCGCAGGCGACGGCCTGTCCCCGGTTGGCCACGCACAGGGTGACGTCTACGGCCTCTCCTTCGACGATGCGACCGGAGGACAAGGAGCGCGTCGCATCGAGGAGCGGGCGGTGCAGCAGCGCGTGCGACAGGAGGTGCGAGGCTGCGTAGACCAGGAGCGGCACACTGAGCAGAAGGAGGGAAGGCGAGCGTCCGTACAGCCCAGCGGCCAAGAACGCCGCAGCGAACAGGACGGCCGTCGGGTAGCGGCGATCGGCGTGCACGCTAGGAGACCTTCGGGACGACGGTCGAGTCGACCACGGCCTGGACGACGGCGTCCGTCGATGCATGGCGGCTCCAGAACTCTGGCTTGAGGATCATGCGATGAGCCAGTGCGGGAATCGCGAAGCGCTTGACGTCATCGGGAATCACAAAGTCGCGTCCTTGGATTGCCGCCCACGCGCGCGACAACTTCAAGAGAGCGAGAGATCCGCGCGGGCTGGCCCCGACGTAGATGTTGGGGTGAGTGCGCGTCTTCGTCACGAGGTCAACGATGTAGGCGTGGAGTTCGTCGTCGACGATGACCGTTTCAACGGCCGCCCGCATCTCGAGGATTTCCTTCGCGTTCGTGATCGGGGTGAGGTCAACCTCATCGTCGTGACGAGCGGCGCGACGTCGAAGGATCTCGATTTCCTCGTTGTGCGTCGGATAGCCGACGGCGAGGCGAATCATGAAGCGATCGAGTTGAGCCTCCGGCAGCGGGAACGTGCCCTCATACTCGATCGGGTTTTGCGTCGCGAGCACGGCGAACGGCCGCGGGAGCGGCCTCGTGTCGCCGGCCACCGAGACCTGAAGCTCCTGCATCGCCTCGAGGAGAGCCGATTGGGTCTTAGGCGTCGCGCGATTGATCTCGTCGGCCAGGACCACGTTGGCGAAAATGGGGCCGGGCGCGAGGACGAACTGGTTCGTGTCGCGATCGTAGACGTGCGACCCGGTGATGTCCCCGGGGAGAAGATCCGGTGTGAACTGGATCCGTCGGAAATCCAGTCCCAGTACGCGGGCGAAGCTGCGCGCGATCAACGTCTTCGCCAGTCCCGGATTGTCCACGAACAAGACGTGGCCACCCGCGAGCAGTGTGGCAACGACCTGGCGGAGGACATCGTTCTTGCCAACTATGGCATGGCTCACCTCATCGATGATGGCCGCAGCTCGCGTCTTGACCTCTTCTACATTCATCTACGCCTCCTCTTGCTGTCGCTCGAGAACGTTCAGGGTCTGGTCCACGAGGTCGCGGAACTCCGACCCGGAGGGGTGCGCGCTCCCCTCGCGCCGCAGGAAGGCGGCGACGTGGGGTGCCGTTGTCTCCAGTCTGCGTTGTGCTTGCTCCCACGCATCTTCCTCGTTGCCCTCGCTCTGGGAGGCGGTGAGATTTGTAGATAGGCGCACGAGACGCGCGACGACGTGCGAGCGGCAGAGCCGGCTCTCGCCAGCGCGGCGAAGAGCGTCCGCCAGCGGGGCCAGGGAGCCCGTGGGGACGGAGTCTGGACTTGGGTCGCGGAGACTGTGCCAGTGAGGGCGGACGCGGAGGGCGAGGGCCACGAGGATGGGAGTCGCGGCGACAACCGGGATGATCCACAACACCGCTTGCGGGAGGACGGCGATCGCTTCCCACAGGGACGCGCCGTGCCGCATCGGCACGGAGAGCGCCGAGAACAGGAGCAGCAACAGGAGGAGAACCAGCGCGGCGACCGTTCCGAGTGACGAGGAGGACTTGCGCATCACGAATCCGAGGCGGATGCCGCGACGAGGGAGTTGCGTAGCTGCACCATGCATCGCAGGGCGCAAGGCGAGAAGCCGTCGTCCGGCCGTCGTCCGTACCGGACCAGTTCAAACAGACTGGTCAGCTCATCGAGGGCGGGCCCGCCAAGGCCCGTTGCGGCGAGGGAGCGCGCGAACTCGCGCGGAGTGAGCGCCGTCGGGTCGATCCCGGCGGCCTCGGCGTAGCTCTTCATCATGTCGCGGTAGCATCGTTCGACGGTGCCGACGGCGTCGCGGCCCAAGCGCAGCTCCTCCAACGCGGCTCCTACAGGAGTCATGAGGTCGGAGTTGGCCGGAGCGCGCCTGGGCGCTTGCGTGCGGCGGCGGCGGGCGGCGACGAACAGCCCCGCGGCTGTGCCAAGCGTGACGATGGCGAGCGCGATCTGAAGCATGGAGGACGACGCCCTCCCCTCCGTTACCGGCGTCGTCGGACCCTCGGCCGGCTCATTCAAGGGCGGGGCCGCCTCGCCTGGAGGTTCAGCCGCCTGCTCGACACTTTCTTCAGCCAACCGAGGGTCCTCGACGAGGGTCCTCGCTATCTGCTCTCGCGCCACGATCGCCAGGGCGACCATGATGAGGGCAAGCGCGAGGGTCCGAGTCAAGCTGGTCTTGCGCTGGGTCCAGCCGGTGCGGCGGGCTGCGACGTAGACGAGAAGACCGATGATGAGGACTCCAGGCGGACCGTAGGCCATGAGGTAGTCGATCCACCGCATCGGTGCCTGGGCCGCTCCTCCCCCGTTCATCCACGTCCGACTCGGCCCGAGGTCGCGCTCGTCGAACGGACTGCCCTCGGTGAATGTCACCGTGGCGAGCGACGCAGAGAGGAGCACCGAGAGGATGACGAGCGATACGAGGCAGGCAAAGGCGAGCCAGACGCCGCCGCGCTCTCCTAGCACGTTCCCTCGACGCGGATGCCGAGCTCATCGAGTTGCCTCGCGGTGGCCGGCATGGGCGCCTCGGTCAGCGGGCACATTCCGTTGGCTGTCTTTGGGAACGCAATCACGTCCCGGAGCGAGGCTTCTCCCGTCATCATCATGACCAGCCGGTCCAAGCCGAGGGCGAAGCCGCCGTGCGGTGGGGCGCCGTACTCGAGTGCCTGGAGGAACCACCCGAAGCGGAGGTCGGCATCCTCGGCGGTGATACCCAGTCGGCGGAAGATTCGTTCCTGGAGTTCGCGCGAGTGGATGCGGATGCTGCCGCTCCCGAGCTCCGTCCCGTTCACGACCAGGTCGTACGCGTTGGAGGGAATGTGGAGCGGATCTGTCTCGATGCGGTCGATGTACTCTGGCCGGGGCGACGTGAAGGCGTGGTGCGCGCTGGCGAGGTGCCCCTCCTCGTCGAGTTCGAATAGGGGGAACTCGGTGACCCAGAGGAACCTCCACTCCTGTGCGGCGAGCGACTCCTGGCGCGCCACGGTGAGGCGCAGGTCTCCGAGGGGTTTCTCGATTCCCTGGCCAGCAAGGATGAGAAGGAGGTCGCCGCGTTCGGCGCCGAAGGCGGCGGCGAGGGCCTCCAATTCGCCGGGACTCGTGAACTTGGCGATCGGGGACGCGATCGGGTCCTCGATCTTCACCCACGTCAGCCCCTTGGCCCCCGCGGCGACCGCCACGGACTGAAGCTGGTCGAGGGCCGCACGAGAGTAGCGGGCGCACCCCTTGGCGAGGATTCCGGCGACCTTGCCGCCTGCGGCGACCGCCTCGGCGAAGACGCGGAAGCTGGAGTTGCTGACGATCGAAGACAGGTCGCGGATCTCCATGCCGAACCGCATGTCCGGTTTGTCAATCCCGAACCGGCTCATGGCCTCGGCGTGGGTGAGGCGCGGGAACGGGAGCGGAAGCTCGATCCCGAGGACTTCACGATAAGTGCGGGCGACGGCGCCCTCGACCAACGCGTAGATCTCCTCGGGGCCGCTGGGGAACGAGACCTCAAGGTCGAGTTGGGTGAACTCGGGCTGTCGGTCGGCGCGGAGGTCCTCGTCGCGGAAGCACTTGACGAGCTGGAAGTAGCGGTCAATGCCCCCCACCATGAGGAGCTGCTTGAACAGCTGGGGCGACTGGGGCAAGGCGTAAAACGAGCCTCGATGCAGTCGGCTGGGGACGAGGAAGTCGCGCGCGCCTTCCGGCGTCGATTTCGTCAGGACCGGCGTCTCAACCTCCAGGAAGTCACGCTCGGAGAAGAAGTCCCGCGTCGCTTTGAAGACGCGGTGCCGCGTCCTCAAGGTCCGTTGCAGTCGCTCGCGGCGCAAGTCGACGTAACGGTAGCGAAGCCGCGTCTCCTCGGTCGCGTCGGATCCGTCGCCTTCCACGAGGAATGGCGGCGTCTTCGACCGATTCTCGATCGACAGGTGCTCGACGTGGACTTCGATCTCGCCGGTTTTCATCTCCAGATTGATGTTCGCCGGCGACCGTCTCGCCACCGTTCCGCGTACGACGAGGACGTCCTCGCGGTTCAGGGTGTGTGCGTCGCGGAGGTCGGGTCGGTCGTCGCCGAAGAGGAGTTGGACAAGCCCCGTAGAGTCGCGCAGGTCGACAAACGTGAGTTTTCCGAGATCACGACGGCGGTTGACCCACCCTGCGAGTTCCACGTTCCGACCGACATCGGCTGCTGAAAGCTGGCCGCAATGTGTCGTGCGCATACCTAGAGACCTCCGAAACGTTCGATGTGCCGATTATAGTGCCGTGGGAGGGTGCCGCCATCGCCGTCCCGGCCGGGACTACGCGTTAGAGAGAGAGCCCTTGAAGAGCCGCCGATCCAGGTTCCTCTCCCAATCCGTGAAGTCCCCTTCCTCGCTGTCCATTGCGATGTGGGTCTTGATCATGTTGAGCTTGGCCGAGATGTTGTCGAAGTGGTAGATCGCGACGGCCTCGGCGCTCTTCGGAACCATGGCGGCCGCGTATTCCAGCTCGCCGTGGTGGGAGATCAGGATGTGTTCGAGGAGGACCGGCAGGCGCGGGTCCGACCAAGAGAGCGTCCCCGCCTCATCTCGGACCATGTCACGGCCGAGCAGCAGGTGGCCGATCAGCTGTCCGGAGAAGCCGTAGCGTGGGGCGATCGGATTCTCGAACTCCTTCAGCTTGCCGATGTCATGGAGGATCGCGCCGGCCACCGCCAGGCCGCGATGGAGTCGGAGTCCGGCCTGGTCCTCGGCGAAGCGGGCCACGCCCTCTGCCACCTCGAGGGTGTGCTCGAGAAGGCCTCCGATGTAGGCGTGGTGATTCGAGACCGCCGCGGGAAGCTCGCGGAACTCCTTTGCGGTTTTAGTAAGGAGGCGCGATGTGAGGACTCGAAGCGGCTCGGGCTCAATGGTCTCCGCCAGAGCGAGCAGCGTGGACCACATCTCGTCGATGTTTCTCTCGGAGGTGGGGACCAGCAGTCCTGGATCGAACCCGGGGAGTTTCCCGCCTTCCCGCTCCTCCACCGTGAGGCGGCGGATCGATTCGACAATGAGCTGAAGGGCGTTTCGATAGGTCTCGACCCTGGCTTGGACCGAGACAAAGTCCCCTTCCTCGAATGCGCTCGCGTAGCGCTGCGCCGCCTCAGCCCAGGCACGCGCCGGGATCGTCCCCGACCGGTCCGCGAGGACGAGCTCCAGGTAGGGATCTCCTGTGCGTGTCGATCGCTGCGCCTTCTTCTTGACGAGGAAACACTGCGTGACGCGCGTCCCTTCGTGGAGGTCGGTGATCGGCACGTGCAGAAGAGGGTAGGGGATCTCCCCGCGCACGCGGTCCATGAACCGTTCTTGCGACATGGCATCCTTTCTCCGGGCGAGCTTGAGGGAGTGTAGAAGCAACGCCCAGCACGCACAAATGCTCGAACCGGCCCCTCTCTCCCCCTTCGCTCGGCACAACGAAGGCGAGGCCTACACGCCTCAGCTGCATGGCGGGCCGTGACACAGGCCGGAACGCGATGCTCGTTCGGCGTCCTCGAGCCGTCCTCCTACGCTAGTTTCCGCACGTCGCCGGCGGCGCGGCGGGAGCCAGGGGATGAGCGACAAGCGGAAGGGAGTCCTGGTCGCCATCCTGGTTGATGGAGTAGGGAGTGTCCCGGACTCCATCCAGGTCGGCGTCCACGGCCGCGAAGTTGCTCCAGTAGTTTCCGCCTGCGTCGTCGTTCCAGAAGTTGGGCTCGTCCGAGTAGGCGTTGTGGACGTTGGCGACAAACGCATTCCGAAGGATCGAATTGCGCGTGGAGCCAAGGTTTAGGTAGACGCCCATGTACGAGTTCTGGATCAGGTTACCCCAGATCTCATTCTGATCGGAGGAGTCAAGCCACAGCGCGGTGTCGTTCGTTCGGAACACGCAGTCGAGGACTTGATTCTCGTCAGAGAAGAAGAAGTGGATGCCGTCCGTGTTCTTCTCGAACGTGCAGCCCACGATGCGTACGAACGTCGAGAAGTTGAGGGTGACGCCAGCCCAGTTGGCCTCGAACGTGCAGCCCTCGATGTTCGCGTTGCGGGCGTAGCTGAGCGAGATGGCGGCCGCCGAAGCCCCCGAGATGGTCACGTTGCGGATCACGAAGGGCCGCGTCGTGCCATGAATCCGAATGCCATGCCGACTGTAGCCGGCATCGATCTTCCACCCTTCGATGACGTACGGGTCGCCGAAGGCGCCGCTTCCCGAGCAAACGCCGTTTGCGACCGTGAACTCGTAGTCACTCGAGATGGAAATCACGCCGTGATCTACCTGGCTGCTTGCCGAAACCAGCAGGGACAAGAACAGAACAAGGACAAGGGTGCAGAGGAACAACGCACCATGTTTCATAGCTCACCACTCCTTTTGGCGTCTCGTGCCGTGCGCGTCACCGTATGATACTCGTAGAAACGTCTCTGGTGAAGCCAATCGTACGGCGATCGAGCGACGATGTTCCCATTACCCAGAGACGCGCCTGCGGAGGAGGCGGAGGAGCCCAATGGGGGTCCCCCTCTTGCGGAACCATGCGACAAGCGCCATGCCGGTTGCGAATCCGCCGATGTGGGCGAACCAGGCGACGCCGCTCGAAGCTCCGAACGAGCTAGCGCTGTTCACGACCTGCAAGAGGAACCAAATGCCAAGGACCACGATGGCCGGGATCGAGATGAGGCGGATGAAGAAGAAGATCGGGATGATCGTGAGGATTCGCGATGTCGGGAAGAGCATAAAGTAGGCCCCGAGGACGCCGGCGATCGCGCCGGAGGCGCCGATGAGGGGCACGGCGGCATGCGAGTTGGGGGCGAGTTGTGCCAGCCCGGCGACGCAGCCGCAGAGAAGATAGAAGACGAGGAACCGAGCGGACCCCATCGCATCCTCGACGTTGTCCCCGAAGACCCAGAGGTAGAGCATGTTGCCCAGAACGTGGAGCAGACCCGCGTGGAGGAACATCGACGTAATCAGGGTCAGCCAGATGGGGAGGGCAATCGTCGGTGGGAGATCGCGGCCGCTGGAGAACTCGGCCGCAACGAGACCGTATTGCATGACGAACGCATCTCCCGCTCCCATCGGATAGCGCCACGGATCGCCGCTCGAATGGACGTAGGCGTTGTACGCGCGTTGGTCGAGTGCCGGCGCCGATAGCCCCGCGTCGGTCCACGGCTGAAGGTCGTTCAGCACTGTAGGACGGGTTTCGAGATAGCCCTGGTACAGAAACACGAGGAGGTTGAGCACGATCAGGCTCACGGTCACGATCGGAAAGCGTTGGCTGCGCAGCGCGTCGCGGATCGGGATCATGGCGGCATGGTAGCGAAGGCGATGAGGGCCGGCAAACGATTGACCCAGTCTCTTCGGGCATTACACTATCCGTTGTCACAGAGGAGGCTGCATGGAGCTGTTGAAGAAACTGTCCGAAGCCACGGGCGTTCCCGGCTATGAGGGCCCGATCCGTCGGGTCATTCTTGACGCCCTGGCCGGTCACGTCGATTCGGTCGACGTCGACCTTCTCGGGAACGTGATTGCGCACAAGGCGGGCAAAGGCCCGGTGGTTGCGCTCGCGGGTCACATGGACGAGATCGGATTCCTCGTCTGCCACATCGAGGAGAAGACGGGGTTCCTTCGTGTTCAGCCGCTCGGTGGATTCGACCCCGTGACCCTCGTTGCCCAGCGCGTCGTCGTGCACGCCGAGGGGGGAGGCCTCGTCGGCTGCATCGGCCGGAAGCCAATCCACATCCTGACGGACGATGAGAAGAAGAAGCCCGTCGACATCGCCGACCTGTTTGTCGACGTCGGTCTGCCGGGCGAAGAGGTCGTGACTCGGGTCGCGCTTGGCGATGTCGTGACGATGCAGCAGGAGTTCGTCCAGTACGGCGACATCGTCTCTGGGAAAGCCATTGACGATCGCGTCGGCGTGTACGTCGCCATCGAGGCGATGAAGCGTGCGAAGAAGCTGGGATGCGACCTCTACTTCGTGGCGACGACGCAAGAAGAAGTGGGCGTTCGGGGGGCCACCGTTGCTGGATACCGCATCCATCCCCAGATCTCGATTGCCCTCGACGTATGCATTGCCGCCGACATGCCAGGCGTGCCGGACAAGGACCAGATCTCGCAGATGCGGAAGGGCGTGGCGATCTCCCTGAAGGACGCGAGATCGATCTCGCACCCGGGGCTCGTCCGGGCATTCCGCGACCTGGCGGAGAAACGCAAGATTCCGTACCAGATCACGTTGTCGTCCCGGGGAGGCACCGACGCCGGAGCGATGCAGCTCGCGCGCGACGGCTCGGCGGCGATCACGCTGTCGATTCCGACGCGCTACGTGCACTCGGTCGTCGAGACGGTCCACGTCGGGGCGATCGACGCGGCCATCCGGCTCGTGACGGCATTCCTCGAGACGGCCCACAAGGTGGATCTGTCGGGATGAAGCGACGCACGCTGTTTCGGGACTTCGATGTCATCGTGACGATGAATGCCGCCGGGCGGGAGATCCGCGGCGGCTTCGTCTTGGTGGAAGAGAACCGCATCGTCCGCGTCGGCGATGACCCCGAAGGCATTCGTGCGGACGAGGTTGTGCGCGGCGAAGGGAAAGTCCTCCTCCCCGGGTTCGTCAACACGCACCACCATCTGTATCAGTCCTTGTTCCGATGCGTCCCGGGGGCCGCGGACGCCGAGCTGTTCGAGTGGCTCGTCTTCCTCTACGAGCGCTGGAAGGGCATCGATGAGGAAGCGGCCCGTGTCTCGGCGGCCGTCGCCTCGAGCGAGTTGCTTTTGTCCGGCGCGACCACGACGACCGACCACTGCTATCTCTTCCCTCGCAGCGGGGGCGCGATCCTTGACGGGGACATCGAGGGCGCGAGACTCGCCGGCATTCGCTTTCACCCGTGCCGCGGCTCGATGTCGCTGTCGAAGAAGGATGGCGGCCTACCTCCCGACAGCGTCGTCCAAACCGAGGACGAGATCCTTGCCGACTGCCGACGTGTCGTTGAGCGGTACCACGACCCCTCTCCGTTGGCGATGCTCCGGATCGCCCTTGCGCCCTGCTCGCCGTTCTCTGTCTCGCCGGACCTCATGCGCGAGACCGTGTCGCTGGCCGAGGAGTACGGCGTGCTCCTGCACACGCACCTCGCCGAGACCCAGGACGAAGAAGCCTACTGCCTGCGCCGATTCGGACGTCGGCCGGTCGATCTGATGGAGGACCTCGGGTGGCTGCGCGCCGACGTATGGTTCGCTCACCTCGTCGTTCTGAGCGACGCGGACATCGCCAAGCTCGGCCGCGCGAAAGTGGGCATGGCCCACTGCCCGAGCTCCAATATGACGCTCGGCTCGGGAATTGCGCGCGTGTCGGAGATGATGGGATCCGGCGTACGCATCGGCTTGGCCGTGGACGGATCGGCGAGCAACGACAGTTCGAACATGATTCGCGAGGTGCGGCAGGCGATGCTCCTGCAACGCGTGCGGTACGGCGCGAGCGCGCTGTCGGCGCGTCAGGCGCTCCACATGGCCACGATGGGGGGGGCGTCCGTGCTCGGGCGGGACGATGAGATCGGCTCCATCGAGCCGGGCAAGGCGGCGGATCTCATTGCATTCGATCTCTCCGATATTGCGTTTGCCGGTGCGGTTGCGGATCCGGTGGCCGCCGTCGCCCACTGCGCCGCGGATCGGGTTGCGTTCTCGATGGTGAACGGTGAGTGGCGAGTGCGCGGTGGGCGGCTCGTCTCGGACGAGGTCGAGGAGCTCGTCGTGCGGCACAACGCGCTGTCCCGGAAGCTGGTCGGGCCATGATGCGCGTGCAGGTGGAGATTGGGTTCTCGTTCAAGCGCGAGCTGGTTAGCGACTACCGCGAGCTCGTCGTCCCGAGCGGGGCCGACGTCGCAGTAGCCCTGCGGGCTCTGGTCGACCGCTTTCCGACGATCGAGGGGCGCATCTTCGGGAGCCTCGGCGAGGTGAGGCGGGACGTCGTGGTTCTGATCAATGGGGGCAACGTCCTGCGGCGCAACGGTCTGCGAACCGACCTTGTGGACGGCGACCGACTGACGCTCCTTCCCCCGGTTGGCGGAGGCTGACGACAGCCGAGCGTCACGGAGAAAGGCATCGGGAGCTCGGCTGCCCGTTGAGCGGGCAGCTAGGGCTGTCCACGCGGCGGGCTGGACAGCCAGGGTGTCTTTGAGGGGTGTGGTGGCTACCCGCCCCGTGGCGGAGTGCGGGAGGGGCGGAGCCAACGTAGAAAAGGTGCCGGGGAGATCCCGGACGAGAGCCGCCGACAACGAGTGCCGTCGGCGGCCGGGCTCACCCGACTGGTGTGTGTGGCTGGCGACCCGCCCGCCGGATTGCGGGTCGCTAGGGCCGTCCACCGATCGGGTCGTGGACGGCACGTTCATGCGGGAAAGGGAATCGGGGAGATCCCGGACGAGAGCCGCCGACAACGAGTGCCGTCGGCGGCCGGGCTCACCCGACTGGTGTGGTGGCTATCCGCCCCCGAAGCGGAGTGCGGGAGGGGCGGAGCCAACGTAGAAAAGGTGCCGGGGAGATCCCGGACGAGAGCCGCCGACAACGAGTGCCGTCGGCGGCCGGGCTCACCCGACTGGTGTGGTGGCTATCCGCAAGGAGGTTAGCGGAAGTGCAGCCTCAGGCTGCGGGCAAGAGAGTGGCTGCCGGATGTGAGGTGGGTGTGAAGAGGCCATGGCCCCGCCGTGTACGTTTGGGCGTCTTATGGTGGCGGGGTTCCGATGCCGCGCCGTGTAGAGTCGGCGCGGTTCCGAAGCCCCGCCGTGTACGTTTGGGCGTCTTATGGTGGCGGGGTTCCGATGCC
>Ga0247841_10009583_pt1 | contig 13502 bp, 13 predicted proteins | sample LaCruzMarch2015__2_FD_192410 | JGI IMG/M metagenome (GOLD analysis project Ga0247841, IMG submission 192410) | Freshwater microbial communities from meromictic Lake La Cruz, Castile-La Mancha, Spain - LaCruzMarch2015_18m | ecosystem: Environmental > Aquatic > Freshwater > Lake | place: Spain...
AGCGCTTGGACCAACGGCTGGCGTTGCCTGGAGCCGCCGCTGGCGGTCTATGCGACCAAGGGAGTGTTCACCAACCAAATTCGGGTGTCGTGGCAGATTGAGTCCACGGCGCCCACGAGCTACCGCGTCTATCGCAACATGACCAACAATCCGGCCGCGGCCGTCTTTCAAGCCGAAATCGCCTTCACGGATTCGACCGCGACCAATTATGATGACTCGAATATCACGCGCGGCGCCGGCTATTATTACTGGGTGAAGTCCAAGAACGCCTATGGCACCAGCGAATTCAGCGTCGGCGACAGCGTCGCCAATCTCGGCGGCACCGTGCCGTTCCCGCCGATATACGTAAGCGCCAGCGACGGCACGGATGCAACCCGGGTATTGGTGACGTGGACCGGGGATGCTTTCGCCACGGCTTATGAGGTGTATCGCCAGAATACCTATGATCTGCCTTCTCCGCTGACCCCGCCGTTAAAGACGGTGTATGGGACGGATTATTATTCGGATACCAATGCCGGTTCCGGCTATATCTATTATTACTGGGTCAAAGCCACCAACCAGTTCGGTCGCAGTGAATTGAGCTGGTTCAATACCGGCTGGCGCACGCTGTCGCCGCCGAGCGGGGTGGAGGCCAGCGATGGCGTTTCCACGGGGTACGTGCAAGTGAAATGGAGTGGTGCGGACAACAGCCCCGCCGCCACCTATGAGTTGTGGCGGAGCGCCAGTTCTGACTTTGGCGACGCACTGATGTTATACAATGCCGTGCCCACGACGAACTACTATGATACCGACGCCACGCCCGGCGTGCGGTTCTATTACTGGGCAAGGGCCAAGACTTCCCAGTTTATCAGCGAATTTAGCGCTTATGACAGCGGCTGGCGGGCGCTGGGCGAGGTAGATCTCGGCGTTGCCGACCTGGTGTTCCTGCCGACCCGCATGGCCGTCGGCGGCGCGCCGGCCGCGGTGTCTTTCTGTATCACGAACTGCGGCGCGCAGAATATGGATGCACCCAACACCTGGATTACCTGCAACTTATACATTTCCAGCAATTCCGTGTACGGTGCGGATGCTACATTGATGGGGGGGGCCACGGTGAGCGTCCCGCTGACGGCCCATAACAGCGCGGTCGTGGTCCTGCCGAAGGCCGTGCGTGATTCGATAACGGCGCCCGCGGTCCCGCCGGGCTCGTATAATATCTTTGTGAAAATCGAGCATGCCTCAATGTGGCTGGATCCGAACCTGGGCAACAACACGACCAACCGCAACGGCGGTAGTATCCAGGTCGGCACAAACCAGCCGGCCGGGCTCCTGCTGGTCAACGATTATAACGGCGACGGTTACACCGACCTGGCCATGTACCAGGAGGCCACCGGCGCATGGCAGATCTGGTTGATCGGGCCCGAGGGGGTCACGGATGAGATCGCGATGTCGAACCGTGGCGGCCCGGATTTTCAGCCTGTTCCGGCCGATTACGATGGCGACGGCCGGACCGACCCGGCTGTTTATCAGGAAGCCACGGGGACATGGAAAATCTGGTTCTCGGCCAGCGATTATGCCCTGGCATGTTCCAGGGGATGGGGCGGTTCCGGGTTTGAGCCCGTGCCCGGCGACTTTGATGGCGATGGACATGCTGATCCGGCGGTGTATCAGGAGGCCACGGGCACTTGGCGTGTTTGGAGGTCCGCTTCCGGGTATTCCATGGTATCGGGCCGGGGCTGGGGTGGGGCAAGTTTCCAGCCGGTGCAGGGGGATTACGATGGCGATGAACGCGCGGATACGGCCGTGTACCAGGAGGCCAGCGGCGCCTGGCGGGTCTGGATGTCCGGCGCAGGTTATGCTCTGGCCGGGTCCCAGGGCATGGGCGGATCCGGGTATTGTCCCGTGGTGGCCGATTATGATGGCGATGGAATTATGGATCTGGCGGTTTTCCGGGCAAGCACCGGGACTTGGTTGATATGGCTTTCCTCCAGGGGTTATGCCGAGATCGGTGCGCAAGGCTGGGGTAATACTGGAACGGTGGCCGTGCCTGGCGATTTCGATGGGGACGGCATAACCGACCCGGCCGTGTATTGGGATTCCTTCAACATGTGGCGCCTGTGGCGTTCCAGCCAGGGTTACCAGGAGATGAGAATCCTGGCCTGCCCCCCCGGCGACGGATTCCGGCCCGTGTGGCAGTAGGCCGGAAGGCGGATGACGGACGACGGACGACAGACCGGAGAAGACAAAGGCCGGAAGGCGGATGACGGACGACGGACGACGGAGGGCGTGACAAAGATGTCGGAGAGGATAAACAGTTTTGTAGAATTACGAGTATATCAAGAGGCTTGTTGCTTAGACGAGATGGTTTTTGAAGAGACAAAAAGATGGCCGCGAGAAGAAAAATATGCGTTGATTGATCAGATTAGACGATCGTCGCGATCTATAGGGGCGAACATTGCGGAAGCTTGGGCCAAGCGGCGATACCCAGCGCATTTTATCAGTAAGCTTTCGGATGCCGACGGAGAGTTGCAGGAGACGCGACATTGGTTGGGGCGGGCGCTCAAATATGATTATGCGACCAAAGCTAAAACCGGCGACATGGAGATGCAATGCGCAACGATCGGCAAAATGTTGGGAAACATGATCAAGAAGCCGGAAACGTTTACATAACGCATCCGGCCTCCCGCCTCAGGCTGTCTTCTCCGGTCCGTTGTCAGTCGTTTGTCATCCGTCATCCGTCTTCTTCGGTCAGTCGTCCGTCGTCCGTCGTCCGTCGTCTGTCTTTCGCCTTCACCCTGGTCGAGCTCATGGTCGTGGTGGCCGTTATTTCGATTTTGCTCATGCTGTTGGTCCCCAATATCCGCACCATGCGCGAAAAAGCCTGGACCTCCAATTGCCAGAACAATCTCCGCCAGTACGGCATTGCCATGAACCAGTATATGGCCGATTACGGCGGTTATTTTATTTATCCGGGCTTCGGCGTCGGTGGGGCGCAATATCTTGCTGGTGGAGATGTAGGTGATTTTAGTGTTTATGATAACAGAGCAGTGCCTGGTGCCACGGTCGGTGGAGCGGCTCAAGATTATTGGGGAAATTTCATCAGTCGTTATCTTGGTACTAATGTCAATGTTACCCTGGCGGGCTTGTCGGCCGGCGAGCCGTCTATACGTGTCTGCCCGGTGATTTTACGCGAACTGCACAATGTTAATTATTTCGATCCGGGTTTGGAGGGGAAGGGTTTTAAGGGTTATGGGGAATATTATGATGCCTATACCCAGACAAAACGAGAGTTCGGCGATTTTGAAAATTCTGCCGGCGCCGGGTATGATGATGGCGGTGAGTTGAGTTCTGACTATGCCTTGACATATTTGGACACTGCATTCACGACCTACGCGATCAATCCCATGAAATATAGGCAAGTTTCCAGTAATTGCCCGGCCAGTGTGATTGCTTTTATTGATTGGAATGCCCGGGATGGTTGGTATGCCAACTTGTATGGGCGTACCTGGGCGTGGTCGTATAACGAGTCTTGTTTTATATCGGTTTCCAACTATTTTATGTTTAAGGGAACCAGTGCCGCCGGGTCGGCTGTTGACAAAAACACGCCTAAATGGACCAATGCTTGGTGGCTGACGGAAGTGGGTTTCCATCATCTCGGCCAGGGCGGAGTCTATGGCGCCAATTACGTGGCCATGGATGGCCATGTCGGCTGGATCGGCTCCAATGCCATTTCAATCACGAATTTCACGGGACTGTAAATAGGCTGTAGGCCGCAGGCGGAAGAATGAAGTTATGAGCCTATGCGAGTCAGGCGGAACTCGGGGAAATATGCTTGTTTTGGAACAGTTAAAAGATTAAGTTCATTGTCACTATGACAACAGTTCAAGAAATAGAAAAAGCTGTCCAGCATTTGCCATAATGCGGGCTGCGCCCGCAACCCAAAGATATTTTCACCACGAAACACACGAAACAACACGAAAGTTCAGCAAATAAATCTTGTATGTTTTGAATGCCAAATAGAATCTGATCCTATCCATTTCGTGTATTCCGTGTGTTTCGTGGTTAATCTTCTTGTTTTTGATAGCGGTTTCCGATGTTTAAGGTACTAACGGGAATTTTATTCTTTTCGTTCCTGGTTCGAGGAGTTCGATGCCGGTGTTTGGGATAAACAGTTTGAACAGGATGTTCAGAATGGCAGGCTGGACGCATTGGCGGATCAGGCCGTCAAGGATCTGAAGGCGCATAGGTGTGTAGCCGCGCCCGTGAGGGCGTGGATCCGGTCGGCGGCCATCCGGCAATGCCGGACCTGCATTTCAAGAAAGTTGGCGTTTCCATTCGATATCGCCTGGCTTTGGATAGGTACTCATTCCGAATATGACAACCTTATCAGATAGAGCGAAAGCCAGTTCTTTGTTCTTAGTTCTTGGTTAAAAACGGGGGTAAGGAACGAATGAATGCCCAGCGAAGAACGACTATAGCCAGAGGTCAAAATATGGCGTCTGGCGTCTGGCGTCTGGCATCCTCTTCATGCTGTCGTCTGCCGTCTGCCGTCCGTCGTCTGTTGTCACTCCGCCCACAGTCTACAGCCTACAGCCTACAGCCTGCTTTCACCCTCGTCGAGCTCATGGTTGTGATCGTGGTGATTGCGATCCTCATGGGCATTACGCTCCCGGTTTCCAAATATGCCATACGACGTGCCAAGGCGGCCCGCCAGGAAGTCATGCTGGCCAAAATCCGCAATGCCCTGGATGATTACCGCGCGGCCTATGGCGAATATCCCATTACGCCGGATACCAACCACGTGGCCGGTACAAGGCCGAGTAATTATGACGATGCCATCCGGCATTATCCCGATAATTATCCCACCTATTGCTATTACACTTCCAATAGCCCCTATACCAATGTCTATTTGACATCATCCGGTACAGTCGAAAACATCATGAGCTATAAGATTGACTATGGTTTAACCTATCCGCTTATGCTCAAACAAAAGGATAAAGGCGCGCGTCCCTTTTATATATTTCCAGACGTTACCGTCATGTCGCTGGTCTATCGGCGCTGGGGCGGGAAGGCAGACGAATGGAAGATGATACAGAAGCGAAAAGGTGGTGTAAAAACAGAGCTAAGAGGACTTGTTGGAGCACAGGTCAACCGCCCAAAGGCAATAGATCCTGTTTCGATGAACCAATGGAAATATGAATGTTACGACGGAACTACTTATATCATCGCGACAAATACATTTATGTAAGGCATGAGTGAAAACCAGTTCTTCGTTCTTGGTTCTTTGTTCTTCGTTAGGGAAAGGAAAAAATCGTTTAATGTGCAAGCGGTTATAAATTTGAGTGAAACAAATGAATACCAAACCAGGAACAAAGAACCAAGAACGAAGAACAGCCAGCGGCCTCCCACGTCGCCCCGTTGTGGGGCAAGTGGCCACTTGGCTGCCGACGTGGCGGGCCGCCTTCACCCTGGTGGAACTGCTGGTGGTGATTTCGATCATCGCCCTGCTGCTGGGCATTATTGTGCCCTCGTATTTTTCAATCCAGGAGAAGGCTAAAATTACCAAGGCCAAGGTCACCGCCAAAAACCTGGAAACCGCCTTCAAGGCCTACTTAGATAATTACCGCGTCTGGCCATCCGTTTTTGTGGATGACAACACGACTCTCGAGATCAAGGATGATATCTACCGCATCTTGCGCGGCGAAAAAGTCGGCGATGACAACAAGGATGGTATTCCCTTCTACGAATTCGAAGCTACCAATTCCACGGCTGGCGCGCTGGATCCCTGGTCGGAACCCTCGGATTCCGCCACTTGGCAGACTTACCGCGTCCGGGTGGACAAGAATTACAATAATAAGATTGACGATCTTGAGCTCTTTCGGACAGTGATCGTGTGGTCCCCCGGTCCCGATCGCACCAACGATACCCCGGACGATATCAAGAGCTGGGATTGAGCGCGAAGATAGACCGTGGGCTGTGGGCCGTGGGCCGTGGGAAGACGCCAGGCTGAAGAGGACGCCGGATGCCACCGTAGTCCTTTGGGCGATGGCGCGGGATTCATGGGCACAATGATTTTATTGCAGATGGTGGTTTTGTATTGTATCTTTACCAGATAGAGGTGATGAACTTATGCTGAAGTCAGTTGAGGCCACAATCGAGGCGGATGGTGAGATCCGCTTGAGAGAAAGCGTCCGCTTGCCGCATGCGTGCCGGGCGATCGTAACGATCATCGAGGAGCCCGACATTCCCGAGACAGCTCTTCTCAGCGAAACAGCGCTTGGTGAGGACTGGAACAGGCCTGAGGAGGAAGACGCATGGTCTCACCTGCAAAAGGTTCGGTAGTCCTCGTCGCTTTTCCCTTTTCCGATCTTTCCGCCAGCAAGTTGCGCCCGGCAATCGTCCTTGCTTCGGCTGAGCGTGGCGACTGGATTCTGTGTCAGGTCACCAGTAATCCTTATGCCGATCAAAACGCCGTTCAAATCGACGAAACAGACTTTGAAACCGGCTCTTTGCGACGCATGAGTTTTGCCCGTCCTGGCAAGTTATTCACGGCGAACACATCACTCATGAAAGCCGAGATGGGTCGCCTAAGTCCGGTCGCCTTACGGAATGTTCTCAAGGCTGTAATGACCATTCTCAACGGATGAGCCGGTGGTGGACCATAGACAGTGGGAAGACGGACGCCGGATGCCAGGCGCCTGACACCAAACCGGAAAAGATAGACGAAAAACGAAGGGCAGGCGCCGACCCGCGGGGGGAGATGTAGCACCCCTACAGGGTGCGGGATGGTTTTGGCAACACCTTTGATCCTGGGGTTTCACCCCAGGCTATGGGGTTGCAGGCTTTTCCGCCAGAGGCGGACCTGCCTGTGGCATGGCAGCCTGCCATGAAGCACGCTGAAAGCGTGCCACATAATAGCCCAGGGCAATGCCTTGGGGGTTGTGAACGCCTTGATTTGTGCCTTGCGAAATCCAAAATCATTATGAAACCTACAATCCACAGTCTGTGGTCTGCTTTCGTCCACGGTCCACGGTCCATCTTCCGCCCAAAGTCTACAGCCTACAGCCTACAGTCTGGCTTCACTCTGTTAGAGGTCATGCTCGTAATCGGGATCATTGCGATCCTGGCGGGCCTGCTGTTCCCGGTGGTGATCGGCGCGCGTGCGCGCGCCAAGGAAAAGCAGGCGGCCGCGGAGACACGCACGATTCTCGTGGCTATCAAGGCCTATCGCCAGGAATACGGCAAATGGCCGGCCCAGATTTACGCGACGCAGGATGTGACCTATGTCACCAATAATTGGATTGTGATCCAGACGCTGCTCGGCTCAAATGTCACGCATCCGGAAAATATTAGCCGGCAGTTGAACCCCAAGAACAAGATATTCCTCAACCTGCAGGTCAACACGAACAACCCGGATTATGTGGGCAATTACCTCGATCCCTGGGGCATTCCCTATGTCATTTGCATCGATCAGAATGAAGATAACAAACTCTCCCTGGTGTGGTCCAATTTGCCGCCATGGTCCTATGCGGCCGACAACGTCGCGGGCCGGGAAATCGGCGCCACCAATCTTTACTTGACCAATCGCCCGATAGATAACGTGGATGTTGGCGTGGCTTCGTTTGGTGGCACTTCCAACACCCTGCCCTGGAATTCCTGGACGGAGATGCCGTAGCGCGTGGAAATCAGACGACAGACCAGGCTTCGCCCACCGTGCTTCGCCATAGCGCTCTCGCCTGGGCGTAGCGCTTTGGCGGAGCCTGGTCGCGATGGCGAGAGGGCTACGCCCTGGCACGCGCCGGACCGGAGGCGGACGGAGCGGAGAAGAGGGATGTTTCTACGGCGGACAAGTTGTAGCCGCGAGACGGTAGTCTCGCGCGGACGCGGAAGGTGTAGCGGCCGTTCGTCAGAACGGCAATACGCGGTTCTATCGAACCGCATCTACACCACCCCGTATCGATTCGCCTATTACATGGGCGCCGTGAAAAAAGTTGACGGGATTTGACTGCCGTGATACATTGCAACACATTATGAATACATTATTAGTCAGTCCATAATAGTCCATACATGGTAGAGGCGGTTTTATACCGGCTATAGCCGACATGAAATCGGCTCTACCTGTTTTCAGTGTATGGACTGTTATGGACTACCTTGTAACTGTCAGATTGCCGAATGAGTTCCGTTCTGAATTGTAGGAAGAAATTATGAAATTAATGGCTGTTTTTCAGAAAGTCACCGGTGGATATGTCGGATTTGTAGAGGAACTTCCTGGGGCCAACACCCAGGGGCGGACCCTGGACGAGACGCGCGCCAACCTGACTGAGGCAGTTGAACTTGTGCTGGACGCCAACCGCCAACTGGCTGAGGAATCACTGGCTGGGCAAGAAGTTATACGCGAACCCTTCCTGGTCCCGGCGTAATGAAACGGCGCGACCTAATCCGGCATCTCGAACGTCACGGCTGCGAGTTCCTTCGCGAAGGAGGAAACCACACCGTCTATGTCAACCGTCGTGCCAGGAAATCGTCGACGGTGCCTCGTCATCGCGAGGTTTTTGATTTCCTTGCCCGTAAGATTTGCAAGGATTTGGAGATACCAACGCCATAGAGTCCAGGGGACGGACACCGGACCGTGGACCGTTGACTGTGAAGAGGATACCGGACGCCAGACGCCTGACACCAGACCGGAAAAGATAGACGAAAGACGAAGGGCAGGCGCCGGACCGTGAAGAGGGACGCCGGAGGACAGACCGGAGAAGAGGGAAGACGGACTGCGAAAAAGACGACGGACGACGGATGGCAGACGACGGACAGGAAAAGAGGACGACGGACGCCAGTCCGAACAAGCATGAAGACGGGATGACGGCGACAGACGACGGAAGGCGGACGCCGGACCAGAGGAAGAAGGATGCCGGAAGACCAGATGACAGAACGAATAAAAAAAATCGGGAATCGTAGGCCGGCGACCGGATTCGAACAGGCGGCGGCATTTCTCGATACCGTTATTGCTTTGCGCGGAAATCGGCCGTTTATTCCCAAAGGTTATTATCGGTTTAAGACATTTGAAGAAGCGCAAGATTGGTCAATTCGTATGATGGCGCGCGGTCCGGACGGCAGATGACGGACGACAGACGACGGACCGGAGTGTCCGCCTATAGAGGAAACACGCGAAAGGGACGCGAAAAGGGAGTGATTAATAATATTTTTGAGATTTTTTGCGTGTTTCGCGGGCAAGATCTTGTTTCCTTGTGCCTTTTTGTGGCTAATGAGGGCGCATGCCGTGGCTGACAATCACAACAAAGAATCTCGGCCGCCGACATTAAATGACCTGGTGGATCTTTGCCGTCGGCTCAATGACGCCGGCGCCAACTATATGGTCATTGGGGGTATGGCCATCATTCAACAGGGATTTGTCCGGGCAACCGAAGATATTGATTTGCTGATTGATGCCTTGCCGGAAAATCAAGTTAGGGTAAGGCAGGCTTTGATGGGGTTGCCGGACGGCGCTGTTAAGGAAATGAACCCCAATGATCTGGAGACTTACATTGTTGTCCGGGTGGCCGATGAAATTGTGGTGGATTTAATGAAATCGGCCTGCGACATCGAATTCAAGGAAGCTTCCAAGGATATCGAATGGGTGGCTATTCAGGGCGTTAATATCCCCTTCGCGAACTCTCAACTGCTGTGGCGGATGAAACAGACCGTTCGCGAAAAAGATTCGCTGGATCGCCTGTTTCTGAAGGAAAGACTGAAAAAAGCATAGCCCGCGGAGGGCTGGAAGAGGACCGTGGACCGTAGACTGTGGGAAGACGGACGCCAGACGCCTGACACCAGACCGGAAAAGATAGACGAAAAACGAAGGGCAGGCGCCGGCCTGCGGGGGGAGATGTAGCACCCTTACAGGGTGCGGGATGGTTTTAGCAACACCTTTGATCCTGGGGTTTCACCCCAGGCTATGGGGTTGCAGACTTTTCCGCCAGAGGCGGACCTGCCTGTGGCATGGCAGTCTGCCATGAAGCACACTGAAAGCGTGCCACATAATAGCCCAGGGCAACGCCCTGGGGGTTTTGAATGTCTTAATTTGTGCCTTGCGAAATCCATAATCATTATGAAGCCTGCAGTCTATAGTATACAGTCTTCCTTCTTTTCCGGACTGGCGTCCGTCGTCCGGTGTCTGGCATCCTCTTCAGTCCGCCCTCCGTCTTCTCCGGTCCGTCGTCCCGCCTTCGCACCAAGGGCTTCCCCCTGCGCGCCATCGCTACGGCGGGACAAGCCGGTGGGCAGGCCGTCGTCCGGTTTCACTTTGATAGAGCTCCTCGTCGTCATGGTCATCGCGGTGGTCATCATGGCCGTTTCCCTGCCGTCCTTTATCAGCATGGGGCGCGGCGCGGGGATGCGCACCGCCGTCAACAATGTCCGCTCCACGGTGGCCTTGTCGCGCCAGTGGGCCATCACGCATCGGGAGGAAATCACGTTTGTGGCTTCGTCCACCGGCATGGTCTATACGACCAATAATGCGATAGTTCCAGCCACCAACGATCACGCCTGCTATTACGCGATCAGCGCGGCCAATACCGGCTTGATTCAGAGCATCACGGATCTTCCCCTGGATGTGACCTTCTCGGAAGATCCGGGTGATGATAGCGCGACAAACCTGACGTTCAAGACGGATGGCGGGCTGGACGGTGACGTTACTGATCCAAGTGATATCGTGCTGGTGGACAAGAAAAACGCCAGTATCAAGACGACCATTACCATTAATCGCCTGACGGGTGGGATCAGGGTGGAGTGAGGCGGAAAACGGTTCTTCGTTCTTGGTTCTTAGTTCTTCGTTGGGGAACGGGGATAAGGAATGTTCGTCGTTCTTGGTTCTTAGTTCTTGGTTAATGGGGATAAGGAACAAATGAATACAAAACGACGCACGAAGTGCGAAGTTTACCTGCCTTAGGCGGCGCCGGAGGTGATCATGGAACAAAGAACGAAGAACGAAGAACGAAGAACAGGCGGCCTCCCACGTCGCCCCGTTGCCAGCCGCTCCGCGAGCGGAGCGAGTGGCGCGGCGGGGCAAGTGGCCACTTGGCTGCCGACGTGGCGGGCCGCCTTCAGCCTCGTCGAGGTCACCCTGGCGCTGATGGTCATGGCGATCGGCATTCTCAGCATCATGAGCTTGTTTCCCGCCGGCCTGGACCAGAACGCCCGCTCGATCGCGGATACCCACGCCGCGTTCTTCGCCGAGGAGGTCTTCGGCGGCTTGCAGGCGACGGCCGAGACAAATTGGTTGAAACTGGATGAGTTTAATGTGCCGGTGGCGGCTGCCAATATGTGGGTACCTGCGCCACCAAATATACATGTGACCGGCTCAAATATTTGGACAAACAGCTATACATTGAATCCCTATGAGGACCACGCCCTCCGCTACCGGCTGGTCCTGACGACCAACGGCCTGCTCAAGGCGGTGACTCTTTTTGTCTGGCCGGGCGAATTCGGCAGCACCAACGATCCCAGCATGTTTTATGCGGAGTTTTTCAGGTGGAAACCGCTGTGAGCAACCACGAAACACACGGAACACACGAAATGGATGAGGATAAGATTCTCTATCGCGAGGAGAGCTACCAGATAGTGGGTGCCTGTTTTGAGGTTTACACGGAAAAGGGTAATGGTTTTCTTGAGGCTGTCTATCAGGAATGCCTGAGGAAAGAATTCAAACTGCGTGGACTGGACTATAAGGAAAAGCCGAAGTTGCAGATCAGTTATAAAGGCGAGATGTTGGACCAATACTACGAACCTGACTTTCTCTGCCACGAGAGAATTATACTGGAAATAAAAGCGGTGAAACAATTGAGCGATGAACATCGAGCACAGATCATCAACTACCTCAAAGCGACCGGCCTGCGTCTCGGTCTGCTCGTCAACTTTGGTCATTATCCCAAAATAGAACATGAGCGATTTGTTCTCTGAACTTTCGTGTGTTTGGTGTGTTTCGTGGTTAAAAATGAACAGCTCAGTTGCCTACACGACTAATCAAATGAATTGTTTTTGCTGGCAAGAGCGCTGGCCGGACGTTCATCGGCAAACGGAAGGCTTGGCGTTAAGCCAAGCCCACGATATTATTGTAAAAGCAGCTGAAACCTTTCTGCCCACGAGCTTGCCATGATTATATCCCGGACAGATCGTTTCTTAAGCGAGGAAGATTTGGACCTTCGGACAATGAAGGATCAAGAATTAATTGCCTGGTGGAACTTGTGGCTGGAGCATGGCCCAGATAACCAACGACCTTGATCGGTACGAGTATTCCCATGGGGTCTTCAGGCATGAACCGCCGACGGAGGGCAGCGGACAGTCGGCATATATAGTTAACGGGAATGAAGCTGGGCCGTAGAGCGTAGACTGCGGATGACAGTCGATTGACACGGATGTGCTCCATGATTTTAGAGCGAAGAACGACGAACGACGAACGACGAACAGGCGGCCTTCCGGCCGCCTTCACCCTGATCGAGGTTCTCGTGGCCATGACGGTCCTGGCGATCCTCGTGCTGATGGCGGCAAATATCTTCCAGAGCAGTTCCGCCTCCTGGAATATTGGCACTCAGAAGGCCGATATGAACACCGCCGCCCGCGCCGCCCTGGATTTCATGGCGCGCGAGTTGCAATCCGCCGTCGCCGGGCCGATTGAAACAGTAGCTGTTGGCGCGAATCCATCATTGGATTTTAATCTGTTTAGTCGCAATGAAATTCGTTTTGTGTCTTTATTGGGGGAACCGGGCAATGGCAGTCGCGCCTTAAATGCTTCGCTGTTCAGATGGAAAGATAATATTTTGCAGTATCATCGTGAGACGGCCTCATTTAATCCATATACTCAGGTTCCTGGCTGGAGTAGCGGTACGATGCTTATTACCAACGTGTTAAGTTTGAATTTTTATGTATATAGGAATGAGGCCGATCTGATTGCCGGCGTATATATTCCTGATATTGGTGTTACACCTATTGAAATATTACCAGAACTTCCGATTTGTGTGGATATCGCCCTCGAAATGCTGAGTGACGATGATATGCAAAGATATAATCAACTGACTGTACTCGCCGATAAAACGGCCTTCAGTAAACGCAACGCCAAGCTTTATTCCACGCGCATTTATTTTCCGAATCGGAAGGGGTATGGGGGGAGGTAGAAGAGGGACGACGGACCCTCCTTCGCCCGAGCGCTTCGGAGGGCAAGCGCCAGACGACGGACCAAAGGGCTACGCCCTGGCACACGCCGGATCCTTCTGCCACCACCAATAATGATTGGCATTGTTGGATCGAAAGTGATAGCTTTAAAACGGAATGAGGGGGGAGATATGTCGCGACAGGCAAAGCCTGTGAATGGAGGAAACGAAAGTAGAAACTATTCGGAATGACCTTGTGGGGAAAGCGCGAGCTTGAACCCATCCGGCAAAGCGAGTTCAGGCAGCCGGAAGCGAGCCTTGCCCGTGTAGAGTGATCGAATCGGGAAGCGTAGGCCGCGGGCCGATAGCCGTGGAAGATGA